>Ga0247834_1000497_pt1 | contig 75340 bp, 78 predicted proteins | sample LaCruzMarch2015__8_FD_187118 | JGI IMG/M metagenome (GOLD analysis project Ga0247834, IMG submission 187118) | Freshwater microbial communities from meromictic Lake La Cruz, Castile-La Mancha, Spain - LaCruzMarch2015_12m | ecosystem: Environmental > Aquatic > Freshwater > Lake | place: Spain...
GCGACATCAAGCAGGTCTTTACGGGCCATGTTGGAAAAGTGGGGCGTAGTGGAGCGCGCCGAAGACGAGAGTCAGAAAAACCACGATGAAAAGCAAGGCCGCGTGATGGCGGGAACGGGGTTTCCCGTAGGCGATGAAAACCATGATGATCGCCGAGAGTGCCAGCAACCCGGCAGGGATCATGTAGTTCAAGCTCTGGTAGGCGGTGATGGCGGCGGCGATGGCGAACATGTATCCCGGCACACAGAGGAAAGGAGATGCCGTCTGCCTGCGGATATGGGCGGCGGGATCGTTGCCCGGTTGCTGAAGCGCAGCAAGGGCTTCACGCTTGCGGATCTGGCTTGTATCCTCACTGCTGTGGCGTTTCTGCGGCAGCTGGGTGCGCTGAGAGTTCGCAGAGGCGGGCGCGAGCGGCCGTTCATGCTTCCTCAGGGAATGAACCGGCTTTGACAACGCTCTCTCGATCCGCGCTGGAACGGGCAGTGGGTCGAGGTGAACGGCGGGTTCCTCGTGGACGGCGGGAAGAGGGATCGTGTTCCCCGCATCCATAACATGGGGATCTGCGGCCGGCGGCACCGGCTGGGGCGGACTGGCGGGTTTCGCGGGCAGGACGGGTTCGGGTTTTGGTGGAGGAACACCCAGCCCTTCGCGCAGGGCCGCGATCTCCTCAGCGGTCTTCTTTTTCTCCGGAATCATGGCACGGGGGGGCTGACGACGCGGACGAGATCCTCCCCGTCCGTTCCCTCAAGGAAGACGACAACATGATCGAGGCGCGAAGTCTCAAGGAGGATGCCGGTGTAATCGGCATGGATGGGCAGTTCGCGGTGGCCGCGGTCGATCAGCGTGGCGAGCTGCACCTTGGCCGGGCGGCCGTAATCGGAAAGGGCATCGAGCGCGGCGCGTATCGTGCGGCCGGTGAAGAGGACATCGTCCACCAGGATGATGTCCGCGCCGTCAACGGAGAAGGGGATATCGCTTTCCTGGAGCTTGGGGTTGGAGTGGAGGTGCTCGAAATCGTCGCGGTAGAGGGAGATGTCGAGCACGCCGAAGTTCAGCTCGCGGTCGTCGTTGGAAAGGAGGGTGAGCAGGCGCTCCGCGACCTCGTCGCCGCGCGAGCGGATGCCTACCAGTGCGATCGGACCATCGGGGTTCGCGGCGCGGATGGACTCCGCGAGTTTCGCGATACCGGCCGCGATGTCGTCCGGAGTGAGCGTGAATTTCACGGATTCCGGGGCATGGGATTTCGATTCGGGGAAATGGAGGATGCCGATGTCGCGACGGCGCTGGAGGCCGGGAAAAGAGATTCTGTCCGCAGCGGCGTGGGCTGCGGCGACGGTGGAGGCGCGCTCCGGACCGGTGGCCACGCAAGCGAGAACGCGACCGCCGTTCGTCTGCCATTCGGTGCCGACGAGTTTCGTGCCGGAGTGGAAAACCTGCGCGCCCGTTTCATCGAGGCCGGAAATGGCATCGCCGGATCGGGAGCTTTCCGGGTAGCTGTGGGAGGCGAGGATCACGCAGACCGACCAATCGTCCGAAAAGGAAATGAGTTCATTTTTCAGAACGCCCTTCGCGCCCGCGAGGCAGAAGGCAGCGAGATCGCCACTGAGCAAGGGCATCACCGCCTGGCATTCGGGATCGCCGAAGCGGCAGTTGTATTCGATCACCTTCGGGCCGTCCGGCGTAAGCATCAGGCCAAAGTAGAGGAAGCCACGGTAGCGCAGCCCTTCCTTCCGAAGTGCGGACACGGTCGGCGCGACGATGGACTCGTCGATGGCGGCGAGGAGCTCGGAGGAAATGAGTTTCCGCGAGGCCACTGCGCCCATGCCGCCGGTGTTCGGACCGGCGTCGCCATCGCCTAGGCGTTTGTAATCCCGCGCCGGGGTGAGGATCATGTAATCGTCGTCCACGATCGCCGCAAAAATGGAAACCTCCGGGCCGACCAGGCATTCCTCGACGAGCAGGCGGCCGGGGCCGAAGCGTTTCTCGGTGAAGACCTCGTTGAGGAAATCGAGCGCTGACTTCTCATCGGCGCAAACGGCCACGCCTTTTCCGGCGGCCAGGCCGTCGAATTTCAGGACGGTCGGATAGTTTCCAGCGATGGCGGCGACTGCCTCTTGCAGCGATTCACAGGCGCTGGCAGCGGCGGTGGGGATCAGGTTGCGGATCAGGAAATCCTTGGCGAATTCCTTGCTCGCCTCGAGCTGCGCGGATTCCTTCGGCGGCCCCCAGCAAGGGATGCCGCTCGCCGCGCATAGATTGGCGAGGCCTTCGCCCGTGACGAGATAGGATTCCTCGCCCGCGATGCAGAGGTCGATCCCGTTTGCTTTCATCCATGCGATCAGCGAGGGCAGGTCGGTGGCGGATGTGGGCTTGGCGATGCGGAAGATCGCGTCGCTTCCGGGAAACGAAAAGATCTCGGGCTTCGAGGGGGAGAGGGAGAGGGTATGGATCAGCGCGTGCTCCCGCCCGCCTTTTCCTACGACAAGTATTTTCATTCGCCGGGGGTTTTCGGGGAAAACGGGAGAATGGGCAAGGATGGAGATGGGGGAAGTGATGTATCCCTCCGCCTTAAGCCAACTGAACCCGCAGACCGTCACAGGCGACTTCCACCCCGTCAGGCAGGCGGGCGGATAGTTCCGCGTGATCGAGATCGTGGCTGATGTGCGTGAGCAAGGTGCGGCGCGGCGCGAGCGAGCGGGAAATTTCCAGCGCCTCTCCGACGGAAAGGTGTGTGGAGTGCGGGGCGTCGCGGAGGGCGTCGATCACCAGCACGTCGAGGTTTCCTAACAGCTCCATCGTTTCCGGCGGGATGCGTTTTACATCGGGGAGATATGCCGTGCGGAAGCCGGCGTCCGTTTCGAAAAGGTAACCCACCGTTTCCACCGTGCCGTGCTCCACGGGCAGCGGAGTGATGGTAAACCCGCCGATATGGAAGAGGGATGTCACGGGGCACGGGTCGGGCTTCACGTAGCCGCTGTGGGTATTATCGGCATGAAACGCCCAGCCGAACATGCCTTTCAGGACACCGATGCACGCCGCCGTGCCGTAGAGCGGCAGCGGCTCGCGTTTCCCCCAGCAGAACGCACGCAATTCATCGAAGCCGACCACATGATCCAAGTGCGAGTGGGTGTAGAGCACCGCGTCGATGGATGTGATTTTCTCCCGCAACGCCTGCTCGCGGAGATCCGGGCCGGAATCCACCAGCAGCGCGGTGGTTCCATACGAAACGAGCACCGAGGAGCGGGTGCGGTTGTTGCGCGGATCAGCCGAGCAGCAGACATCGCAATGGCAACCGATCACAGGGACCCCGACGGATGTGCCGGTTCCTAGGAAAAGCAGGGAAGACTCTGCGGCAGACATGGCTTTGCCGATGGATATCCCGTATGGAAATGGCATGGCGGATACAATCCGCCGCCACAGGGATTAGCCGCAGCAACCACCGCCACCACCACTACCACCGCAGCAACCGCCGGAGTTCGCGTTCTCGATTTCCTCGTCGGTCGGCACGTGGCCGAGTTCAAGGGTCATGCTGACGTATTTACCGATGTTCTTCTGGATGCCTTCCAGCGTGCGCTGGGCATCCATGAAATCCGCCGCGATGCGGTTGTCGAACAGGGCATCGCGCGCGTCCTCAAACGCCTTGATCTCTGCCGCGCCGAGCTCCACGCCCGCGTGTTGCTTGTGGTGGAGTTCCTCGCCTTTCTCGTGGACGGACTGGTATTGCAGCTTCGCCGAATCATCGGCAAGGAAGCGCTCCACGTCGCCTTGGAGCTTCTGGAACTGTGCGTCTTCCGCGATCGCGGCGCAGAGTTCCTTGGTTTTGGATAGGATGGATGTTTTCTCGAGGAGCATGCTCATGGGAAAGTCGTAGGCGCAGACCGCCCCGCGCGCAACCGTGTTTTTCATGCGCCCTGAAGTTACCGACGCCTTCAACCATCGGTCGGAATGGTAATCTGCAACACCTTCGTCGGAACGCTCGCCGCCAACCCGTTCGCAGCCCTCGGCAGCAGCACGGTGCACCCGGTGTTGTGCGTATTCTCCAGACTGCCGCTGACCACCGTGATCAGCGAGAAACGATCGGGGTGGGGATTCGAAATGATATCACCGGCTGCGAGATCGTGGAGGGTGGTATTGAAATACGGGCAGGTGGCCAAGGTTGTTGGGCAGCAGGATGCAGCCCCTCCTTGGGTGTCCATCCCCGGCTCGGCATCACCGAAGTCGATGCACGCCAGTGATTCCTCCACGTGGAGCTGGCGCGGTTTGCCGGCGGAGTCGGTGCGGTTCCAATCGAAGACACGGTAGGTCGTGTCCGAGTTCTGCTGGATCTCATGGATCAGGAAACCCGCGCCGATCGCATGCAGGCGGCCGGACTCGATGAAAATGGAATCGCCCTTTCCCGGCGTGATCGCGTGGACCTGCTCCGCAACCGTTCCCTCCACGATCGCGCATTCGAAGGACTCGCGCGACGCCCCTTTGCGCAGGCCCACGTAAAGTTTTGCCCCCGGCTTCGCATCCGCGATGAACCACATCTCCGTCTTCGGCTCACCGCCAAGTTTCCCCGCGATGGCAGCGGGCGGGTGCACCTGGATCGAGAGATCGTCCGCCGAATCGAGTATCTTAATGAGCAGCGGGAAACGGTCGGAAAGCGGCAGCCCCCCGCCGAAGATTTCCTCCCGGCGGTCCCTCCACAGCTCGTGCAGCGTCATCCCGGAAAACTTTCCGCCGGAAACCACCGACTGCGCGTCCTCCCTGTCCACGATTTCCCATGCCTCGCCGAAAGGAACATCCGGCGTCGGCAACGAGCGTCCGTAGATGATCTCCAGCGCGCGCCCTCCCCAGAGGCGTTCCATGTAGAGCGGATCGAAAGTGATTACTTCCATGGTGGAAATGTTAGTCAACAGGGCGGAGTTGGCGAGCTTTTCGGTGTGCCAATCCGAGAATTGCTAGTAGCTTCCCCGCATGGCGCTCGTGCTTTTTTTCGATGGGGATTGTGCATTCTGCAGCAAGTCCGTTCGCTACATCTATCAACTCGATGCGAAGGGAGCCGTTGAGTTCGCGCCCCTGCAAGGTGTCCTCGCTGCAGAGCTCGATCTGCGGAAACACGCTGAGAAAGGCGGCGGCTCCATGGTCATCCTCCGCGAAAGCGACGGTGTCATGTTCACCAAAAGCGACGCCATCATCGAGCTTGGAAAAGCGCTCGGCGGAGTATGGGCCGCGCTGGCACGCGCCTTTTCCCTCTTCCCCAGTCTCGCCCGCCACCGGGTCTATGATCTCATCGCGAAAAACCGCCACATGCTCGCCGGCAAAGGCAACCAATGCGCCATCCCGGACAAGGATTTCATGGCTCGGATGCGGAACTGAGCGGCGCGATGCCTCCGCCCATACAGCCCTTCCCAGCGCCGCCGTCATCTGCCACCAGGGAAGAAATCAGAACGGGATATCGTCCTCTTCCTGGTAGTCGTCGGCAGACGCGGCGGAACCGCCTTGGCGCGAGCTTCCATCGTGACCGTTGGAGGGATTTTCGGAAAACTGTCGGGCAGGGCCGCCCTTGCCGTCGGGCAGGAACTGGAGATTGTCTGCCACGACCTTAAGCTTGCTGCGTTTCTGGCCGGTGGCCTTGTCGTCCCACACATCCATCTGGAGGCGGCCTTCGATGAACACGCCGCGGCCTTTTGTGAGGTACTTCTGGGCGTTCTCCGCACTGCTACCCCAGACGGTGACATCCACAAAAGTAGTTTCATCCTTCCAACCGCCATTACCGTCCTGCACCTTGCGGTTCACAGCCAGGCCGAGGTCGGCTACAGCAGAGCCCTTCGGCGTATGGCGTAGCTCCGGATCGCGGGTCAGATTTCCGATGAGCATCACTTTGTTGAGATTGGCCATGGTGGGTAGGGGAAACTTTAAACTTTAAATTTTAAATTCCAAAGGGAGAGGAAGATGGGCGGGCTGTCGCCCGAGGCTTAGGCGACGCGATTGAACTGGTTGAGGTAAACGGCGGTGTTGAGCGCGAGCTTCGCCTTGATCTGCACGATGCACTCGGGCGCGCCGGTGAACGTGTATGTCACGTAATGGGCTCCGTTGATCTTGCGGGGGGTGTAGGCGAAATCCTTGCGGCCCATGTTGTCGATTTTTTCGACCTTCGCGCCGGAGGACTCGATGTCCTTGGTGATGGCGGTGACTAGGTCATCCATGCTGCCCTCTTGGCTCTTCGTTGTCAGGACAATCAGACCTTCGTATTTGCGGCTCATCTTCGTGTTTCGGGGTTGGTTTGGTTCGTGGTGTGTTGAATCGGTTCGATGCCAAGGCGATGCCTTGGGAGCGCGAAACATGGACGGCATCGCAGGCCATGGCAAGCATGTTTTCAAGGCTTTCCCTTTCGTCCGGCGCGAACTTCCCGAGGACGTGCCCGGTCATCCCGCCCGATCCGTTTGCGGCTCCGATTCCCATTTTCAAACGGGGAAAACCATCGCCACCCAGATGCTCGATGATCGACTTGATCCCGTTGTGCCCTCCTGCCGAGCCCTTTTCCCTGAAACGCAGATGCCCGAGCGGCAACGCGACGTCATCGTAAGCGACGAGGATATCGCCGACGTCCCATTTATGAAAGGCGACGAACTGCCGCACCGAGCGTCCGCTCAGGTTCATGAAAGTCTGCGGTTTCATCAGGATCGTCCCGTCGGGGAGCTTCGCGAGGTGCGCCTGCCACTTCGGCTCTGTTTTGAAAACAGCCCCTTCCTTCGCCGCGATGCGGTCGAGCAGCATGAAGCCGACGTTGTGCCGGGTCTCCTCGTATTGCCTGCCGGGATTTCCGAGGCCGATGATCAGGGGAATTGCCATAAGGGTTACGGATACTTGGTTACGGATACCCGCTTTCCCATCAAACAAAAACGCCCGGAGCGGATGGCACCGGACGTTTTGGAAACGGAATGATCCGGAGCCGCGTGTTACTTGGCTGCTTTCGCTGCCGGAGCAGGGGCGGCGGCTTGCTCGGAAACAAGGGCGGCTGGCTTGCCGATGTGCGCGACAACGACGTCTGCCGCGTGGGTGGCCTTCACGCCCTTCGGAAGATCGAGTTCACCGATGTGGAGCGACTCGCCTTCTTCGAGGTAAGTGACATCTTTTTCGATCGAATCGGGAAGGTCGTTCGGAAGGCAAACGATTTCGAGGGTGTGCGCGTATTGTTCGAGCACGCCACCGGCCTTCACGCCCTTGGCCTCACCGAGGAGGTGGACAGGGATGTTCGCGGTGATCTCGGTCTTGTCGTCCACGGCGAGGAAATCCACGTGCAGCGCGTGGCCGGTAAGAGGATCGTGCTGGATCGTCTTGAGGAATACCGAGCGGTTGCCTTCGCCCTCGATGTCGAGGTTGATCAGGATGTTATCCGAGGAGCTGTGGGCGAGAAGCTCGGCGAAGGTCTTCGCGTCCACCTTGAGGTTCTCGTTCACGACACCGCGTCCGTAAACCACGGAGGGGAGCCAGCCTTCGCGGCGCATTTGCTTGAGTTTGCCTGATCCGCTGCGGAGGCGGGGAGCGGCTTTGAGTGTCGTTTTCGTGGCCATGGGAGAAATGGGATTGATGGTGGATCTTAGGTATCCGCAAAATGCCTTTTGCCTTTGCGGGGACGCGGTCTTTATACGGCGATCCGGCACTTGTCAAAAATTTGTTTACCTTGTCGGAAAAGAACATCGTTTTCTCGACCTCGCATGCCGCTCCACCTAAAATCGCCATGTGCACATCGTCATCGCGCCGGACAAGTTCAAGGGATCGCTCACCGCCATCGAGGCCTCCGCCGCGATCCGCGCTGGCTTCGCCCGCATTTTCCCGGAAGCGAGCTTCGACCTACTCCCTCTTGCCGATGGCGGCGAAGGCATCCTCGAAGCGTTCTCGCGCGGCGTTTCCGATGTGGAAACTCATACCATCACGGTGAAAAACGCGCTCGGGAGGGACGTGCGCGCCGAGTTTCTCCTTTTCGGAAAATCCGCCGTGATCGAGTCCTCACAGGCAAACGGCTTGTATCTGATCCCGCACGCCGACCGCGATATCACCCGCTCCAATACCTTCGGAGTCGGCCAACTCATCCTCGCGGCCATGGCGGCGGGTGCGGAAAAAATCCTCATCGGCATCGGTGGCAGCGCCACGAATGATGCCGCAATGGGTCTCGCCGCCGCACTGGGCTGCGTCTTTCTTGATAGCGAGGGGAGAAAGATCGAACCCATCCCCGCGAACATCCTCCACATCGCCCGCATCGATTCCTCGGAAATGACTCCCCTCCCCCCGATCACCGTCGCGTGCGATGTCGCCAATCCCCTCCTCGGCGAGCGCGGCGCCACCCGTGTTTACGGCCCGCAGAAAGGAATGCTGCCCGGGCAATCCGGAGAAACGGAAGCCCGCCTCCGCCACCTCGCGGAACTCGCCGATGCGCACTTCGGCACGGATTTCACCGAAACGCCCGGAGCCGGTGCGGCGGGCGGTCTCGGCTACGGCCTGATGACCTTTTGCAACGCGCACCTCGAATCTGGCTTCCAATGCATCGCCAAGGCACTCGGCGCCGAGGAAAAAATCGCCAACGCCGATCTCGTCGTCACCGCCGAGGGCTCGCTCGATGCGCAGACGCTCGAAGGCAAAACCCCGCATGGAGTTTCCCAGCTAGCCCGCAAGCACCACAAACCTGTCTATGCCCTGGCCGGGCGCCTCGCCGACGAGGAAATCCTGCTGCCTCATTTTGATAGCATCGCCTCCCTCGTCAACGCCCCCATGACTCTGGAAGAAGCGATCGCCAACGCCCCCAAGCTCCTGGAAAACGCCGCCGCCCGGCTGGCACACACGATCCGCAGCGCCAAAGGACACTGAATTTTCACCGGAAATCTTAAACCGGATATCCCCCCGCCGTAACAAATCCGCTTGCCAAGCCGCACTCCCCTATCCCATTTTCCCCGCCCCGCCACAGCGCGCTTAGCTCAGCGGTAGAGCACATCCTTCACACGGATGGGGTCATAGGTTCGAACCCTATAGCGCGCACCAATTTTTCCCAGGGATCGCGGGTTGCGCGCCTAGCAGTCCTCGTCCTTATTGCGGGATGAACAATCGATTCAGCGCCTCGCTATCGGCTTCCGCCTTCTTTTTTCTCTCGATGGCGGTGGGCGGGGCGGGTGATGGAAAGCGCCCGACCAAGCTCGACCTGAAGTTCGACGGCGACGCGGGCGAGCCGGTCTGGAGCGCTCAGAACGACAATGTCATGGGCGGTGTCTCCAAGGGTGATGCCGTGATCCGGGACGGGGTGCTGCGTTTTTCCGGTTCGCTTTCGTTCGAGAACAACGGCGGCTTCGCGCAGGTCAGGATCTGCGACCTTGCCTACGACCTGTCGGGGAAAAAGGGCGTGCGGATGAAAATCATGGGCGACGGCCGTACCTACCAATTCAGGATCGCCACCGACGCCCGGCATCGCGGCTCCAGGATCGCCTACCGCGCCGAGTTCCCCACCAAGGCCGGGGAGTGGGCCGAGGTAGTGGTTGCCTTCGCGGATTTGATACCCAGCCACCGCGGAAAAATATTGGACGGTCCGCCCGCCGATCTCTCGCAGGTCGAGGAATTGAGCCTCCTGATCGGAGACAAACGCGAGGGTCCCTTTACGCTGGTGGTGGACTGGATCAGGACGGAACCCTGATCCCGTCGATCAGCTCGCAGAGCCAAAAGCCGGTAGACGTGAAAGCTGTGAGGATCACACAAAGAGGCGGGGATATTTCAGTTCACTAACGCCATCTATGATCATGCTAACGCCGCGGCAATGATTTTAGACATTTAGGACTGCGCTTAGCGCTTTCTGCGGACAAGAAGCATCAAACTGACCAGCCCCAGCCCGAAAACTGACGGTTCGGGAACCAATGTAAGCCCCTCCACGTTCCAAGAAAACCCGTAGTCCAAACCGCTCGTGTCGGAAGTCACCTGCCAAGCGTAGCGACCCTGCCCAAGCCCATCCGCTAAAATCAATTCTACGTTGTCAACTTGGCTAAGACTCGCACCGATCTCCGTCCCCAAAGTGAACCCGCTCGCGCTGAACAACCTAAGGTTCAGGTTGGCCAACGACGGGGTAAACGCATAGTTGAGACTGGGGCCGGGCTGGTTGTCCACAGCTGCGATATTCCGATTCCATACGAGGCTAGCGGCGATTTCAAAGGTGAAGCCAGGCGTATTGAGATCGAAGAAATACAGTTGGGGAACGGTCGAGTTGGAGGTTCCGAGATCCCACCCAGTGTTCGCCACCGTAGACGCCGCATTGGCATTATCCTCGCCAGCCACTAAAATGTCATGGGAGTGCAGCACGTTCAGTTCGCCCGCCCCGAATACCGCATCGAGAGGCTGAGAAGGACTATTCGTCCACGCCCCGCCGAATTCGGATTCGTCTCTGGTTGCTCCCGTGAAAAGAAGTGATTTCACCACTTCCGAGCGGTCTGCGTTCCCAAGTCCGGATGTCTCGCGCGCTGTTTCCAAGAGCAAGGCCGCCGCACCTCCCATGGTAGGCGTCGCCCAACTTGTAGCCGACGTCGGAACCACAATATCTGGTCTTGTCCGGAGTCCACCGTCCAAAGAAATTCCGCCCCTGCTGTGATTGCCGTTGGAAAGGCCAACAGTGATCCCGTTGTAGGCTCCCGCCATCAGTGCGGGCACCGACGTGCCACTACCATTATTCAGGCCGAACACCGCTACAAAATCATCCCTTTGGATCGCGTAATCGATGCGACGCATCGCTTCCACATTCTGTGCCTCAGTGCTCAAATTCCCGATCCAACTATGATTCTGGATATCGTTACTCTCAACCAATGGTAGCGCACCCGTATTCGAAAACCTCAGGAAACCAGCACCGAGATAGCTGTTCACCTCGTAGGAGGTGATCCGGTTAGGGGAAACGCCGATGTCCGGTGAGAGCGATGAGGATCCGTAGAGATACTGTCCTACGGTATTCGCATGGCCGGAAGCAGTGGTCGATCCCCCGGACGGGAAAAGGAAGTTCTTCGTCGAGAAGGTGGCTGTGCTGGGTCGGTAATTTCCGGAACCGTCCGGCGCTTCCACCTGAGAAACCGAGATCCCCGCACCCGTTGGCATCGACGCACCCAGTTGCGTTTGGAGAGCAGTGAATCCTACATCCTCTTTTTGCGTGGCATCTAACTGAGCATGGGCAGGACCGACGAGAAAAATTCCCGCAGCGACATTCATCAAAAGCGTGATCGTTTTAAAGGATAGTCGCGACATGACAGTTGGATTTAATGAATTTCTAACTCTTTTTCGGATTTAGATCAATAGTGTTTTCCCGGAATTGCAAAAACACATCTCTCCCCCGCCATTGACTCTCACCGCCACATCGTTTCCCATCGGGCATGCCCGTAGCGGAAAAGAAAAAATCTCCCATCTCATCAAACCGCTGGATCCTTTCCTACCTACTGCGTGAGAAACGGGTATTCATCCCCTCGCTCGTCGCGCTCTTCGTTACGGCCGGACTCGCCCTCGCGTTCCCGTATTTTTTGAAGGAACTGGTCGGTTCCCCGGTTGATTCCCTGCGCAACGCCGTACCGCCTGCGGAAATCCTCGCCCGGACGAACGAGATCATCCTCAAGCTCGTCGCCGTCCTTTTCCTCCAGGCCGCCATCGGCTACTTCCGCGTGCAGGGCTTCATCCGCTCCGGCGAGTCCGCGCTAAACCGCCTGCGCAAAGACCTTTTCAAACACCTTCTCGGCCTGCCCGTCCCCTACTTCCAGGATCAGCGCGCCGGCTCCCTCAGCAACCGCGTCTCCGCCGATCTCGCGCTCGTCCGCGAAACCCTCCTCACCACCGTCCCCCAGGCCGTGCGGCAGACGGTCATCCTCATCGGCGGGCTGGTATTCATCTTCATCTCCTCATGGAAACTCTCGCTCGTCATGCTTTGCTGCATCCCGGTCGTCGTACTGCTCATCGCATTTTTCGGAAGGAAAGTCCGCAACCACTCCAAGGCCGCACAAGAATCCCTCGCCGAGGCCTCCACGGTCATCGAGGAATCTGTCCAGAACATCGCGGATGTGAAAGCCTACACCAACGAGGGCTTCGAGCGCGGGCGTTACGAAGCATCCCTCGCCTCCTTCTTGGGCGTCGCCCTGCGCGGGGCGAAAGCGCGGGGCGCGTTCCTTTCCTTCATCATCTTCGTGCTCTTCGGCACTATCGCTTTTGTCGTCTGGTATGGCGCGCAGATGTATGCCAAGAGCGAAATCACGTGGGAAAACTTTTTCGCCTTCATCATCTTCTCCATCTTCGTCGGCGCGTCGCTTGGATCGTTCCCGGAAATCATCTCCCAGCTCCAGCAAACCGCCGGTGCCACCGAGCGCCTGCGTGAAATCCTCGACATGCCCACCGAGCGCGAATCCGGCCGCTCCGATCTCACCCTCACCGGTGCGATCAGCTTCGATGATCTCTCTTTCCGCTACGCCTCGCGCCCGGAGATCGCCGTGCTGGAAAATCTAACCGTATCCCTCCCCTCCGGCCAGCGCACCGCCATCGTCGGCCCGTCCGGCGCGGGGAAATCCACCCTCTTTTCCCTCATCCTCGGCTTCCACGATCCGTCCTCCGGCAAGCTCCTTTTCGACGGCACCGATGCCCGTGAAATCTCTCTCGCCTGCCTACGCTCGCAGATCGCCATCGTCCCGCAGGAGGTCATGCTGTTCGGCGGCACCATCGCGGAAAACATCGCCTATGGCAAAAAGGGCGCCACCCAGGCCGAGATCGAGGCCGCCGCCGCCATGGCAAACGCTCACTCTTTCATCGCCGATCTCCCCGAAGGCTACGCCACCCTCGTCGGCCCCCGTGGAACAAAACTTTCCGGCGGCCAGCGCCAGCGCATCGCCATCGCCCGCGCCGTCCTCGCCGATCCGAAAATCCTCCTGCTCGACGAGGCCACCTCCGCCCTCGACTCCGAATCCGAGCGCCTTGTCAACGAAGCCCTCGAACGCCTCATGGCGAACCGCACCTCCCTCGTCATCGCCCACCGCCTCTCCACCGTCCGCCACGCCGACCGCATCCTCGTCCTCTCCAAAGGCAAAATCGTCGAGCAGGGAACGCATGAGGAGCTCCTCGCCGCGAACGGGACTTACCGGTTCTTGGCAGAGACGCAATTGGCGTGACTGGTTGAGACATTTTCCCAAACGATTTCGCATAAAAACCGACCTGCCGTGCTTGTGCGGACCGCGTCCGGGTCACGGCGGATTTCCTTTGGCGGATTTCCTTTGGGTTGCAAGATTTCCTCTTATGCTCATTCTCAGCGCTATGCCCAACACCCAATCCCTTGCGACTGTAGCAACTGTGGCGGCCGTCATGCTCTTCTCCACCATTTTGGGCGATGCGAGGACGCTTTCCAACCGGGAAGTCCTTGTCTTGTATAACAGCGCAAACCCGGAATCCATGCGCCTCGCCGAGTTCTACCAGCAAGCGCGCGCCATCCCCGAAAACCAAATCATCGGCCTGAAAATGCCGCTCAAGGCCGACATCACGCGCGCCGAGTACGAGGATTTGATCGTAAAGCCGTTGCGAGAGACTTTCACTGAAAAGGGCTGGTGGAAGCGGGAACGAGATTTGCAGGGTGTGCTATTACCCACGGAAAACAGCATCCGCGCCATCGTGCTGATGCGCGGGGTTCCCTTGCGCATCCAGCCAACACCCGTAAAACCGGAGGAAGGAACAAAAGCTCCCGCCGATCCCGCCGACCCCATTGCGTCCCGCAATGAAGCGAGCGTGGATTCGGAACTCGCCATGTTCGGCATCGAATCCATACCCACAGATGGTGCCCTGAATAACGCCTTTTTTAAGAGCACGAAGCATTTGTCGGAAACGACGCTTCCCTTCCTTGTTCTCACCACCCGGATCGATGCTCCGACCTACGCCACCTGCAAGCGAATGATCAACGACGCCGTGGAAACCGAAAACCACGGCCTCTGGGGGCGCGCCTACGTGGATGTCGCCAACAAGTGGCCCCATTTACCTAGAGGTGACGCGTGGCTGAACAATATCGTCGCAAAAAATACGGAAGTCGGCATCCCGACGGTAACCGACCGTTTTAACGACACCTTACCGAAAAACTATCCGATGACCCAGGCAGCCATTTATTACGGCTGGTATGATAGAAACGTCAGCGGCCCGTTCCTCAACCCGACCTTCATGTTCCGGCCCGGCGCGGTGGCCGTACACCTGCATTCCTACAGCGCGGATCAACTCACGGATCCGCACAAGAGCTGGTGCGCACCCCTGCTAGTGCGTGGCGCGGCGGCAACCGTCGGGAATGTTTACGAACCCTACCTTGGCGCCACCCACCACTTCGACATCTTGCATGACCGCCTACTGAAAGGCTGGAGCTTTGCGGAGGCCGCTTGGGCATCCATGCCGTGCATCTCTTGGCAGGGCATAGCGCTTGGCGACCCCCTTTATCGGCCTTTCCTACACCTCGATGGCACCGGCGACGTACGCCCGGAGGACAGGTATTTCCGCGCCATCCGCGCTGCCATGAGGCAGTGGCCAGAAGAGACGGAGGAACGCAGGAAAAAACTCGCCGACGCCGCCGCGAACCTAAAATGCGGTGACATCGCCGAAAGCCTAGCCCTAGAATACATGGAGCTCAAGGACACCGCCAACGCCCAACTATGGCTCGCGAAGACGAAGGAATTCCACACCACAAAGAAAGACAAACTGCGCCAGGACATTCAGCTCATCGCCATCGAGCGCGCCGCGAAAAACAATCCCGCCGCCATCACCGGACTTCGCAATGCAAAGATGGAATACGGCACACTCCCCGAGACCGAAGCTCTTTCCGGCTGGCTCGACATCCTCGATCCCCCTCCCCCGCCCGTCGCCGATCCCACCAAGCTCCCGAAGAAATGAAACCTTAAACTTTAAACTTTAAACTTTAACCTCCAATTCAGAACATCATCTTCATTCGTTTCGATTTTCGTCGGTATCTTCCGCCATCGGCAGAGGACATCTCTTCCTTGTGGTTTAAAATTTAAGATTTAAGGTTTCATGAACTACGGATTCCTCCTAGAGAGCGTCTGGCATCCGCCGCTGGCCTTCGAGGAAGTCGCCGCGCCGAAGCTGCCGCCCGAGCTTGAGTTGCAGGCGCTTTGGTTTTCCGGCGCCTTCGGGCGCGATTTCCGGCTGAAGGACGGGTGCCTCCTCCGCATCACCCAGTTCGGCGAGTGGAACCACGGCGCGGGGCCGGATTTCGCCCGCGCGGCGATCGAGATCGACGGCTGCCCTTTCATCGGCGACCTCGAGATCGACACCTCCCCCTCCGATTGGGAAGCGCACGGCCACTCCACCAACCCCGCCTTTTCCAACACCATCCTCCACGTCACATTTCGCCAGACCGCGCGCGAAACCTTCATCCGCACCTCGAACCACCGCCAGGTGCCCGAGCTTCTGGTCAGCTCCGCCCAGCTTTCCGATGCGCTGAACCTGCCCTCCCGCGACACCGCCATCGCCATCCCCGGCCGCTGCTTGGAGCCGCTGAAACGGATGCCGAAACTCTCCGTCGAGCAGCTACTCCGGGAGGCTGCCATCCGCCGCGCCTCCCAGAAAGCCGCACGTTTCCTACGCACCGTCGAGGCGCACGATTTCGACTCAGCCCTTTTCCAGGCCACGGCCGAGACGCTTGGATACGGCGGAAACTCACTGCCCATGAAACTTCTCGCCCAGCGCGCGCCGATCGGCTATCTGCGCGCAAACCTCGCAGAGGCGGAGGCCATCCTGCTCGGCACAGCCGGTTTCCTAGACGTCGAGATCCACCGCCGCGCGCCCGAAGATACCCGCGACTACCTCTCCGCGCTCTGGGAGAGCTGGTGGAAAATCCGCCCGAACCACGAGCCGCCCGACAGCCGCCTGCCGACGTGGAAAACTCACGGCCAGCGCCCCGCGAACCACCCGCACCGCCGCGTCGGTGGGCTTTCCGCGCTCATCGCCCGCTGGCCGGAATACCGTCGCCTCGTGTTGGCCTCGCCGTTTTCCGTGAAACCACTCACCGATTTCCTCCACGCCCTGCGGCACGATTTCTGGTCGCACCACCACACCCTCACTTCGGATCGCAGCGGGCAGGCGATCTCCGTATTTGGGAAAAATCTCGCGCTCGAGCTCTCCGCGAACCACCTCATCCCGCTCGCAATGCACGAGGGCCGCTTCACTTTCCGCGACTACCACAAGCTCCGCCACTCCGCCGTCAACCAGAAGCTCAAGCGCTGCGGCATCCGCCTCTTCGGCTCTGAGAAAGAGGCCCAGCCTTTCCTCCGCCGCCTCTCCCACCAACAGGCGATGCTCCAGCTCTACCATGACTTCTGCCTAGAGGATTTCTCCGGCTGCGACACCTGCCCCTTCCCCGAGCAGCTCGCCCAGTGGAGATGAAAAACACACGATCATGGAAATCACACTCAACGGCCAAGCCCACGAACTCACCGGCCCCACTACCCTCACCACGCTGCTCGAGTCCCTCGGCCTCGCCGGCAAGCCCGTCGTCGCCGAACTCAACCGCGAGGCCGTGCTGCCGCGACATTTCCCGGAGACCCGGATCATCGCCGGAGACAGCCTTGAGATCATCACCCTCGCCGCGGGAGGCTGAGGCGCTCATTCGGAGCGTCACTACGCGACGCGGTTCTACCTTGGCGTGGCAGTCCGTGGGTTGAAACCCACGGCTACCTTCGGATGTCGCTCTGCGACAGAGAATGGTTCCGTCCGACATAGCGTTCATCCTAAATCAACGTCCATCTGCGGTTCATTTTCCCATTTAGGTTCATCCCGAACTCCGAAGTTGCAGGGGGTATCGTTGGAATTTTGACCACAATGGAAGCGCAGCGAACATGGAGGAACTAACCGCCTCCAAATCCTTCCTCAAATTACACGGATTTTCACGGGTTTAAGAATACACCAAACAGGTTTGAAAATCGTTTCCATAACTCTTTCTTCATCCGTGCCTTTCCGTGAAATCCGTGGTTCAATTTAGGAATTCGGGTTCATTGGTCGCAGGATCACCGGCCGAATTCGCTTCCCGCCTCCATCGTCTTGTAACCACGTCTCCGGTCGCGGCGCGACCCCGTGATAGTAGCCGTGGGTTTCAACCCACGGATTCCAGGTAACCCATCCCCGCGTCGCTGAGCGACGCTTGATGAACCTTCCCGCGCATCCACTTCCGGAACGGGACATGTGGAAAAACCCGCCAAGTGGCATTTTTCCCTTGCAAGCTTGTGCGTGGGAATCCCATCTTCCGCCCACGCCGCCTCAAACGGCGTGCATTTCAAATCCGGTGTAGCTCAGCGGCAGAGCGGGTGACTGTTAATCACTAGGTCGTAGGTTCGATCCCTACCGCCGGAGCCATTTGGAAGCTGATGGGATAAGGGGGTTGGGGTTTGTGTTCCGATGGTGTTCCGATTTTGCGCGGGTGCTTTATGCCTTACATGTCTATGCGCGGACGGAATTTCCAGTGGCATTCTGCCATGCCGCAACCGTGGGACATTCGATTTATCTCCGCTTTTAGGAGTCCGATCTGGGTATCCTGCATGGCGAGGATTTTATCCTGGGCGGAAAGCCGGGATTTGAGGAACTGGTAGAACGTAGTCGTGAGGGTCACGATTGTTCCGCACAAGGTGACTATCGAGGTGATGATCCAACCTATCGGGAGGGTGATTGCGTCGGCGAGGAGGGTCATGGTTTAGCTGATTGGTTCGTCGGTGAGGATGTAGGCGAAGCGGCCTGCGCCGATGATGGCGGCGAGGGTGGTGTCGAATTCCGGCCATTGCGCGGGGGGGATGGTCTGGCAACCTTCCGAGGATGTGCTGTTGTTGCCGCCACGGTGGAGGTTAATGCCGAACTGTCCGCTCTCGGTGAGGGCGATGGTGTTGTCCTGGCGGATACGCTCGACGGTGACGGGCTGCGAGCCCTGGCCGAAGGCCATGTAGCCTTTGGGGGAGCTCATCTTGTGCTTTAAGCGGCGGAAACTCCAGACGCCGGGCTTTAGGCGTGCCATGAATTTACCGGCTCCGGCGTTCCATCCGTAGCGGCTGGGGTCGGTGTTGGCGTTCCATGCGCTGAAATGGTCGGGCGTGAGGATGAAAACGGCGTCGTCATAGATCCCGGTGTCGTTCACGCCGGGATTGCCCATGCTGTCGCGGTAGTAGGCGCGGGCGGCGAAGACGTAGATAGTGGGGAAGTCCTCGGCCTTGTGGCCGGCGTTTTTCCATGCGCGAAGGGCGGCGACTTCTACCTGCTGGCGGGAGGCTTTAGGTTTCGAGGGCGGTTTCATACGGCACGGCTTTTTTGGGGTTTACCCAGGCTTCGAGTTCATGCTTTACGAGCGCCCACCACTGGGGCGAGCCGTCGATCTGAGTGTGTCCGTAGGAGCGGAGGACTCCGGCGAGCTCTACGGTCTGCCCGTGGACGCTGGGGACGAGATCATGGCCGCGCGGGCGGTCGTGTTCCTGGCGCATGTAAACGGTGCGGGCGATGCAATCGGGAACTTTGATCGTTCCCTTTTTGAGCATGGCGCGAAAGGACAGGATCTGCGCGAGGGTGCTGCGCGGGAGCCATGTGGGGCGGTAAACTGGATCGCAGGCAATCCAAAGGTTGATGTCGATGCCGATGGAATGGGCATACTTGGCATATTCCACGGCGGCGGCTTGGCCGTGGGAGTAGGAGAGGATGGCGGCGCGTTCAATCCCCTGCCTGCGGTGCTGGTTGGCCAGGTGCTGCACGTTGGTTTTCCACGGGCGCGGCGCGTAGGTGAGGGTTTCTGCGTTCTGAAAGCGGGCGATGTGGTCAAAGTATCCATCCTCGAAGCTACTGCGGTGCGCCTCCGATTGCTGGAATCCCGTGAAGGGGATGATGACTTGCCGGAAGGTCATGGTGCGGGCGGAGCTAGGATGATTGATGGGTCGATCTCAATTCGCGCATCCAGTCCACCCATTGATTCGATGATCGTGGCAAACTCAGGAAAGTCCTGCGGGGTCTTAGGTGGGTGTCCGATAAGCGGAGTGGAAAGTGTCGCGTCGTCGCATGGTACGAAGCAACCCCCTGCGTGTTCTCCGTGGTAAATTGGGTTGCTGCCAGCCAGCCAGAACACGGGCATACCACGGCTTGTCTGCGCGTCTGCAATGGCAGCGTTGGCTGCGTCAGCTTGCTCTGGAGTGACTACGAATCCGATCATGCGAGTGTTAATCCGGTTGACACTTCCCAAAGATTTTTGAGAGCGAGGGAATATGCGGTGGCTTGTGCCGTGGTTAATCCATCACCAAAGAAGTAAGCCCCCTGCCTGCCTGTTACAGTGCCGCGAAGTGGTGTCCCGTTACTGTTTGCAGCACCAGCAAACCAAGGGGCAAGGTTTGGAAGGTTGAGTGCTTCTGTTACAGTGTTTTCCGCGCTAGACTCAAATCCGCTGGCAGTGCTGCGGCGGTAAACTGTATGCGAAGTTGCGGATAGGCGACTGGCGACAATGACTCCAGTAAAACTTGCTGATAGAACTGCGGTTGTGGTGGTGTTTAAGACCATCTGTGACGTGATTGCTCCACCATTGGTCAAAAGCATCCGAGTTGCTCCAGTAAAACAACCCGTGTTGTCAGTCCCTAGATCGTCCAAAGACAAAACCCCGATCATTCCTTGCTTGCCATTCAGCCCAACTGAATGCAAAGCCGTACCGGTGTTGAAATATCCAGTGGAATTATCCCCCTGCACGAAACCCGCACCCTGCGTAACCGTGCCTACGAACGTGCCGCTAGTCAGGCTGGTCATGCAGATAGCGTTAGGTGCAGCGACTCCCCAGATTGGAAGATAGAGACGTTTCAGCGAGGAATACCAGCCATCGCTTTTCCCCGTGCGGTAGAAGGTATTGATTGCAGCTTGCTGCGTCCCGCTAACCGTGCCGCCACCAGCAACAACCGCAGCGATGTATGCGGCGGCGTCTGGGTCGGTGTTATTCCAAGGGAAAAAACGCATGGCTTAGGCTTCTTGGGAGGTTGATAGGCAGCACCATTTCGCGGCGACGGAATCCCAGATAAAGAGGGCGTGAAGGACTTTCGAGAGGACGGTGGTGGTGGGGAGGCTTGCGCCCGCTGCGGCGAAAGATGCGCCCCATGTGATGGCGCGGGCGGTGCCGTTGTCCTTGATGCGGAAGAGGAGCATGTCGAAGTTCCGCGGGGTGCCGGTCAGGCCGCTGGTCATGGATGTAATCGCGGCGGCTTGGGCGGTGATCGTTACAGCATCAAAAAGGTCTGTGTTGACGGCGGGCGTGGCGGATGAGGGGATGGTGGTGACGCGCGCAGGGATATACCCAGGTGCGCCGGCCAGTGAATCGCTGGCGAGGGTGACTGCGTAGGTGATGCTTGGGGCGGTGGATCCGGTAAGGGTAAGGCGTAGGCGGGGGGTGGCTGCGTTAAAGTTGATGCTTTGCGCTCCGGTGATGGGAAAGCCGGTGATGGGGACGGCGGTGTCGTCGTCGAGGAGGAGGGAGGCGGCCAGGGATCCGCCGCCAAAGGTTCCTCCGGCGGCGATGGTGTAGATGCGGCCTGGAAGTAGGTCTAGGGTTACGGTGCCGTTAGCGGAAAGAATGGGATTCGCCATGTGCGGAGACTAGGCGGGCGGAAACGGCGGGGGGTATTGAAGGGAGGAAAAGCTGAAATCAATCGGGGATTTCGAGGAGGTTGCGAATGATGCCTTCGGCGTCCTTTACGATGTGGAAAGCGGAGGAGACGGCGGCGTTGGTATCTGAGATCGGGGCGAGGGCGGAGAGGATGGCGTCGATGTCGCCGATCATTTCGTCCGCGTCGCGGTCGCCGGTGAACCAATCGGGGACGTTCTTGAGGCGCAAGATGCCGCCGACGGAGGAGAAGAGGTTGCCCTCGGGGACGTATTCGCCAACGGCTTTGAAAGCTGCGGTTTCGAGCAAGTCCCCGGCGACGGGCAGGCCGCCGAGTGGGCCGGTGAGTGACATGAGGGCGAGGCGCTTGGGAGACCAGTTGCGCTCGTCGAAGAGTTCCTCGTCGTCGGAATCGCGGATGTCGCGCATGGTGGCGCGGATGAGGGAGGCGACGACTCCGCCTATGATCCATGCGACGGCGATGGAGCGGGCTTTCTCGCTAGTGGTGCCTTTGGCGAGGGCGAAACCTACCAGGGCGAGCTTTTGGCGCGGCTCGGAGGCGAATGCCCAAAGAATGCGGGTGGACGGGTTGCCGCTGGTGCTGACTTCGTAAAAGCTGCGCGTGCCGGTGCGGGTAGGCTGGGCGACACGCTCCACGGCGCGCTCGGTGGCGGCGATGAGTTCCTGCCCGGTGAGGCCTTGGGATTTCTGGTAATCGTAGATGATGGCGTAGGTGCCGGCGGTAAAAAGGGCGTCTGCTCCAGAGATTGTGCGGCCCAAGGTGGCCATAGCGTGCTTGATGCGGTTTGGCTCCGCGCCTTGGAGGCCTTCCATCGCCTGCCTGACGATGGGGGGCATTTGGCGGATGCGGCGCTGGATGTAGTCGGAATTGATGGCTGCGCCCCAATCGAGCTGCCCGGTGGTGAGCTTGGCGAAGCGGGAGAGATAGGAACCGGTGGGCATTTGGGCGAGGGCTGCGCCGAGCTGGGTGGACTGGATGGCGAGGACAGAGACGCGGCCGACAAGGGCGGCGGCGGCCACGCGGTTGGCCTTGCGGTTTAATCCCTGGCTGAATCCGATGTAGGCGGCGGCGTCGCGGTTTCCTCCCTGGGAAAAGTGGTCGAGCCATTTGCGGAGGAGGGAAAGCGTTTCGGCTCCGGCGGCGGCTTCTACGGAATTACCGACTTCGCGTGTGTTGATGAGCGCCATGGCCTCGGAGGCGAAGGGAGCATAGGCGATGTAGTGCTCGATCTGGGTGGTGTGGCCGATGTAGGTGGCGAGGGCGTCGCGGAAGTCCGGCTCGGCGACGGCGGATTGGGAGCGGGTCTTGAGGGAGCCGGGGGAGAATCCTGCGGAAACAGCGAAGCCGGAAACTGGATCGTTGACCTGCCCGGCCTGCACGTTCTGCGGCTTGACGGTGAGGGGGGAATAGAACTTGTTGCGCGGGAGGTTGATTCCGTTGAGGTCGCGGTAGATCGTATTGAGGCGGTCGTATTCCGCGCCGTATTGCTCCTGCAAGTGGACGCGGACGGCTTTGGCCTCGGCGGTGAGTTGATCCTCGATGGCTGCCATGTCGGCCTCCGTCCAGCCCCATTCCCCGATCGGGTTCCCGGCGTCGTCGAGGAATCCTTCCATGTGGCGGCGTCCATCCGCCTGCATCCACATGAGGGTGGCGGAGATTGCTTCGAGCTGGGTGAAGTTGTGGGTGCCGCGGCTGTTCTTTACGGTGACGGAATCGGTGTTGCCCATTTCGTAGCGGAGTTTTTCCCCGGCGAGGGAGGATCCGGCGAGAGAGACGAAGAGGTCTTCGATAGCCTGCGTCTTCGCATCGATGGCGTCCTGGCGAGCGTAGGAGGCGCGGCGCTCCCAATCAACCAGGCGGTTGCCGATTTCGGAATCCTTGCCGAAGGCGAGCTGGGTGATCTGCTCGAAGGATAGCAGGGAAAGGAGGCTGTCTAACGTCCTGCCGAGCTTGGTGGCTTTTTTCTTGGCCTCTTGGCGGCGTTCGGCGCGGACTCCGCTTTTGCCGGTGTTTGCTTTGAGCTTGGCGCGGTCGCGCTGGCGGGCTTCGGAGCGGGCGGAAATGACAATCCGGTGTTCGAGGTAGCCACGGGCGAAGATGCGGGTGGCCTCGGTGACGGCGGACTCGCGGCGGGCGGCGTCTGCGGTTGTCCAATCCCCTACCAGGAGGAGGAGATCGGCGAGGAGGCGGCTGTGGGATTCCTCCTCGGGGGAGAGTTCCCCGGTGGCAATGCGGGCTTCGAGGTCGGCGGCGCGTCCCTCGGCCTCGATCATGGGGAGGGACATGTATTTCTCCACCTCGCGGAAAAGGTCGTGGACGTCGCTGCCTGCGGTGCCTTTGGGTTTCTCGCCGGGGGCGTCCTTCTGCGGGCGGGCGCGTTTGAGGAGGGCTTCCATTTCCCTGCCGAATTCGGTGCGGAGTTCCTGCTCGAGGAGGGTGTCCACTTTCTCCAGGCGGTTGGTGAGGAAGGTGAGGCGGTGCTCGTCGCTGCCGAGCTGGGCGAGCTGGGTGTAGCCGCCGACTTTCCCGCGAATCTCCGGGGAGACGGAGGAGAGGATGGCGTCGAGGAGGGCGAGGGCGGAGAGGATTTCCTGCTTGGGGGAAAATTTCGAGTCCTGGGTGCGTTCCTGCTGGGCGAGCCATTCGTTGGTTTCCTGCTTGGCACGGGTGCGGGCGCTGCGGAGGTCGTCCTTGGCCTTTGCGTGCAGCTCTTTCATGTTGGCAACCATGGACTGCTCTTTGAGGAGTGCCTGCCAAAGGGCGTCGGCGGTGGGTTCCTTGATGAGGTTCGCGTCGTAGAGATCCTGCGCGGCCTGGTCTGGCATACGGGTTCCGCCGAATACGGAGCGGGAAACTCCGTCGCTGCCGTCGTAGTCGCCGGCGCGGTGGAGGCGGAAAAGGTCGGGGTGGTCTTTGATGGCGCGGCTCTTGGACATGAGCGTGCCGCGTAGCGGGGAATCCGGATCGGAGAGGTAGGCGTGGACGGGCTGGGATTTGATCTTGCGGAGGTCGTCGTCGTCGAGGATGCCGTAGTGACGGGCGTAGGCCTCGTTCTCGTATTGCTCGGCGAGGGAGGCTTCGCGGAAGGCGGCTTCCTTGCGGAGGGATGCCTTGGCGCGCTTGCTGCCGTGGATGAGTTCGAGGCGGGCTTTGACAAGGTGGATGGCTTCCATCTTGCGGGCGACGTTGGCCATGGCGCGGACGCGGCGTTGCGGGTCTTTGATGCGGGCGATGGCGCCCTGGCGCATGGCGTCGGCTAGGGCGGCGGGGCCGAGGGAGTAGCTTTCATAGCTGGCCATGAACGGCGAGGCGGCGCGTTCCTCGTCGGTCATGGATTGGCGGGCTTGCACGCCACGGGCTTCTTTTTCGCCGGGGTTTTTTTTGTATGCTCGGAAAGCGTCGAAGTTGCCGATTCCGTATTGGGTGATGCTTTGCAACTCTTCCTCAACGCTAAGGAGTTCCTGATATGCCGGATCCGATTTCCCCAAGGATTCAATCGTGGCATACATTTCCTCCGCCGTGATTTCGTCCCGGTTGAATCTTTGAAAAACTTCGTCGGTCTTTCTTTCGTATTCGCGCATTTCTCCGGATGTCTGTATCCCGTTGCGGCGGGCGAGGAGCGTGTTGTAGCGTTTGGTTTCCGCTTTCGGGCTGCTGCCGCGAGGAAAGCCTTCTACGGCCTGGATCGCGTGTTGGACTTCATGCAGTAAGGTCGAAAGGATTTGGCCTGCTTTGAGTTCGCCCGAAAGGTAGATGGTTGAAAAACCCAGTGAAACCTTCCCATTGATCTCCGTGCGGGCGAAGGATCCACGGGTGGAAGGGTCGCCGTGGTGTAGGTTCACTTTAAGGCCGGCAAGTTCGGGGTAGTTCTCGTAGAGTTCATCGAAGTCGAGAATATTGCCGAGCGGGGTGTCCATGCCGTCGGGGACAAACCAACTGACGGGGGAATTTTCTCCGAGGCGCTTGTAGCCGTTGCGGTGGGCGGGATCTTTGATCGCGTTGGCGTTGAGCGTAGCCTTGCTCGCGTCCATCTCGAAGCGCGGCTTGCCATCTGCGCCGGTGAATGCGCGGCCTTGGGATTGGTAATTCGTCCAGTTGGCGGCCTTCATGCCGCCGATTGAAAAGGAGGGGGCTAGTCCAGCGTCTGCGCTTGGAACCATTGATCCGCTTCCCGTGTTTCCTCCAACATCGAAGCGTAGCGCAAAGCCCTCGATTCCTCTGGCTCCGTTGAGGGAGTAGGCTGCGAGCTCTGCGCCGGTAAAGGCTTGGATGGGGATTCCGGTGGCACGCTGAAACTCTTCCTCGCTCATGCCCACCTTGTCAAGCGCGCGGGTGATTTGTTCGGTGGTTGCGGCGATGTTTTTGGTGTAGCGCCCGGATGCGATGCTGAAAATGTGCTCGGCCTCGATGCGCTGCGCGGAGAGGTGATCGTAAAGAGACGTCAATGTGCTGCCGCTGGTGAAGGTGTCGTCGATGAGGACAACGGTTTCGCCGGGCTGGATCTCCAGCGTTCCCTCGAAGTCGTGGTCTTTCTTGCTGCGCTCGTTGTTGTCCGCTCCGGTGAGGCCTCCCTTTTTGAGTTGGAGGACGGTATCGGCGACTCTCCCGCCGAGCTGCTTCTGCAATGCCCAAGCGGCGGCGATGGGGAGGAGGTTTTGCTTGGCTCCCTCTTCCTGGCGGACTGGAACGAAAACGGGCGAGAGGTCGCCGATGGCGGCCTTGTATGGCGCGACGCGCTTGCCGGTGAGGAAAAGGCGGGCGATGTCCCAGGCGGCTTGCTTATTCCCGCCGCGCTTGGCTGCCTTGTAGGCCGGGGAAACCATCATGGGCTTCTCTGCTTCCTCGTCGAGGATGACAAGCTGCTCGCCGGGCTTGAGGAGCGCGTGGGTGATGCCTTTGACGTTGGTGGTGGAAACGATTTCGCGCGCGCTCTCCGGGTAGTTGGTCGGCATGACGCGGCGGGTGCCGATGGAGAAAGAGGAGGGGGAGAGGGAGGGATCGGGGGAGAGGGAGACGGGCTGGCCGTTCTCTTCGAGGATCTCGATGTCGGCCTCGTTGAAGATGACGTAGTTGTAGGACTGCGGTTCCAGACTTTTGAGTGTTTTTACAGCTTCGGCCTCTGTCTCTGCTTCGAAGAAAATTGCATTGGGATCTGAGCTTTTTATGATCCACATCCCTTCATTCGACTTCGGTGGGTTGATCTTCCAGCCTGTGAAAGAGTTGCGGGAATTTCCGTCAAGGAAGCGGATTCCTTTGATTCCTGCCGCTGACAAAAGTTCTGAGGCTTCCTTATACATTACAGCGGTCATGCTGCTTTGGGAACGGCTGTAAAGAGTTTCGTATGCTCCTTGGCCAAGTAATCCGCCGCCATTATCTGCGGTTTCCTTAATTCCCAAAGAAGTTAGAGCGGTTTTGACGATTTCGCTTTGCTCTCTGAAAGGCTTGTCCCAATCGAGGAGTTCCTCCTCCTCCACCTTGAGGGTGACGCGGTAGAGGTTGCCGGGGAGGGCAATGGTCAATTCTGTGGCGGATTCGAGTTCTTCGATGGCTTTGGTGATAGCTAACTGGTCGGCAAAACCTGAAAATTTCCCTCTCATTTCCGTGAGGTAGGAAATGGTGGCGTCTTTGTTGCCTCCGGTCTTTGCCAAGGCTCTTGAAACCAAAGTGTTGGCGGAGGTTCTGCCGTCAATCGTCGCAACGGCGTCGTTGTAGTTGCTCAGCTTCCGGCGATATTCTTCTCCTACCTTTTGGCTCTGGGCAAAATACAGCCCCCATCCGTAGGCTTGTGCGCCTTCGCCGGTGCCGATCTTGGCGGTGGTGAACTTGTCCACCTTGTGCGGGGTGCCGTGGTAGGCGCCGATGGAGAAAGAGACATTGGATTCGGTAGCCTCGGATTTTTCGCCAAAGTAGCCGAATTCCGCGAGATCATCCATTGCCCATCGGACATCTTGGGCTTTCACTTTGGATTCCCAAACCTTAAAACCTTCGGGGTCTTGGGCGTCGGCGTGGGTGCGGGCGTATTCCTTGGAGAGGGAAACCCAATCGCCGGGGTTCATTTCGCCGACGGGGCCAGCGCGATAGATGGTGAGGATGGCGTCGGCCTTGCCTTTTGCGGCGCGAAGCTGCTTCATCGTCTCAGCGATGATCTTTTTTCCCATGCCGGAATACCATTCGGGATGGTCATAGACATCGGTGGGCATCATGTCGCCTTCCGCGAGGTCGTGCGCGCGTGGCCCGTCTTCTGTCGGGCGGTGGTTTATTCCGTAGTCCGGGGCAATGGAAAAGGATGCGGGGCCGATGACGGTTTGCCCGTCCTGCCCTTGGAAGGTGCGGGTGGAATCTGTGGGGGTGACGGTGGCGCGGCCGATGGAGAAAGATTCCCCCATGAGTTGGGCGAGAAGATCCTCGTCGCTCATTTCTTGATCTGGCTCCGGTTCGTCAATGCCGAGGAATGCCCGCTCGTCGCTGATCTCCTTTTCGATCTGGGCAACCCACACTTCCCTTTGGCGTTTTTCGCCGTCGGTTTTGGCTTGTTGCAAGCGGACACGTTCGCGGGAAAGGGACAGTTCCAGTGCGTCCAGGTGGCTCCTGTCCTTGCCGATGGAGAAGGAAGGGTAGATTTGTGGGTTTGCGTCGTGTGCTGCTTGGGCTTCTGCCACTTCTGCGGTTGTAGGGAGCCGACCGAAGGCGAATTTTTGTTCTCTGACGGGGGTGTAAAGGACTGTGCCGTCCGGGCTGATTGGGATGTAAGCGTAATCCTTTTCCCTGATGCCTTCCCATACAGCGCCGGGCAGGTCTAGCAGTTCCGGCAGGGTTTCAATGATATTTTCAACCTCCCATCCTTGATCGATGGTCATGGAGTTGAGGCTGTTTGCCAGCCATTGCCATGTTTCCGCTACGGTGCCGGAATTTTTCCAACCGTCCGCTTTGGATAGGGCTTTGACAAGCCAGTCGGCATTGCGCTGGTCGGTTCCTTTTTTTCTCCATGCGCGCAATATGGCGTCACGTCGTCCACCATTCCGAATCCCGTCCCAAAACGCTCCTCTCCCATCGGATAGCGTATCGGGGACTGCTGGTAGCGTTTTGATTTCATGGCCGTCCGGGAAAAGAACACCTGTGTTTGAGTGGACGTAAAGCGTGGGGCCGTCCGGGCGCAAGTTGAATCTTGGATATGTCGTGCCGAGGGAGAAAGGATCTCCCTCGGGGATGACTTCGGGGGCGGCGGTGCCTTCGGTGATTTCCTGCTCGTAGTCGCGGGCTTGCTGGTCGAGGGCGGCCTGTTCCTCCTGGCCGAGGAGGCGGGTGAGGAATTCGTTGTAGAGGGATTGGTTGATGGTGCCGTCTTTGAGGGCGCGGTCGAGGTGGGCGGCGCGGTCGATGGCGATGCCAAAGTAGGAGCGGAGGGCGCGGGCGAAGGCGCGGAATTTGTTGGTGGCTTCTCCCCCGGCGATGCGGGTGAGGGCGGCGAGGTTCCGGGAAATGATGCCGGCGGGAATCTTGCGGACTCCGGTGCCTTTGCGGGTGCGGAGGACTTCGGCCTCCATGAGCTCGGAAATGGCCTCGTCGATCGCGGTGTCCTGCTCTTGGGTGGAGAGGGTGTTAAAGTCGGCGGGGAGAAAGCGGATGGGTTGTCCTTCGCGGGTGGTTTTCTTGGCGAGGATGGTGTCGAGGGCGCGGAGGACTGAGACTGCGTGTTCGCGCTTGAGCCTGCCGGTGCGGAGTGCTTCGCGCCAAAAGCCGTGCGTTTCCTCATGGAAGACGGTGAGGACGGATGCGCCTTGGTTGAGGCGGTTGACGGTGCGGCGCTGGCTGTTCTCGAAAGTGGTGGAGGACTGGCCAAATACTACGCCGGTGACTTCCCCGGTGCCGCCTTCCATCTTCTCCTTAAGTTCCATCTGTGCGGCGACGCGGGCGGCGTCCTCGGGGGAGAGGGCTGCTTGCTGGGCGGCGGTGACGGTCTCGCCGGGGCGGAATTCCGTGGTGGTCTTGCGGGTGAGGGATTCGGTGAGGGCGGTGAAGTCCCCGGCTTCGAGCATGGTGACCATGTAGGCGAAGCGGTTGGCGTCGGCCTCGTCGATGCTGTCGGTGTGGGTGATAGCGAGGCGGAGGGCGGCTTCGGCGTTGGGGGCGGTGCCGATCTCTGCGCCGGTCTCGCTGTCGTGGAGAGTCCAGCCCTCGGCGGTGCGGGTGAAGCGGGGGAGAATGCCGGATTGGGTGGCTTCTTGGGCGACGCTTTTTTTGGCGAGTTCCTCGTCGACAAGGGTTTTGACCGCGGCCTTGGCGGTTTCGGAGGTGGGGTCTAGGTTGTCGAGGATTTTGGGGAGGGTGCGGCGGACGGTCTCTATGCCCTGCGCCTGGGCGGCGCGAAGCTCGGCGAGCTGCTCGCGGGATGCGCCGAGGGCGAGGAGAGTGTTGTCGCTGGCGTTCTGGAATGCCTGCACGCGCTGGTCGGCGGAGAGTCCGCCCGCGGCGCCGATGATGGCGAGGGGGAGCATGGTGACGAGCGTGGTGGCTTGCTGTGTCCAGAATCCATCGAGGGCGCCGTCCTTGCCGTTGCTCCAGGTGACATGCGGGATTTGCTCGGAAAGGGTGGCGGCGAGTTCCTGGGCGATGTGTGGGATGAAATCCTGCGCCGCCTCGATGGCGGTTTCCTGCACGGCTCCGGTGGTGGTGCGGAGGGCGAAGCGGGTGGCGTTCGAGGTGAGCTTGTCGCCGAGGGAGGTGAAAAACTTGTCGAGGAAGGGGAGCTTGCCGACAAGGGCGGCGGCTTGGAGTTTTTCGAGGGCTGCCTGTGGGACGGCGGTGATGGTCGCCCATTCGGCGGCGCGGGTGGTGGCGTCTGCGTCGGTCATGCCGCTGGCCATGAGGTTGCGGCGGATGTCGTCGTAGGCTGCGCCTTCCATGGAGGAGAACATGGCGACGGGGCCAACGTAGGGAATGGTGACAAGGGCGGAGGAGGCGAGCGCGCCGGGGACTCCGTAGAGTCCGGTCTCGAGGATTCCCATTTTCTCGTCCCCCCATGCGGATTTGACGGGGTTGTAGTCTTGGCGTTCGATGTTGCGGACGTCGCTGGCGAAGTTGCGGGCGGCGAGGAGTTTGCTTTGCGCTCCGCGCATGGATTCTTCCATGGCGGGATTGTAGAGGGCGGCGTCGATTCCTCCTCCTTCTCCTCCAAGGAGAAAGCGGGCGACGGGGTTCTCCCCTTCCCTGTTTTCCATGGCGACTTTACGGCGTTGGAAGTCCTGCTCGGATGAGTTGGGGATGCCGATGGATCCGATGTTGCGGGCGAGGTCGTCGATGTCGCGGCCTCCCTGCTTGGCGAGGTTTGAGAAGAAAGCGGCCTGTTGCTCCTTAGGGAGGGTGCGGGCGAGGGTGGCGAGGGCTTGCATGAACTGCGGGCGTTCCTCCTCGGTGAGTTCATAGTAGGCGTCCAGGGCGAGGCGCGGGGCGTCCTTTTTGGCGAGTTCCTCGCGGCCTCTGCCCATGGGCTTATCGGGATTCTGGCCGAGCATATCGCCGATGACGGCTTGCGCGACTTGGGAAAAATTTCCCGCTGGCCCCGTCTTCATGGCATTCCAGACGTTTTGCAGCTCGGGGGCAAAGGCGGCGAGGGCGGCCTGTGATTCCGCGCGGCTGGCGTGGTAGGCTTCGTAGAGGCTGGCTTCGTCGTCCGGGGTGTAGCCGGGGGCTTTGCGGGCTTCCTCGCGGAAGGTAGGCCATGAGAATTCGGTTTCCTTGCTGGGATCGGTGAGAGATATGAGGGCGGCGGTGTGGGCTTTGGTGGCGAGGGTGGTGCCGAGGGCGCGGCGGTCGATGCGGTTCTGGGCGGATTTCTGGATCTCCGTAAAAAATGCGTCGTCGTCGTCGGCTCCTCTGCCGTCGAAAAGGGTGTGGGCGACGCTCTGGCGGATGGTGGCGCGGGTGAGGTCGTTGGCAAGGGGGTTGGGCGAGGTGTCGAAAGGTTCGCCGCCGTTTTGGAGGCGGAGGAAGGCGTCAACTGTGGCGGCGCGTTGGTCGATGATGGGATTGAGGGAAAGGCTGATGTCCTGCCCCTTGAAGTAGGCCTCGGGGTCGAGCGCGGCCTTGTCGATTTTGGCGAGGGCGCCGGAAAGCATTTCGTCGCGGCGGGCGGATTCCTCGCGGGCTTCAACGTCCCAGGGGTTTTCCCCAAAGCCTTCGGTCATATCGGGCGGGGTGAGGCTCTGCGGGATGCTGGTCAAATCGATCTCGGGCATTTCCGGGGAGTCGAGGAGCGGCTGGGGTGTGTCTAGGGTGATGGCCATGGGTTAATAGTCGTCGAGGGATGGATCGTTGTTTGCGACTAAGGCGGAATCCTCTGTGGAGTTGTAGCCTTTCAAGAAAATGTGACGCTCGGCGGCGCGGCGGAGGGAGAGTCCGTCTTCGTAAATGCTGCCGCGATTGATGTAGAGGAGCATCTTGGAGGCGATTTCCGCTTTGCTGCGGGTGCCGTCGGCGAGGAGTTTGCGGATGGATCCGGTGTTGTAGTCGAACGAGGTGAGGGCGTCCATTTCGTGGGGCTTGAAGGCGATGCCGAGGCGCTTGGCCTCTGCCTCCACGCGGGCGCGGTGGCTGGCGAGTTCCGTGTTGAGGCGGCGCTCGGCCTCGGCTTTGTCGATGACTTCGCCTTTCTTGGATTTGGTGCCGTAGCCGATGCTCCACTGGCGATTATCCCAGTAAGCGGCGCGGTGAAATCCGTCCTTGGCTCCTCCGGCCTCGAAGTGTTTCACCACGGTTGAAATGTCTTTGCCGATGGGGACGGATGAGGTGGAGGGGTCTGCGCCCTTGGGGACGGTGGCCGGGTCTTTTTCCTCGAAGAAGCCGGATTGGAGCTTGGCGCGGGTTTCCTTCCCGGCAATTTCCTGCACCTTGGCGTTGATCTGCTCCTCGGTGGCGTCCTTGCCGGTGGTGGTGAGCCAATCGGTGAGGGTGCGGAGGGATTTGCCGCGGGATTTTACCAGCTCGCGCTCGGCGAGGATGCGCTCGCCTTCGGCCTCGGGATTGAGCACGGAGAAAGATTCGCGGCCGTCGAGGATTGCTTCGGCGGCGGCGCGGGTGAAAGTGCCGGCGGTGATGTCCCCGGCGCGGGAGGCGGCGAGCTTTTGGAAGCGGCTTTTGCGGGCGGCGTCGGTGTCCTCCTCGCTGCCGATGATCTCCTGCACCTGTTCCTCATTGTAGCCGAGGGCGGCGAGTTTCACGGGATCGCGGAGGAGTCCGTCGTTGACGGCGCGGACGGTGCGGTAGGTGGATTCCGAGGTGGGGAGTTTTTTGACAAGGGTGTCGTAGTGTTCCTCCACGGCGGCGCGGGCTTCGTCGGCGTGGGTCTCGATGCGCTTTTCCTCGCCTGCGCGTTTGGCCTGGAGGGATTTCTCCAACTCGTCGCGGATGGCGGATGGGGGGATCTGGCGGAGAAGGGAATCGACGGCGACATAGCCGGAATCGAAGTCCTCGCCATTGGGGTCGTAGGCTTTCACCATGGCGGAGGCCTGGCCGATGAGTTGGTTTTGGTAGGCGGGATCTTGTAGCTTGGCCTTTAGTTCTTCGTTGGAACGGTTGGCGAGGCGGGCCTTTAGTTCTTCGCGGACGGATGGGCGGAGGTTGGCGGCGAGTTCGTCGATCTGTTCCGGGGCGGTGATGTTCCCGGCGGCCATGCCGTCCTCAATCTGGTCGATGGTGTCGGCGGTTTCCTCGCGGAAGGCGGAGGTGGCCATGGATTTGTATTTTGCCCATTCGGCGGGGTTCTGGCCTTTGGCGGGGGCGGGGTTCTGGGAAAGCCAATAATCCGGATCGGCGAGGATGTCGTTGGTGGTCTGGCGCTCGGCGGCGGCTTTTCCGAAACGGGCTTCCTCGGCGGCGCGCTGCTCGGGAAGGAGAAGGCCGGAGGCGGTGGCGTTGTCCAGGGCTTTGCGGTGGGCGTCCGGGTCGAGCGTCTGATAGGAGGCGTCGATCTCGTTGCCGAGGGCGAGGGTGGCGCGTTTGACGGTGAGGTCTGCGGCGTCCTTGGCGGCATTGATCTGGGCGCGGCTGGTGAAATCGGAGAATCCGCTTTCGAGGGCTTGGCGGACTACGGGCGACGCGCCTGCGGGAATGAGGCTGCTTTTCTGCTCGGCGAGGAAGGCGTTGGTTTTGGTGAGGCGTTCCTGCGGATCGTTGACGGATTGCAAGTCGATTTGTAGCTGGGCGTAGTTTGCGGCGAGTTGCTGGTTGGTTTCGGAAAGAGTGCGGGCGTTGTCGATGCGGGCGAGGTCGTGGCCGAGTTTTACGAAACCGTCGGATGCCTGGCCGATGGCTCCGGCGATGGTGCCGAGGGCGCGGGCGGGCGCGGCGGCGGCTTCGGCGGATACCTGGGGGGCGCCGAGTCCGGTGGAGGCGAAGGTGGGGGTGTCGGGTAAGCGGATCATCGTGAGCCTATTTGGTAATTTCCGTATGCGGTGGAGGCGGCTTGGGTGATGGCGTTGATGCCTTGGCCGATGGCCTGGAGGTTCGCGGCTTTTTTCTGCTGCTTGGCTTCCCAGATTTTCATTTGCCCCTGCTGGCGGATGGATTCGGCGCGGAGGTTGGCGGCGCGCGCGGCGTCGGCGATACCCACTTCAAAAGTTCCGGCGGCGTCGGCGAGCATGGCGGCGGTGCTGCCGGATGTGGTGAGCGTGCCGGATGCGGCGGCGCGGGTGCGGAGGGTGGAAAGGCTGCGGCGGTTATTGATGCGGGTGCGGGCGATGTTCTCGGCGGTTTCCTGCTGTAAATTTTCCGCCTCGCGCACGGCGAGGGCGTTGTTGTAGTTCGCGGCAGCGACGGCGGTTTTCCCCTGCTGCCGTGTGCTGTAAATTCCAAGGCCAGCCGAAAGCAGGCCGCCTAGCATTCCGACGATTCCGAACATTGGGGTGAGGATGGGTGAAAAACGGGGTGTGCGGGGATTGAAGCGGGGAACGGGTTAACGCTCCTGCTGGTTCATGCGGAGGGCGACGGCGCGGACGGTGAAGGGGTAGGGATCGGCGTGGACGACATGCACCTGCACCTCGTCCTTGTTGCCGAGATCGGGGAGCATTTCCGTCCAGCCGGTGAAAAGGTCGGTGGATGGATACGGGATGGGCTTGGCGCTGGCGGCGGCGGCGTTGAACATGGTGCCGCCTTTGGAGCGGAAGAGGCTCAGGGCGATTTTGTGGAGGCGCTTGGTGAGGGATTGATTGCCCGGCATGTCCACGGGGAGGGATGAGAGGCGGGAGGTGATGGGCTTCCCAAGGATGGCGCGGGTGGTGCTGGCGATGGTGAGCGGCGAGGCGGACGGGGTGACGGTGGAGCTGGTGACCACTCCGCCGGCGGAAACGGTGAGGAGGGTGAGGGTTTGGCCGATGAGGGTCGCGGGGATGGGTAGGCTGTTGGTGGCGGTGCCGCGGTAGCTGATGCCGTCGAGGTAGTGGTAGGGAAAGAGCGGTGAGGCGGTGAGGCCGGGGGTGTTTCCGGTTTCCTGCGTCTCTTGGTAGTGCTGCGGGAAACGCTCCAGGGCAGAGCCTCCGGCGCGCTGCACGATGAAAAACACGTCGTCGTCGCCTCGGTCGGATGGGAGGATAGCGACGTTGCGGAACGTGCCGCCTGCGGTGGTGTGCTTGCTCCAGGCCATGAGGTTGTCGCGGCGGGAGTAGGAGAATTGGAGGAGCTTGCCCTCGCGGGTGACTGCCCATAGGCACGGCTCGCGGGTCTGCTGCCAGGCGATTTGAGCGATGCCCGGCTGGGTGAGGTGCTCGGCAAGGCGGGAGAGATCGGCGGGCTCGTAGCTTTCCGCGTCGGCCGAGAAGGCGAGCTGGTGGAGGCGGGAGCCTTTGCGGTCGGTGAAGAAGATGGATTCTGCGGCGAGGAGCGGTCGGAGGGTGGAGGAGCCGGTGGCGGCGTAAGTGCGGGCGTTGAAATTAGACGGGGTTAGGGCGGCGTCTGACGTTTCCGAACCGGCTACCCATAGGGCGACGGCCGTGCCGATGAAAAGGCGGCGCTGGGATTCGATCCAGCGGATGGGGTATTGGTAAGGGGCGGCGAGGGTGACGAAGATGGAATCCGTATCTTCGACGCCTTGCTCGAAGTTGAGTAGGTCGTCGGTTTGGGAAAGCCAAAGGGAAACGGGTTTTGCGGAAGTGCCGGCGAAGGCGAGGCGGGATTCGTGAAGGGTGAGAGTGCTAGGGAAGCCGCGGACGGTGGAGAAAGCGCCTTCGCTCCAGTCCGGGGTGAGGCCGGACATGACGGGCGTGAGGGCGGTGCCGGTTAGGACTGCGCTGTTGACGTAAGTGTCGGCTTGAACGTAGCCGGATATGGATTGCTTTTCTGGGGTAAGGACGGCGCGCTGTCCTCCGCTGGCGGCGGTGGAGCCATCCTGGATAAAGAACAGCCGCAAAAGACATGGCGCATCCTCGGTGCCGGAGTCGGCGATGTTGCGGTCTGCCTTTGCTTCGTAGCTGCGGATGGTTTCCCATGTGAGGCCGTTGTCGTCGCTGCGTTGCACGTTAAACACGCCGCTCCATGTGCCGTAAGTATTGATATTCCACGCGCCTTGCATGGCGATGGGCTGGGATCCGGTGTTGTTGTTGCCGGTGAGTGCGCCGTGGGAAATCTGGAAATCCTTGTCGTCGCGGCGCGGGGAGAGTTTCCATGCGGAGCCGGGCGAGTCGCTGCTGGATCCGTGGCCGGTCTCGAAGAAAATGACGGGTTCCCATTTTGTCGTATCGGTGAAATCGGTGTCGAGTCCTGAGTTCCATGAGACCGGGAGTCCGGTGGTGGGGCTTGTGCCGGTATTGGTGTAGGGGGTGTCGCTCGGCTGTCTCCATGCAACATTGAACGAGCTTTTTGCCAGATAGGCGGTGCCTCGGAAGGAATAAAACTGCCCGGCCACGATGGCGAGATGGATAGTGCCGGTGGTGTTGGTAGGGTCGTGGTTGGGAAGGTTGAAAACGTAGTCGTCCCAACGCTTTGAGTCCCATGGGAAGCTGCGGATGTATTGCCAGTTTGAATTACTGGATGTGTTAGAAGGGCTGTTAGCTTGCGAGGATCCGCTGATATTTCTGTGGATGTAGGTGCCGTCGGTTCCGTAAGCGCCCGACGGGATGGCGTAGCCGATGGTTCCTTGCACACTCGCCCATTTAGAAACATATCCGTATTCCGTGGCCTGGTAGGAAATTGGGCGCTCATGCCATGAATCCGGCGTGTGCGCCTCGATGCAAATGAAGTTTCCGAATCTGGGAGCCCTTTCCATAACAAGCGCGTGCAAAGGCACGGTTTTTACGATTGGGATAACGCGGTCGTTAATGTGAGAAAGCAAAATAGAATCTCCCGTGGAGTAGAGTTTGCGCCGCCATAATCCTTTCCAATCTGCGCCGATACCGGGGCGGGACGCGGAGCCGGATGTGTGCGCTACGGTGCATTGCCATTCCGCGCCGCCCTCATAGACGACATTGCCGACGACGTAGCCGGTGGACGTTACCCATGAAGCGGCGATGGGGTTGGAAAAGACGGAGAGTTTAAGAAGCGGATCGGCGTTCTGGTCGAGGACGGGCGGCTGGGTGAAGGGGATGAATTCCTTTGTCCAGTTCGTATCGGATACGCGGGAGATGCGGAGGGGGTGGGTGTCCGGGTGGGTGATGAAAAGGACGTCGTTGACGGCCTCGATCTGGAGCTCGCGGAGGGGAGCCGACCAGAATCCGGTGGTGGAGTCGCTGGCGGTGGGTGAGGTGGAGGTGAGGATGGCGATGGTGTCTGCCACGGTGCCGTTTTCTCGGTAGATGGTGAGCAAGTCCTCGGTGAAGTGGAGGAGGTAGCGGGAGCCATCCGTGGAGATGAACGGGTGGAGGTGGGAGTTTTGCGGGGCGGCGGTGGACATGCCGACATGCAGGAGGCCGGGGCGCTTACTGATCGCTCCGTAGGGCGTGGCCGTGAAGTTCTCGCAAGTCTCGGCGGAAGCCGCGGCTTTTTCGAGGTCGATGCGGTGGCGGAGGTAGGGGGAAACTTCGCCGTTGTTAAAAGAGAGGAGGGTGGGGTTCATAGGTCAAAGCCCGGGCCGCCGTTGTTGCGGAAGCGTGAGCGGTAGAGGCCGGATTTCATGGCGAGGCGGCGGGGGGTCATGTTCTCGCCGGATTGGGTCTCGCGGGTGTCCTTGGTGAGTGCCTGGTTGAGGGCGAGCTTGTGCTTCTGGAGGAAGTCGCTGGCGGTCTGCTCGCTGCCGGTGATCTGCCTGGCCATGTCCGAGGCGAGGAGGAGGGTGAAGGCGTTGATGAAGCTCGGCGGGTAGGAGGCGAGCGGCGGGGCGCTGGTGATGTAGTAGAGATTGAGGGTGTCCTCGGTGTCGGCGAGGAGGTATCTGTCCACGATCTCGAAACGCTGCAAGGCGGTGTCCGATGTGGTGGCAAAGCGGAGCACGCGGAGGCAGGCGGCGGGGAGGTCATAGGCGACTGTCCAGGGCGCAAAGGCGGTGGAAAGCTGGGTGGTGACGGCGGACATGGCGGCGTCAATAACCGTCCAAGGCTCTTGATAGGGAAACGCGGTGGCGGGGAATGTGGAGGCGGTGCGGGCGGCGTAGATCGTCTGCGGGGTTCCTCCGCCGTTCACGCATGAAAGCTCCGCGTAGGCGGTGGCGGCGGCCTTGGTGAGGGTGAAAACCAATCCCGCTGCGTCCGTGCCGGTGTAGGTGGTGGCGGCGGCGGTGTAGGTGGTGAGGGAGAGGGCGACGGTGTGGGTGGTAAGTCCGCTGGAAAAAGTGCCGCTGGCCTTGGTGTAGGTCACGGTGACTTTGGAGGGGATGAGGCGGGTGAGGGCGCGGGCGAAGTTCCAGGGGTGGGTTTCGAGGAGGGTCTGGAGGGTGTTGTCGTAATGAGTCCGCGCGACGGTGGCGGCGGTCGTCGTGTCCACATCGATGTCGGTGGCGGCGGGCTCGCCGAGGTGGGAGAGGGCGATGTTGGCAATCTGCGTTTTTGTCATGGCGGCAATGTGGAAAGTGAAAAGCCCCGCCCACGCGAGGCGGACGGGGCTTTTCGGTGGTTTCTTCCCCCCGGAAGATTATTTGGAACGGTAGGCGATGAGGAACGTGAGGACGGTCGCGTCGGTGATCGTGGCGGCGGTCATCACGGTGGCATAGATCGCGTCTGCGGCGGTCTCGATCCGAACCGGCGTAGTGACGGCTGCGGGCAAGGTGCCGCTGGTAAAGGCGATCTGGCCGCCGGCGGAAAGCGTGATCCCGTCCGCGTAGGCGTCTGGGTTCGCGGCAAAGCCGATGTCCAAGGTGAGGGTGGTGCCAGGATCCGCCGAGGTGACGGAGCAAAGCTGCGGCACAACAACAGCGCCGATGGGCAGGAGCCCGGCGGGGATGATGTTGAGGATGTCGTTGGCGGCCGTGGTGCTGGGGATGGTCACGTTGGCGGTGGCGACGGTGAGTTTACCGTTGGCGTCGTCACCATTGCGGATTCCCGTGGAAACCTTTTTGGTGGCGAAGGCGGTGGCGATGTTGGAATTGAATGTGGGCATGGTCGTGGAGTGTTCGAGGTGAGGGTTGCCGGGGGCGTTATGCCCCCGGCTTGGTTGGGGTTAGAGGACGGCGTTGATTTTGACGACTTGCGACTCCTGACGGCGGCAGGCGTTAAAGGCGTAGGACGACTTGAACTGCACGGCGTGGTCGAGCTCGGGCAGGATATCGACGTTGACCTTGAGGTCTTGCCAGATGTCCAGGTAGAGGCCGTCCGACGTCCAGATGGCGGATTCCGCGATGGTGCCGCCGGTGTTGGTGGGCAGCGCCTCAATGGAGATCCAGTTGACGCCGAGCCAATAACGAAGGCCGCCGTTCTCGTCATAGACGGGTGGCATGAAGTCCTTCGAGTAGAGGCGGTCGCCGGCGTTGGTGTTCGCTGCGTGGAGCAACTGGGACTCAAGCTCGGAGTTGAGCAAGCCGCAGAGTTTCACGCCGCGCGCTTGTGCCTCGCTGTTCCAGGCCTCGGAGGCGCGGAGCTGGCGGACGGCCTCGATGACCTTGGAGGCCGTCATGCCGCTGTTGGCCGGGCTGCCGGATGCAACGAAGTCCACCGCAACGGATTGCGTGATGGCCTGCGTGGTGGATCCGGTGGCTCCGACGTAGTTGGTGCCGAGCAAGCCTTCGATGAGGATGGAATCAAGCTGGCGGCCATAGGCGGCGGAGTGCTGGACGATGTGCGTGCCTTGTCCCATGATGGTGGGGGCAAGGGCGATTTCGTCCCATTGCGGCTCACTGGTCAGGGCGCGGAAGGTGCGCATGTGGTTCCAGCGTTTTTGCGTGTCGAGATCCTTCTGAGTAAGGCGCTCGTAGCGGGTGCCGGTGGTTTCGCGGGCGGTGATACTCTCAACCTGGTTGTGAGTCTTGGCTTCGCCTGTGCAACCGGTAGTCACAACCGCGCATTTGCGGAGGCGGGATACGGTCTGGGCGACGAGTGGTTCGAAGTTCTTTCCGAACTGCGTGGTGAAATGGTCTGGAACTGCAAGTGACATGGTGGTGGTGGTAGTGGTTTGGTTGGAAACGGTTGGTGAATCCGTTCGCGTCCGGTTGTCCTAAAAGGGGCAGAGCGAGGTGCGGCTGTGCTTTAGGACAGGGCGGCCACTGGTGCCGGTTGTCTGTCTTGCGTCGGTGATGAGACTGCGGGAAACGCTGTGAATCCGCTATTGAAGCGGGGAAAACGAAAACCGCCCGCCCCCTGCGGACAGAGGACGGGCGGAAAACAACACAACGCTGAGATTATTTCTTGGCCTCGCCGAGGAGCTTGGTGACGAGCTGGTAGGCGGCGGGGTCGCCGTTGGCGTAGCGCTCGCTCCATTGCGAGTCTTTGCCCGAAATGATGGAGTCCGCCCGCTCGGCGGCGGAGCGGAGATCGCCAAAGCCTGCGGGGGCTGCGACGCTATCCTCGCGGGTGAGCTTTGCCACCTGGTGCATGATGCGGGCGAAGGCGGGATTGTTGGCGAGTTCCTTTACGGCTCCCTCCTCGATGCCTGCGGCCTCGCCGAAACGCTCGGTGAGGTGGCGGACGGTGGAGAGGTTGCTGGTGTAGTCCCCTTTCCACTCGGTGATGAGGGAGGAGCGGGCTTCTTCCTGCGCCTTGGCGATGGCCTGCGCGTGTTCGCTGGCTTCGGCGCTGGCGATGGCAAGCTGCTTGTCCATGAGCGCGCGGAGGGCGGGCGCGGGGACATGGTGCTGGTGGGCGAGCTTGGCGAAGTCTCCGGCGAGGTCTGCGTTGAAGCTGACGCCTTCCGGCAAGTTTTCCGGGACGGGGAGGTTGTAGCCTTCGGCGGTGGCTGGCACGTTGGCGAGCTGGCGGAAGCGTTCCACCTGGTCGGGCGTGGCGGTGGCGTCGGGATACGCGGGGCCGGTCTGGCGGAGGTGGACGTAGGATTTCAGAAGGTCGCCGGGATTTTTGAAACGGGCGGCGGTTTCTCCGTAGGCGCTGAATTCATCGCCGAATGCTTGGTGCCAGTTTTCCGTGAATGTGCCGTCGTCGTTGAAGGCGCGCGGTGCGGCGGGTGCGGCGGGTGCGGCGGGCGGCGTTACGATTTCGGCGGCGGGTGGTGCCTCGGGCGCGGCGGGTGCTACGGGCGGGGCTTCGGCGGGTGGTGCTTCGGGGGTCTCGATCATGGGAGTGGTTTGGTGGAGGGTTTCAGATAGGCAAGGGCTTCGGCGGTGTCATGGTTGCCGCGGCATTTCTCTCGCATCTCCTGACGGCGCTCGTTGTAGAGGGAAAGGAAGTCGTGGCGGGAGAGGTTTTCAAAGCACCAGAGGAAACATTCCGGCGTTCCGAATCCGAGATCCGGATGGGTGGGTGCGTCCTTGATCTTGGCGGCGAGGGGTTCCTCCTCGTCGTCAAGCTCCTGGGGTTGCGGCTTCGGTTGTGGCCTTGAAGATTTCCTGTATGACGGATTGACGTCCGTTCCGGAAGGCGGCGGCAATGGGACAAAAATTTCCATCCCTTCCGGCTTGGAAGGCGGGCTCTCCGCTGGCGGTGGCGGCGTGTAGCCATGCGAGGGTTCGCTTTCCGTCGGGGGTGTCGAAGGTTCTACGGATGGCGGCGAGTAGGTCTTGGCGCTGCTGTTTGATGCGCGCGGCGTTTTCTTTGGCATTGTCTTTCGGGGTTGGGGTCATTGTTGCGGGGAGAGTTGTGCGGCGGCGTCCATGGTCTCGCGTGCGCCGCCGAGGTTGCGGACGGCTTCGGTGGCGGCGACGGCCTGCTGCGCCTGCGCGGCTTCGGCGCGGGCGGCGTCTAGCTCCGCGAGTTGCTTCTCGGTGCGGAGGAGGATGGTGGGGAGTCCTTTGGCGCGGGCGAAGTGCGGGAGGAGCGTGCGGGGATTGAGCGAGTCCAGGAAGGTGGGGTCGAGCGTGGCGAGCTGGCCGGTGATGGCGAGGATGTCGCCGAGGCCGGAGAGGTGGGACTGTTCCATGGCGAGCGCCATGGCGGAGACGTAATCGACTTCCGGGTCTGCGAGGTAGGCGCCGAGGTCGTCGCGGAGGAGAACGTCCTGGGGCGGTGGCGGGATTTCCCCGGAACGCACAAGCAAGGCGAAGGAGCGGCGGAGGACGGGCGTGAGGAATTCCCGCACCATGTTTGAGTAGATCGGGTGGAAAAGCTCGCGGCTCTCGCTGACGATGGCGGAGATCTGCGTGGCGGTGGCGCTAGGGTCAAGGTGGGAGATGGCGTTGAAAAGCTCCACATGGAAAGCGGCCTCGATGGCGCGGCGTTTCTCAGCGGAGCGGTCTTTGCCGATGTCGTAGCGGCCATTCGTGAGCCATTCCTTTGGCTCTCCGTTGAGGCTGGGGTCGTAGCAGGTGAGGCCGAGGGCGGAGAAATCGATTTCCTCTTTCATCCCCGCCGGGTAGAGGACGCGCGGGAAGGCGGCGGTTTCCGCGAGGGTGTCGAGCATCTGCTCAAGGAAGTTGAGTTGCGCGGCCTCGGGGAGGGCGTGGTAGGCGGGAGACCATCCATAGGGCGAATCTCCCCACATGCTCCAGCGGGAGACGGCGATGGGGATTTCATCGAAGCCGCTTTCCAGGAGGATGGTGTTGGATTCCTTGTGGATGTGGTAGGAGGCAATCGGTTTGTTTTTGGAATCCATCTTGCGAGGATCCCGGTCGGAGCGCGGGACGATGAGGCGCTGAACGGTCTGCTTGGCGGTGAAACGCTTGGACGGTTCATCGAAGAGGGCGCGGACGGACGGCGGTAGGTTCTCCTCGCCGAAGGCCTCGCGCATTTGTGCCGGCGTGTAGCAGGTGGTGCTGGCGATGACGTCCACCTCGTCGAGGCTGTTTTGGGCGATGGAGTAGCTGCCGCAGGGAAGCGCGCGGAAATGGAGTCCCCTGCCGTTTTTCCCGGATGTGGTTTCCAGCGCGGAAATTCCAAAGGCTCCTCGGTCGAGATAGCATTCGTTGGCGCGGTTGTAGAAATTGGATGCGCCGAGCTTGGCGACAAGGATCTCGGTGGCGCGGGCGTAGTATTCCTGGGCGGCGGCGGAATCGTTGAGCTCGGCGGGCGGGCGGAGGACAAACCACCGCGCCCCCATCGGGGTGATGCGGGCGGACTGGCCGGAGGCGAGGGTGCTGTTCGCCCGCATCGCGGTTCCATCGAAGCTCCAGGCGATAGAAGAGCGGTCTGGCGTGGTGTCGCGGCCGGTTCCCTGCTGGATCGTGTTGCGGCGGGGGTGGCAAACTTCGGCGAGTTCCTGCCAAAGGCCTTCCCACGGTAGGCGATCCGCGTCGAGGGCGGCAATCTGGCGGGAAACGGTGTCGGCGAGTTCGGACATAGGGGGACTAGCCGAGGGTGCGCTTTAGGCCGGTGCTGGGTGAGAGGACGGTATCCTCGAAGCTGTAACGCTTAGTAGCGCGGCGGCGGGTTTCATCCTCGGCGGCTCCGCGTTCCACTCCCGTCGATGAGATCGGCGGCGGGGGCGGCGGGGGCGGCGGGGGAAGGGCTGGCATTTTCGGCTTTGACATGGGCGTGGCGGTTTACGGTTTCCCATTTCAGGGAGACGAGCCTGTCCCGGCGGTGCCATGTGATCCACGGTAGCGGATACGGGGCAAGGCGGGCGAGGGTTCGCATTACATCCGGTTTCCCGGCGGCAATCCAAACATGCCAAGTGTCTGCTTCCTCGGGGTATTGAAGCGGGGAAAGGGTCTGCCCTGCCTCCTCCCGGATGTCCGGCAAAGCGGCGAGGAACATGGTGGGCGTGCAGACAAGGACGCCCGCCTGCGCGCATGTGTCGATGAGATCCGGCCAGGGGAAAGCGGTCTGGGTTTTCCAGAGGGCGAGGGCGGAGAGGTAGGGGGTCATGGGAAGTGCCGAGTGGGAAGTGGTCAGTGAAAGATTCCGCGATCCTTTGCCCATTGCTGCATCGATTTCATGGGGGCGGCGCGTTGCCGTTCGCCTTCCTCCCACTCTTCTTTCATGCGGCGGTTTGCTTCGGCGGTGCGGCGGTCGCGCTGCTCCGCCTGCTCACGGGTTTCGTTGCCGTATTGGATGCCGGGGATGTGGACTATTTGAATCATCTGCGCTTGGTGGTAGGTCGGCCGACGGCTTGGGGTTTGGCGCGCGAGGTGTCGCCGGCGCGGTCGATCATGCCGAGGCGGAGGGCTTCGGCGAAGGTGCGGAAGGCGTCGGCGCTGTGGCTGAAATGGTCGTGCTTGGGCATTTCGCGGAGGAGGCGGGGGGAAACGTCGCGGGAGTAGGCGGAGAGGCAGGCGACGCCGCTGGGGAATTCGGTGCCGTTGTGGTGGCGGGGGGTGTCGGTGTGGGTCTTGTGGAAGAAGCAATGCGGGAGGCAATCGCGCACATGGCCGATGCCGAGCCATACGTCCGGCGTGCGGGGGACGACGCGGGTGTTTGCGATTCCCGCCTGGGCGAGATACTGGCGGTAGGTCATGCCGCTGCCGGGGGTGCGGTTCTCGGCGTCGTGGGGGAGGAAGTGGGTGGAGATCGGGCGGCGGTATTTCGCTTCCCAGACTCGCATCTGGTCGGCGTGCGCGGCGGCGCTTTTCCCCTCGGCCTCATACCAGTCGAGGACAAGGTGGTGGCGGCCGATGGGTTGGATGAGCCATATCGCGGCGAAGTCGCTGATGCCGATGTCCCAAAAGGTAAAGAGCGGCGGGGCGGCCTCGGGGGAAAAGTCCAGGATTCGCCCGCCCGCGCGGAGGTCTGCCATCTGCTGGCCGTAGATGGCATTTTCCACAAGCGCCTCGAAGGCTTCGCCGGGGGTGGATGGATATTCCTTTTTCATGCCGTGGCCTTGGACAACCTCCTTGGAATCATACCAGAACATTTGCGCCGGCGTGAAGGCGTGGCCGGTGGCTTTGGAGAGGGCGGCGAAGTAGGCGAGGATTTCCGGGCGGAGCGGGCGCGTGGGGGCGATGGAATAGCGGGTGTCGATAAACCACGGGTAGAAGTGGAATTTGAAGTCGGTGGGGGCGAGCTGCGCGGGATCGTGCCGCATGGCGATGTCCATGAGGCGGTAGTTGTCGCCGATCTTCCCGCCTTCATGGGTGGTCTCGATGTCGGCCATGTTGCCGGGGGTGATGGAGTTGAGCGCGCCCTCGATGATTTCCCGGGCTTTGATCGGAGCCCATAGGGCGGTCTTGCCGAGTTCGGATATGTGGAGCTTGTTGGGCGAGTCTCCCCGGTGGGAGGTGCCGCAAGTGAGGTGGGAGCCGTTGGCGAGGGTGACGCTTTCTGTGGTGGCGGTGTGCGGGATGGCCTTTTTCAGAAGCGCGCCGAGCCTCCAGGTGTTCGGGTGAATGTCCCCGTTGTCCATGTGGGAGAGGGTGGTGGAGACCATGCGGAGCTTTTTCTTCGCGTCTGGGAGGGTGTAGTCGATGATGCCTCCGACGCGGTTGGGGTGGAACATGAGATAGTCTGCCATCTCCATTTCAAGGTGGGTGGAGAAGCCGAGCTTGCGGGCTTTGAGGATGTGGTTGCAAAGGTGCTTGGCGTTGTAGTATTGGCGCTGTCCTTCGTAGGGTGTGTATTTTACCAGGTGGCCGTCGGCGTCGCGGATGGTGTGCAGGTTTGCAATCCTCCAGGCCGGATCGGCGAGGGACGGGTAGTCTCGGAGGATGGAGGAGAGGGTGGACAATTAGAGCGAGGGATGAGTGGCGGGAGGGTTGGCTTGGTCGTTTTCTTCCTCATCATCCGTTCGCCCCCGCCCCTCGGCAATGGACATCCAGCGGATCATTTCCGCCCGCGCCTCGTCGCGCTGGTTGATAGCTTCATGCAGTTCCGCTCCCAAATGCTCGCAGCATAGACCTTTTGCTAGCCATTTTTCGCGCATGTCATTTGCTTGCCCCCGCGCCTCGTCGCGCTGCTGGATCAAAACAACGTGTTCGTCGGCGCGATCCTGCACGGCTTGTTTGGTTTGCTGCATTGATATTTTGAGGTTTTTTTCGGTGAGAGCAAGCTGCCCCCGCGCCTCGTCGCGCTGCTCAGTGACGGCGGTGAGTTCGCGCTCTAATTCCTCGGCGTGAGTGGCCAAGTCGGCAGCAAGTTTTGAGGCTTTGCCGTCAAATGTATTCAGCACCGCGTTGGTGCGAGGGGTGTCCTTTTTCATGGTTCGTTCGGGGTTAGGGATAAGATGATTTGAACGCAATACCAAGCCGTCCGATTCTTATGTTCCAATCGGATCGGAGCGCGTGATTGCTGAAAAATGTCGGGAGTTGATCCAAGCGTATGGCGTGAATTCCGATGCGTATCTTACCGCTCCCAAGGTCTATTTCGATTCCATCAGACGCGTGCGGCCATTCGTCTGTCCGGTAACGCTTAACAAGTGTTTTCATGGTTTTGCGTTCGGGGTTAGGGATTGAAGGGCATCACGCAATCCGTTGTAAGCGAGCATCGTGTTGTGTCGCCCCTTGGCTGCGATCAAGACAGAGGCGACTTTGATGACTTCAGCCAGCCTGTCCCGCTGCCCCCGCGCCTCGTCGCGCTCGCGTTTGAGTGATTCACAAATAGAGTCCGCTGTTTCTTCCGCCATTAGTCTGCGGTGTGCTATGGCGATGTTGCCCAAGGTCACTTCGCCGTCGTAGTCCACGGCGTCGTGAACGGCTGCCTCGTCGATGACGTTGCAGGCGGCGAGGAGGTCGGCGAAGGCGTCGAGGTTTTTCAGGTAAGGGTTCATAGTTTTGAGACGGCGGGCTTGGGTAGGTTTTGCAGGGCTTGGGCGAGTTCGGTGAGGAGGTTGGCGGTGGGATCTTCCCCGGCGATGCGGTTGTCGAGGTCGATGGCTTTGAGGGGATCGTGTTTCTCTAGGCGGACGTTGCGGGAGGATTCGGATTCGTTGACGGAGTAGGATTTAATCATGTCGCCGTCTTTCCCTCCGCCATCGATGGAGAGGGTGGTGATGTCGGTGCGGACTACGCGGGCGAGGAATTCCCGCTTTTCCGTGACGGTGAGGACGGTGGAGGTGGCGCTGGCTGCGCGGACGGCGCGGAGGTAGTTGATGACTTCTTGATTTTTTTTGAGTCGCTTGTGTCCGGTGTCGGCGGAGGCGATGGTGAGCTTGGGGGTAGATGGGCGGAATGCTAGGCGGTAGGCTTCCCGGCCTTGGAGTCCGTCGAGGATCCCGTCGGCGTAGCGCTGGTGGCGCGGGTCGCGGGGGATGGGTATGGCGGGCGGGGTCATTTCTTTGGGCTGTATGCTTTGGTGAGGGTGCGGACTTCGCGGAGGAGCTCGGCGCCGGTGCGGGAGAGGCGGATGAGATCGGCTTGCGGGTGGGGGCGGGCGTGGCTGGTGAAGTTCTCGGTGTTTTTGCGGAGGTGGAGGGCGATGGATTGGTAGGTGCAGCCCAGAGAGAGGGCGAGGCTGGGGATGGTGGCGCCCTGCGCCCTGGATGCGGTTTGCTCGCGGGCGATGGCGATGAGGAGGGTGTGGAGCTGCGGGGAGAGATTGAGCCTGTGGAGCGCCCGCGTAAGCGCGATGAGGTAGTCCGCCGACTTCTGTGTGCGGGGCGGGGCTTGGGGCGGCGCGGGCGGGATGCCGGGTAGCTCAGGGTGCATGGTGGTTAGCGGGTGGAGAGGCAGGCGGCGATTTCCTCCGGGGTCATGGGGGGAGCGGCGTCTGCCGGGGCGGACGGCTTAGGCTTTGGGGCGGCGGGCTTGGGCTGCTTGGCTGCCCAGTCGAGGGCATGGGCTAGGACGTCGCTGGAATCCGTGAGAAACTGAAACCGGGTCTTCGGCTGCCAATAGGCGTGACCCTGTGCCAGGCGGGCGGTGAGAAAACGGCGGATGGCGGCGCGGCCTGTGGGCGTGATGGTGCGGAGGGCGGCGGCGTTTGCCGAAAAGGCGGTGCGCTCCTTGGCGGAAAAGGCGGTGTCCCATCCGGGGCGGAGGGTGGTGACAAACTCGATGGTGTCGCAAAACTCCTCTTCGGAAAATTCTGCCGGAGGCTGCGCGGGCGTGCGCTCTCTCTCTCTTGATGGTTCTCTTACGGTTCCTAATGGTTCGGGTGCATCTGGGCGACGCTCATCTGCACCCCCCCCGTGCGTTTGGGCGGCGCTCATCTGCACGGGGGGTGCAGCAGGTGCGCCCCCTTTTGGTGCGATTTTCCGATGCTCGGTTTTTTTAAAAATCACGCGGTAGAGGTTGCAACCGCGGGGCCCTGCGTTGGGGTGAAGGGCGAGCTCTCCCTCGATCTGGAGGGCGCGGATGTTTTCCTGGACGGCACGGCGGGAACATTCCGCGCGCTGGGCGAGGGTGTCCACGGATGGCCAGGCCTCGCCGTCGTCGTTGGCGAAGTCCGCAATGGCAATCATTAGGAGCTTGCGGGTCTGGGATCCGTAGCGGCGGTGGAGAACGTAGGAGGTGGCTTGGATGCTCATAAAAGTTTAAACGTCGGTGGGTGGTGCGGGCGGCCATCCTTTGAGGTGGCCGCCGGAAAAGGTTTGCCGGGTGGTGCTGCGGTCGCGGCGGTAGCCGTCGAGGGCGTGATAGGCGGGGGCGAAGATGGCCGCGGAGTGGACGGTGAGGCGCGGATCGGGCGGGACGATGGCGAGGCCGCCGTTGAAACGGAAAAATGCGGGCGTGCCGTGGGTCTGGCTGCCGGCGTGGACTTCGCAGCGGGGGAGCCGGGAAAGTGCTTGGAGGTGGGAGAGGCGGATGAGGTGCTGGCCGCCTACTTGCCAAACGGGCGAGGGCGCGCATTTGTGGGTTTTTTCCATAAACATGCCGATCGGGGCGTAGCGGAAAAGCTGGCCGCGAACGTCGTCGAGCGCGCGCCACTCGGCGGAGTCGTCCGGGAAACTGCCCCATGCGAGGGCGGTGAGGCGGGTTGTGAAGGCTTTCGGTGCGGGTGTGAAGTCACTAGCCATCCATCGCCCGCGCTCCACCCTGACGGCCATGTAGCCGTTGGCGGCGACAAGCGCGCCTTCGAGGATGTGGGGTTCGTGGAAGTCGTGCATGGGCGAGGGATGGCAGAAGCTGGCGATGTCCCCAGCGAGGAGCGGAAAGCGGAAGGGGGTTTTCATGCGGTGGGCGGCGTATCGGCGTTCCCGTTCAATGTGATCTCCAGCCTTGGTTTTAGGCGGTCGATGGCGGCGGTGAGGGATTGGATGCGGAGGGTGCTGTCGTCGATGCGGAGGGCGTCGGCGATGCCGTCGCGGTAGGCTTTGCAGGAAGCGGCGGCGTTGTCGTCGTCGCGGGTGCGGTTTTCCTTGTAGTGGAAGGCGAGGGAGTAGGTGGCGATGATTGGCGGCTGGGCGGGGAGGAGGAGGGTGGAGATTTTCCGGTAGTCTGCGGAGGTAAGAGGCTTTTTGTGGGTGATGCCGAGCTTGGGGCGGTCACCCATGAGAATGCGGGTGGGGACGGTGGGGACGCCGAGGGCTTTGAGGGTGGTAAAGAAAGCGGTCTGGCGGGCGCGGCGCGTGAAGGTGGATTTGCGGATGGCGTGCATGGAGGAGTTTGGCGATAGCGCCTTGTCCGGCAGGGGGAGGGTGATGGTCATGCCAGTAAGGATTTGCGGATGAGGATTCCGTTGCCGCGAGCGGGCGCGAATTTCTCCTCGCGGTGGGCGAGGAACATTACAAAAAGGATTTCCTTCGTGGTGGCCGGGTGGACTAGGTAGAAGTCCCCTGGCTGGCTGGCGGTGGTGAAAGAAACTTCCTGCTGCCCTGGTTCCACCTTTTGGGTGATGACGTCGGAATTTTTAACGAGTGTGCGGATGGCGAACATGGTAGGTGGTGTGGGTGGTGGTGTGGTTAAGAAAGGGCGGCTTCGCGCTTGCGGCGCTCGGCGCGGGCGGCGGAGGAGCGTTCCGCGCACCAGCGGACTTCGTGGTCGCGTTGGTTGCGGAGGTTGCGCTCACCCATGTCCCGGATGACGGCTTCGAGGAGCCATGTGGGATAGGTGGCTACGGCGGTGGTGTGTGGGTCTGGTTTCATGCGGCTTGCTTGGTGTGGGGGGTGAGGAATTCCCGGAAACGCATTTCAGCGGCGGGGGTAAGGCGGGCGATGGTGTAGCCGAGGGCTTGTCGGCAAACGATGTTCTTGGCGGCGTGGTTGCGTTCCATTTCCGCGCAGGCGTGGGCGACGGCCTCGATGGTTGTATCCAGGGAGATCGCTATGGAAACGAGGGTAGCCTCGCCACGGCGGAGGAGTTCGCCGGCGATGGATAGCTGAAGGATGTTTTCTAGTCCGGCCTGGCGGGCAGCGCGGGCGAGGGCGGCGATGTGTTGGCAAGTCATGGAAGATATTGATTGAGGGATTGTTGCAGGCGGTGAGCGCGGCGGAGGATGCGGACGTAGGCGTGTAGCTTGTCCGGGTTTTCCCGGTCGTTGGAGTGAATCGCCCAGGCTTTCCACATTGCGGCGTTGTTGGCTAAAATGCGGCGGAATAGGGAGAGAACCGGATTGCGGAGAGGATCTAGGTGCATGGCTTAGAGCTCGCGGTTGTTTTTTTCCCAGAGATAAAACTTCCTTGCCGCTAACCATTCATCTGCCGAGATGCGGCGGAATTTGCGGGTGGCTAGCATGGAGGCGACCAGGAAGCCGATGACGACTCCCGGCATGATGCCGAGAACGATATGGAGGTAGTGGGTGGGAATCATGGTTGTGTTTGTTGTTTGGTGAGAATTTAGGGATTGCCTGCGGTGATGCGGTCGATGACTTGGGCAAGGAGAGCTTCGCGGGCGGCGAGGAGGTGCTTGCAGCGGCCGCCGGTGGGCGGCTGGTGGCGCGAGAGGGCGGGCAGGAGGCGGAATTGGAAATCCTCGCAGGAGCATTCCCCGAATCCGCCGAATGCGCCGAGATCCACGACATGGGAAATGTCTGGCCGCGCCTCGCTCTCGAAGCGGAAGCGGAGGATGTGGTCGTGCGGGTGGATGGTCATGCGGATACTGCGGTAAGGAGTTCGGAGAGGCGGGCGAGGCCTTTGGCGGTGACGCGCGCCTGGGTGGTGGAGCGGGTGCCATCGCTCGCTTGAAACGAGACAACCTTGCAATCCATGAGGCCGAGGTTCTGCTTGGACTGCATGGGGAGCCATTCCCCTCCCCGGCGGTAGATCCAGCCTTTTCCCTCTAGCGTTTCAAACAACCGTTTAGGTGGGATTCCGAGAGACTTGGCGGCGTCCGTAATGCAGTAGGTGCCGGCGGTTCCGGCAAGGCGCTCGAGTCCCGCGGCCTTGGGGGCGAGGGTGGTCACCTGTGCCTCTAGGCGCAGAACGTCTTCCGCGTAGCCAAGGAGGAGCGAGCGCATGGCGGCGGGGTCGCGGAGGACGGCGAGGGGATCGGCGGAGGCTTTGGCGAGGTTCTTCTCGCACTCGATGAAATACTGCCGTGCCTGTTTTCCGCGTGGTGTTCGTTCGACCATGGAAAGTTCTTTGGCCATGTCCAGGGAGAGAAGATATTCCTTTGTCTGCCTACCTGCGGCGCTTCTAAACAAATTTGTTGTGAAGTCCCTGCCCTCGATGAAGTCGAAGGTTTCGATGCGCTCGGTGATCCAGTTTGAAAACTGCCGGCCTGATTCGAGAAAGGTGTGGAGGTCGCGGGCGTTGACGCTCGGGTTCCCCTCCCCTTGGCGGATGGGGATGATGTTGGAGGGGATGGCCGGGGCAAGTTCCTCGTCCGGCGTGGCGGCGATGAGGGCGTCGAAGGCGAGGAAAGGGTCGGTGTCGTGGGAAATGCTCATGGGTCAGTCCTTGTCGTGGAGGTTGGCGATGGCTGCGTCTGAGAATCCGGCGGCTTTGAGGACGGGGAGGATGAGATCGCGCCAGACTTCAAGCAGGGGCATGTCTTCCCCTGGGGTTTCAATGGTGATGCTGACGGGCGGCTTGCCTGGGATTTGGCGGGTGAAGGCGATTTTCATGGCTTTTGGGCGCGGAGTTCTTCGATGTTTACCTCGCTGTGGGCTTGAATGGATTGGGCAATGGAGAGGAGCCATGAGGCCGAGGCGTTCCTGTAAATGTTGCTGGGGTGGCTCTCGATGTTTTCGAGGGCGATGCGGGCGTCTGCGATAAGCTGTTTGAGTTCTTCGTTCATGCTGCTGCTCCTTTCCGGCGGGCGAGGCCTTTGGGTTGCTCGGTGCGGCTCTCGATATGCTTGCGGATGGCTCCGATGGTGACGCCGTGCTTTCCCTCCGCCGTCTTGGTGACGGGGAGATAAACGGGGATCTGCTTGGTGGAGAGGCCGACAAGCTGCGAAACGGTGGAGAGGGGAAACACGGCCATGTCCCCCATGCTGCCCACGCGCTCCTCTACGCGCTCCGCGAGAAGCTGCGCGGTGCGCTCGAGCACCCATTCAATTTGATCCGGGGAGAGGGTCATGGGTTAGGCGGCTGTGGGTTTACTGGTGAGCTGGGCAAGCAGGACGTCCACGCCGCGCTCCACGGACATGCGAACGATGTCGCTTTTTTTGAGTCCGGTTTGCTGGGCGGCGGCGATGACTTTGGCGTCAATCTCGGGGGTTAGTTTCACCGGCATGGAGGCGGCGAGGTTCCGGGTGGGTGGCGCTTTCTTCGTAGGCATGTTTTAAAAATAGTAGAAACTACTACCTGAGCAACAAAAAAAAGTAGCAGATTCTACTTTTCCCTATTATGCTCTAGCCATGAAAGAAAAACCCATTCCTTCGACCATTAAATTTTCCCCTGAATTACAGAAGAAAATTGCCGAGGCGGCGAAAATCACCGGCTTGCCAAAGCAGGAGCTTATCCGGTTATGCACGGCAATCGGGATCGAGGATCTGCGCCGGATCAACTACGACATAGCCGGGGCTATCGTGGACAAGGCGAAGGCCATGAAACTGGCTCCAGTCAATCATCAGTCATGCGATGAACCGTTAAAAAACGGGACGGGGGGGAAGAGATGATTGCCCTACGGCGTTGTAGATACTGCCCCCCCTTTGTTTACAATTCGATGCACCAATGAAAGAATCGATACAATGTGCCAGCGGCGAGAATGACAACTCCCACGATTACAGCTCCGGCGGCGATGAATTCGCGGATCATCGGTTTCAATCCCCGGCGGCTCCTGCTCCCAATATCCAAAGGGCGGGAAGGATGAGAATACCCATGGGCAACCACAAAAGGCGTTTGATTTTTGCTGCCCGCTTCTGCTGCATGTGCCATGTCCGCTCCCGTTTTGCCGCAATCTCCAAGGCTTTCCTGCCGATTAGGGATTCCAACTCTTCGAGTTTCCAAAAGGTGCCTGCCAGGGTGGCGAGAGCAATGGCAACGCGCACCCATCCTGGGGCTGCCGGTAAGATGCCGAAAAGGGAAAACAGAAGTGTCCAGCCGACAAGGCCGGATGTGATAATTACGGGGAGAGGTTTCACAACGGGAGACAATAAACTATGAGTGCCAAGCGAAGCAAGATCATAAAGGGGGAGAAGGGAATGCGCCTGACGGTGTATCCATGGGTGCATCCGGCGACGGGCGCGAGCCGGTGGAGGTTCGCCTGGCGGGACGGCAAGGGCTGGCGATATTCCACTTACAAGACGAAGGCCGAGGCCGAGGAAGGCGCCGCCATGCGCCTGGCCGAGATCGAGGAAGGCGGGCTGGTGTGGAGCGGGCTGTCTGGCGAGCGGAGGGAGTTTCTGGGAAAGGTCTGCGCGCTTGTAGCCGAGGGCGATGAGGTGGACGTCCTCGAATACATTTCCGCTCGGAAGGTAAGCTCGGAGATTTCCGAGTCGGTCGGGCGTTTCCTCCAGTGGAAGGAAGCCGCGGCTGGCGAGGTGACGCCATATCTACGGCATGTCAACCGGGTGCTCAAGGCGATGGGCGAGCATTTCAAGGGGAAGGCTGTGGCGGATGTGCATTTGCCGGAGCTGGCGGCGTGGCTCGCGGCACGGGGCGAGGGCAGGGGCTGGAAGGTGCGTAGGGATGAGCGGGCGTATGTCGTGGAGCTGTGGAAGTGGTTCCTGCGGGAAGGGATCGCCGGGCGTGCGCCGGTCACGGTGGCAGAGAGGCTGCCCGCGGTGGCGCGGGAGGAGGTGGGGCGGCGTGTGCTTTCGCCGGATGAGCTGGTGAAGCTGCTGGGTGCTGTGGAGGCTCCGTGGCGGGCGTGGGTGGTGCTGGGGGCGTTTGCCGGGATGCGGCCGCAAGAGATTTGTCCGGCGGCGGAAAAGCGGCGTGGCAAGCGCGGGCTGCATTGCGAGGAAATTGATTTCCAGTTCGGGGTGATTCGTCTGCCAGCGTGTGTGTCGAAGGGCGGGAAACGGGCGAGGATCATCCCCATTTCCCCGGCGCTGCGGGCGGGCTTGGAATGGGCGGGAATCCTGCCTGGGCGCGTCGGTGCGGTCGTGAGTGCGGATCCTGTCAAGGCCGGGGAGTTGCGGCGGCTCGGTAGAGAGGTTTTCGGAAACGAGGGCTGGCCGCAGGACGCGCTCCGGCATTCCTACGGATCGTATCGCAATGCCATCGTGCGAAGCCTGGAGCAAGTCGCGGAGGAAATGGGAACGTCCGTGCCAATGTTACACCGCCATTACCACAACCCAAAATCCGAGGCCGAAGGCGTCGAGTGGTTTGCTGTCCGTCCAGTGAGTGTTCCGATATGTTCCGATGGAATTGAGGTGAATGTCACGGAATATGAAAACCTCCCCGCCAAAAAAGCCCGTAAAATAAGGAAAACGGCATGATGTTCCGCAAGATTCCACATTCCCAAGTAGGTTCGATCCCTACCGCCGGAGCCATTTGGAAACTCCCGGGATAGGTTTTCCCCATGCTCTTCACAGCGAATCGAGCTTGTCCAGGATCGCCAAACCTTCCTTTGCGGAGCCACGTGTGGCGAGTGTCCGGAAGCGGGTTTCGGCGTCGTACTCCGCGATGCTGATGGTGGCGAGTTCCTCTACGAGTTTATTCACGCTCACCTGCCGATGTTTTGCGAGTTGACGGAGACGGGCGTGTTTATCATCAGGAAGTCGAATGGTCAGGGTGCTCATGATAGTGATTTCAGGAATTGGTTCGGTGTCAGGATTTTCAGTTCGGGAAAACGAAGTTCACCACCCCGCAGGTCGGATAGATTGTTAGTTACAATAGCACCGGCTCCACCTGCTACCGCTAGTTCGATGAGATGATCATCCCCCGCGTCGGGCAGGTTCGGACGCCACAGGTAATAGACCCGAATCCATTCGGAAACCGAGAGGAAGGCCGCGTACAGTGTGTCCCGCTCTTCGCTACAGATGGGGCTTTGTTCCATCAGATCGTTGCGGGATAGCAAATCCTCGTATTCGTGGAAAAGAGCTGCTCCCATGATGGGTATCGCCTTTCCTTCCAGACAGGCGCGGATCACTTTCCGGTTTGATCCAGCAGAACTTAGGACGGCAGAGATGAAGACGTTTGTATCCACAACAATCCGTTCGCTCATTGGTGAAGTGATAGCGCATACGCTATCGCTCTGTCAAATCCGTATTTTGCGAAGAATCTGTTTCTAGTTTGCGTGAACGCCCTAAACCATTGACAGCCAAAGCCCCTTCCCTAGCGTAACGCCACCTTCCCTAGCCTTTCCCCGAAACCGATTTCCGGATGCCCTTCACCCTCAATGCCACCGACGGACCCGCCCGCGCCGGGACGCTTTCCCTGCCGCACGGCGAGGTCGAGACGCCGATCTTTATGCCGGTCGGCACCCAGGGATCGGTGAAAACCCTGCACCCCGCCGAGCTGGAAGAACTGGGCGCACAGATCATCCTCGGCAACACCTACCACCTCTGGCTCCGCCCCGGCCACGAGCTGATCCGCGATTTCGGCGGGCTCCATGAATTCACCACCTGGCGCAAACCCATGCTCACGGATTCGGGCGGCTTCCAGGTATGGTCGCTGGCAAAAATGCGGAAAATCACCGAGGAGGGCGTGCGTTTCCAATCCCACCTCGACGGGACGAAGATGATGCTCACTCCGGAGCTTTCCATGGAGATCCAGGCCGCACTCGGATCGGATATCGCGATGCTTTTCGACGAGTGCCCACCCTATCCTTGCGATGAGAAATACGCGGAAACCTCGCTGGCGCTGACCACCCGCTGGGCAAAGCGCTGCAAGGATTGGGTTACGGAAAACCAGCCGCTCACCGCCGGTAAGCCGCAGCACCACTTCGGCATCGTGCAGGGTTCCATCTATGCACACCTCCGCGAGCGATCCGCCAAGGAACTGGTGGATCTGGGCTTCGACGGCTATGCGATCGGCGGGGTCTCCGTCGGCGAGCCGGAGCATGAGATGTTCCGTGCCATTGAGAATTCCGTGCCTTTCCTCCCCGCCGACAAGCCGCGCTACGCCATGGGACTCGGCACCCCGCCGCAGATTCTGGAAATGATCGGGCGCGGCGTGGACATGTTCGATTGCGTAATGCCCACCCGCATCGCCCGCCACGGGGTCGCCTTCACGCTGGACGGCCCCATCCACATCAAGAACCTCGTGCACGCCAAAGACCCCTCGCCGCTTTGCGAATCCTGCCACCCCCACGTCGCGGGCTTTTCGCGGGCCTACCTGCGCCACCTTTTCCGGGCGGGCGAAATCCTCGCTTTACGGTTGCTTTCCTTCCACAATCTGCATTTCTACCTGTCCTTCACCCGCCGGGCGCGCCAAGCGATCGTCGCGGGCGATTTCGAGAATTTCAAAGAAACCTTCATCCAACGATACAACACCAAGCACCACGAACCATGATTTCCCTTTTCAATACCCTCACCCTAGCCACTTCCAACAAACCCGACGGCATCCCCGGCCTACTCGGTCGCCCGGAGTTCATGATCGTGATCATGATCGTGATGTTCTATTTCCTCCTCATCCGCCCGCAGCAGCGCCAGCGCAAAGAACAAGCCGCCCGCATCGCTGCCCTGAAAAACGGCGACAAGGTAATCACCACGGCCGGTCTCCATGGCCTCGTCCACAACGTTAAGGAAACCACCGTGATGATCAAGGTAGCGGAGGGAACCATGCTGGAGTTCGACAAGGCCGCCATCGCCACAGTGACCAAAAAGGAAACGAAAGAGGCGTAAGCTTCTTCTTACCAAACCCATCCCATCATCACTGATCACCGTTAACTGATCACCTTCCACTTCTTCCCATGCTTGCCGTCGTATTTTTCAAGGATCCGCTCATTCTCTTCACGATCGGCCTCACGCTGCTGATCCTCTTCTTCTGGTATTTCGCCACCGAGATCGAGAGCCGGAAGCGCAATGTCGGCACGGTTCTCCTCGTCGGCATCTGCGGCCTCTGCGCTCTGGCGATTTTCCCGCCAAAAGAACGCCTTAAGCCCGGCATCGACATCGCCGGCGGCTCCGCGTTCCTGCTCCGCATTCAGGCAAAGGAAAACGAAAAGGGCGAGAAGATGCCCATCACAGCGGACCAAGTCGAAGAGGGCATGCGCGTGATCAAAGACCGCCTCGATGCCATGGGCACCGCCGAGCCGCTGGTTGTCCGCCAAGGTGAGGACGGCATCCTGGTCCAGATGCCGGGTGTGAAACCGGAAGAATCTGCTGAAATCCGCAGGACGCTCGAGACGGTCGCGAAACTCGAGCTGCGAGAAGTCTCGCCCCGCAACAACGAAATTGGAGAGAACGGTAAATCCCTCGCCCAGCGCGTGCTCGACGGCGAGGAAATCGTTCCCGGATACCGCGCTTACGAACTCACTCAAAAGGATGAGGACGGCAATGAATCCACCACCCCCATCCTTCTTAACCGCAGGGCGGCGCTCGGCGGATCGGATATCGTGATCGCAAGTCCTTCCATGAGCCAAATCGACGCGGTAGACATCACCCTTGATGGGCCCGGCACCGACAAGATGATCGCGCTCACGCAAAACATGCGCCCCGGGCAAGATAGGATCGCCATCGTCCTCGATGGCATCGTTCAGAACGCGCCGGTGGTCCAAAGCGTCCCCTTGGGGAAAAAATTCGAAATCAACGGCCTCAATGAACCCGGCGAGACCAAGAAGCTGGCCAACGCCCTGATGAACCCGCTGGAAAACCCCCTCATTGTCGAGGAAGAGCGCAGCGTGTCCCCCACCCTTGGCTCGGCCATCGTGAAACAGGGCATCTGGTCCGGCCTCATCGGACTCGCGATCACTGCGGTTTTCGTCCTCATCTATTACCGCACCGGCGGCATCGTCGCGCTCGTCGGATTGCTTGTGAACGGCCTCATGCTGTTCGGCGCCATGGCGATATTTGGCTTTACCTTCTCGCTTCCCGGCATCGCCGGCATCATCCTTACCATCGGCCTGGCGGTGGATGCAAACGTCCTGATCTACGAGCGCCTGAGGGAAGAGATCGAAGCCGGGAAATCGCTTAAGAGCGCCATCGCCGCTTCCTACGATAAGGCGTTCTCCGCCATTTTCGATGCGAACATCACCTCACTGATCTCGGCGATCATCCTTTTCTCGATGGCCAGCGGAAGCATCAAGGGCTTCGCAGTGACCCTCACCATCGGCCTCGTCGCCTCGATGTTCTCCGCGATTCTCGTGACACGCGTCCTTTTCCGTTGGGGCACGGATACGAACCTTCTCAGGAAAATGACGTTCCTCAACCTGATCAAGGCGACCCACATCGACTTCCTTTCCGCTGCGAAAAAGACCGGGATGATCTCCAGCATTTTCATCGTGATTTCGCTGGCCGCTTTTGCCATGAAACGCGAGAGCGCCCTGGGCATCGATTTCACCGGCGGCACGCGCGTCCAGTTCCAGCTCAATAAAAAGGAGGTTACCCTCGATCAGGTGAATAAGGTTCTCGATACCCTTATTCTCACTCGCGCCGCAGTCCCCCAGATCGAAAGCAATCCGGTTACCGGTGCCCTTCTCAGCGTCCGCACCGATAAGGCCGATGCCGAGAAAATCATTACCGCCTTGCGCACCGATATCCCTGTGCTTGCGGAGAAAGACGCGAATGGTTCCAGCTACCTCATAGACGAGTCCAAGGAAGAGGTCTCCGCACTCATCGGCGGATCGTTCCTTCGCGAATCCCTCATCGCCCTTATCCTCGGTCTCATCGGCATCGCCATCTACATCACGATACGCTTCGAGTTCTCCTTCGCGCTCGGCGCCTTCGTTGCCCTTCTTCACGATGTGGTCATCGCGGTCGGTATCGTCGTCCTGCTAGGACGAGAGCTTTCCCTCATCCACGTCGGCGCGATCCTGACCATCGCGGGATATTCGATCAATGACACGATCGTCATTTTCGACCGTATCCGTGAGACGGTTCTCATTCGAACCGGAGCGATCAAGGACATCATGAACGAGGCGATCAACGCCACCCTCTCGCGCACAGTTCTCACCTCGGCGACCACGATCGTCACCGTATTGATCCTTTCGCTTTACGGCGGTTCTGCACTCCGGGATTTCTCGATCATGATCCTCATCGGGCTTGTGATCGGAACCTACTCCTCGGTCTTCGTCGCCTCCCCCATCGTGCTCTGGTGGTCGCAACGCAAGGGCGGCAACCTCCGCAAGGACGTGCTTGCCACCACGCTCGCCGCCGAGGCCGCGAAGGCGGATGCAGCGGGAGCGTAGGCTCCCGCCTACCAAGGCAAGCGGGCATCAGCCCCCTCGTCGATCAATCCCTAGGCTTCCGCTCAGGACGCATCTCCGGTTTCCCCGGCGGCCCCTTGGGTCGGTCTGCACCGTCGATCACACCGTTGCCGTCCGTATCCATTCGGCTGAAGATCTGACGCTGCTTTTCCTCCGGTAACTTGCTGATGAACTTACCTTTGCTGAATTCCTCGAAGTTCACGCTCCCGTTTTTATCCACATCCAATTTCCGGAAATCATCCCTTGCGCGGCGCTCCGCCTGTTGCCGCAACATGCGGATCTCCTCGCGGCTGATCAAACCGTCCTCATCACGATCCAGCCGCCCGAATAACGCGTTGCGCTGCTCCTCGGACAGCTGTTCGATGCGTGGGGAGGCGAAAAACTCGCTTTTCGTAATTTTCCCGTCGCCATCCCTATCCATGCGCTTGAACATTTCCTCCTTCCCCACTAGGTGCCGCCGCCCGTCGCCTTCCCGCGGCGGCATTGGCTCCTGCGGCCCGCGCTCGACTTGACCGGTTACCAGAGAGGAAAGAATCCCCGCCATCATCCCCCCCGCGAGTTTTGTTTTCATTGAAAGTTTAGCATTTAAAGTTTTCGGTATCGGCGTAAACATGTGCTTGCTTTTCTTAACCCCTGCGGGAGCCAAAAGTTCCCGGTTTTTTACTCTTAGCCCAGAAAAGTTTTCCACCCATGCATATCAGCGACATCCTCAGCGCCTCCAAGCCATCCCTTTCCTTTGAGTTTTTCCCGCCGCGCGCGCAGGCCGCTTGGGAAGAGCTTTACGAAACGATAAGAGACCTCGAGACCCTTTCGCCTACCTTCGTCTCGGTCACCTACGGAGCCGGCGGCTCCACCCGCGAGCTAACCCACGACCTCGTTCTCCGCATCCGCCAAACCACAAACATCCCGCCCGTACCGCACCTCACCTGCGTCGGCCACACGCGGGATGAGATCGATGCGATCCTCACTCGCTACGCCGAGGCAGGGGTCGCCAACATCCTCGCCCTGCGCGGCGATCCGCCGAAGGACCAGCCGGATTACGATTGGTCACAAGGGCATTTCCGCTACGCCGCCGACCTCGTGAGCCACATCCGTGCGTTCAAAGGGCACCCCGACCCGCGCGGCTTCGGGATCGGCGTCGCCGGCTTTCCGGAAGGCCACCCTGCCACGCCGAACCGCGTCGCGGAAATGGACAACCTCAAGGCAAAGGTTGATGCCGGGGCCGACTACATCTGCACCCAGCTGTTCTTCGACAACCACGATTTCCTCGACTTCCGCGACCGCTGCTCGCTGGCCGGGATCAATGTCCCGATCATCGCCGGCATCATGCCCGTGACCTCCCTTTCCAGCATGCAACGGATGGCAGAGCTCGCCGCTGGCGCCCGCTACCCGGCGAAGCTCCTGAAGACCCTCGACCGCGCCGCCGCGAAAAACGACCCCGAAGCCGTGGAGCGCGCGGGCATTCACTACGCCGCCCAGCAATCCGCCGAGCTCCTCGACAACAATGTGGCCGGCATCCATTTCTACACGCTCAACAAATCGCACGCCACCCGCCAGATCTACGCCTCGCTGGGGCTGTGAATGCAAGGAGGGGCTGCCTTCGGCTGCTCGGCAAGCCGAGCCATTTCCCATGGCAGTCCGGCGGCCGAAGGCAGCCGCTCCTTGGAACCACTCTACACCTTGAAAAGCCCGCCGCGTTTTCCGCCGAGTATGGCGGCTCCCATGATCGCCACGGAGAGGAAAACCATCGCCCACACGCCCAGCGCGGCGGCCAGTTCGGTGCCGTTGCCTAGCGTGCTGAGGAGGGTGTAGATCGCTTTCGTAATCGGGTAATGCTGCGCCTGCTGGGCGAGGATCAGGCTATCGCTGACCTCCAGCATGGCGAAGGCGAAGCCAAGAATCGCGCCTGCGGCGAGGTTTGCGCCGATCAGTGGGATGGCGATCCGCCGCATCATCCGCATCGGGGTCGCGCCAAGTGAGCGGGCGGCTTCCTCCAGAGCAGGGTTGCTCTGTTGCAAACCCGCCACCGCCGCCCGCACCACGTAGGGCAGACGCCGGATGCCATACGCCAGCACCAGCAGGAAAAACGGATTCCCGCCCGCGCCGATGAGGAAATGGAACGGTTTCCCCTCCTGCGAGAGCGCCAGATACCCGAAGGCCATCACCAGCCCCGGCACCGCCAGCGGCATCATCACCAACGCATCGAGCCAACCCCGCAGTTTCAGATCCGACCTCACCACCACCCACGCCACGCCCACACCGATAATGACCGCCAGCAACGTCGCCGTGCCCGCATACATCAGGCTGTTTTGGATGGAAGGAACGACCAGCCCGTTGCCAAGCGCTTCGATGTAATGCCGCATCGTCAGTTCATCCGGGATGACCGTGCCATACCATCGCTCCGCCAGCGAAAGCAGCACCACCCCGGCGTGCGGGATGGATGCGATCACGAAAACGCCGAGGAAAAACGCCGCACACGCCAGCCCTTTCCAGCCGCCGATTTTCTGTCCGTCGCTACGCCCCTTCGGCCTCGGCGCGGTGCCCAGCGGCGCGCGGCCCATCACGAGTTTCGCCAGCGCAAACACCGCCGCTGCGATCACCAGCAGGATCGCCGTCAACGCGTAGGGCACCGGGTTTTTCTCCAGCCCCTTGATCCCGTCGAATATCTGCACCGGCGCGATCCTCGCGTAATCGAACACCAGCGGCACGCCCAGCTCCGTGAACGACCAGATGAAAACCAGCGAGCTCCCCGCAAACACCCCCGGCATAGCCAGCGGCAGGGTGATCCGGAAAAAACGTTTCCACGGCGGGCAACCGAGATTCTCCGCCGCCTGCTCCATCGCCGGATCGAGATTCGCCAGCGCGGCGGCGATGTTCATGTAAAGGATGGGGTAAAGGTGCAGCGCGTTCATCACCACGATCCCGAGGAAACGACCCTCCGCCAGCCAATCGAACGGCGTGGTCGCGTCCATCATCCCCACATCGATGAGCAACGCGTTGAATGCACCATTCACGCCGAGCATCTGCTTGATCCCCACCGCCCCCACGAACGGCGGCAAAATCATCGGCGCGAGCACGAGGATGCCGAGAAACTTTTTCCCTACGAAATCATAACGGTGCGCCACCAGCGCCAGCGGAAAGGCGATCAGCAAGGTCAGCAGCGTGCTCACCACCCCCATCATCAGGGCGTTCCAAAGCCCCTCGCGGTAGATCGGATTCGAAAAAACCGACCCGATGAAATCAAGCGTCCACACCTTTTCCCCGTCCGCACTCGTCGCCTCGAACGCCTGCCTCACCACCATCCATGCCGGATACAGGAAAAACACCGCAAACAGCGCCACCACCGCCAGGCTGATCCCCCAAGCCAATGTCCGGTTCATCATGGCCGCGCCCCTTTCGTTTCAGCGATGCGCCGCGCCTCCCTGTAGTTCGCGCGGAACCACTCGCCCAGTTCCTTCATCCGCGCCGCCTGCATCATGGTGTCCTTGCTGTCCAAGCCCGCATCACCCTGCCCGGCGATGGCATACGTGACTTTCGAAACATCCTGGAAAACCACCAGCGCGTCCTCCGGCATGCCCGCCGCGATGATCGCCTCCCACGCCGCTTTCATCTCCTCATGAGAGTCGATGCACATCACTTTCACCAAGGTCCGGAGCGTGTTGAAAACCTGGCCGGTAAGCGCGCGGTCGTAGGTGAAATTCCCCTCGTCCTCGTAGGGGTTCACGCCGGGCATGGTGGTCAGCGCGAGAATTTCCGCCTCATACATGTCGCGGCGGATCGGCGTGCGGTGCAGCGCGCGATCCTCCGGGCCGCCCTCGGTGCCGGGTGTCTGGAACCACAACCGCTGCGCTTCTCGCGTCAGGCAGAATTTCACGAACTCCTGCGCAAGCGCCATGTTCGGAGCACCCTTCAAAACAGCGATGGGATCAGAGCTCAGTGTCGTCCCACCCTTCGGCGCAATCCAGACCACGCGCGGTTTCCCTTCGCTTGTGATCAGATCCGCCGCGTAGCTGCGCCCGTAGAAATCGATGCACATCCCCGCCGCCGCATTCCCCTGCCCTACATCGTGCGGGATCTTCGAGGCGCTATCTGTGAAATACCGTGCGTTCGCACCCATCCGCTGGATCAACCGAATTCCGTCCTCCCACCCAGCAGCAACCTTCTGGTCTCTGGATTCTAGTGTCTGATCTCTCAAAGCTCTTTGCATCTCCCCCTGCACCAGTAGCTCGAAGGTGCGCGCGACCGAGCCGCTCTTCGTCGGATCCGCCAAGGCCAGGCTCCCCGCATACGCCGGCTCGCCGAGATCCTTCCACTCATCCGGCGCGGCGATGCCCAACCGCTGGATGAAATCCGGATTATAGCAAATCCCGAACTGCGACATGCACGTCCCCACCCAATCCTTCTCTGCCGCGATGTAGCGCTCGCCCGTAAACGTTTCCGGAATCACCCCTCCCTCGCCGAAGAGCTCCGGCATGTCATCGAAAACATCCAGCTTCGCCAGCCGTCCCGCCTTCGCCTGCCCCGCGAAATCCGGCTCCCCGCCGCCGAAAAACAGATCCACCCCGATCCCGTCGCGCCCCGTTTCCTCCGCCGCCTTGAACCCCGCGTCGATCACCATCCGGATCTCGGATGTCCCTCCCGGCGTCCGCCAATCGACATACACCGAGCGCCCCGTCTTCCCCCGCCACCACGCCGCGAAGGCTTCCCCGAACTCTTTCCGGATCGACTCGTTGTGCGGTGAAAGGATTACCAGCCGGTCATCCGCGGAGGCGGGCGATGCCGTCTGGGTCTCGCGTTTCATCACCAACGGCAGGCCGACGATGAAACACAACAAACCCAGAATTCCGATCAATCGTCCCTTCATGCCTGCGTGCGGGAGAAACTCCCACCCTGCATGTATCATGGCAAGACGTAACGGGCAGCTTACGGTTTACGATCCGTAAAAGCTCCGGCTCAATTTCCCACTTTCAACATGATGTCCTTGTAATGGGCGGTGCTGTCGGGGTCGTGACCCTGGATCGCGAAGGTTCCTGAACCCAGCTTGCGACCCGACTTACCTTGCAGGGCTTTCGCTGGATCAAACCCTTCCGGCTGGGTCCATTCCACCGTGATCTCCCCGTTCACCTTCACCGTGATCTTGTTGCCTTTGACGGCAATGTGATATTCAAACCATTCACCGTCCACGTTCGGTGCTTTCTCCACAACACGTCCCTCCAAGCTACCCTTCGGCGCCTCCTGACCGTCCACCAATACAAGGACATCGGAAACACCGTAAAGGCTGCCGGTTTTCCTCGGGTCGCCGTGCGAGGCGTTCACCTGGCACTCGAAGCCCTTGGAAGGCCAGCCCTTCTCCTGATATTCCGTGTGGAAATAAACACCGCCGTTCGCCTTGGCCGTAGTCATCACCTTCAGCTTCAGTTCGAAGTCCTTGAAAGATGCCTGACCGTCCGCTCCCATGTAAAACAGATGCGCGGGCCCGTCACTCACCTTGATCGCGCCGTCCACCACCGTGAAGGAACCCGGCTTCTCCTCGTTCGATTTCCAGCCAGTGAGATCCTTACCGTTGAAGATGGAAACAAACCCGTCATCGGCCATCGCGGAGGATGCCAAGATACCGAGGGCGAGAGGTAGTAGAAAACTGTGTTTATTCATACGTTCGATTTCGTAACAAGCGTATCTGCGGCAGTCCAGAAGAAAGGCATATCACACGGCATATCCTACGTAACAGAAAGGGAAATTTATCGGCTCTCCGTCAGGTTTGCGAATCGTTGGAGGACGCGGATGGACTGAAGCCATAACACCGCATGGGTTCTGGGCAATGTGAATCCGACACAATAGTCTCCATTATCAGCACCATAGTGGTATCTCTTCATCCCGTCCCCCTCCATCCTCCCCACATGTCCAATACCAACTACCGCTTCTCATTCGGCCCATGGAACATCAGCGAAGGCTCCGATCCCTTCGGCCCCGAGGTCCGCCCCGCCTTCCCCCACGAGGAAAAATACGCCCTCTACCGCCCTCTAGGCTTCGAAGGCGTCCAGTTCCACGATGACGACGTCGTCCCAAATATCGACTCCCTCTCCCCCGATCAGATTTCACGCAAGGCCTCCGAAATCAAAACCATCCTCGGGAACCATGGCCTCACCCCAGAATTCGTCGCCCCCCGCCTCTGGTTCGCCGATCAAACTGTCGATGGAGGTTACACCTCAAACAGCGCCACCGACCGCCAATACGCTTGGGACCGCACCAAGAAAACCATCGACATCGCCAACACCATCGGCTCCAAGGCGGTTGTCCTCTGGCTCGCCCGCGAAGGCAGCTACATCCGCGAAGCCAAGGACGCCAAACTCGCCTACCAGCGCATCCTCGAGACCATCAATAACATCCTCAGCTACGACAAAACCATCGAAATTTGGATCGAGCCCAAGCCCAACGAACCCACCGACCAAGCCTACGTCCCCACGATCGGCCACACCATCGCTCTCTCCTACGCCTCCGCCGACCACTCGCGCGTCAAGGGTCTCATTGAATCCGCCCACGCCATGCTCGCTGGTCTTGATGCCAGCGACGAGATGGCTTTCGCCCTCGCTCATAACAAGCTCGCCTCCGTCCACCTCAACGACCAAAACGGCCTCAAATACGACCAAGACAAAAACTTCGGATCAGTCAACCTCCGCGCCGCCTTCAACCAAGTCCGTATCCTTGAGGAATCCAACTACGACGGCTTCATTGGCCTCGACGTCAAAGCCATCCGCACCCAGCGCGGCACCCCCGTAACCGATCACCTTAAAAACTCGCGCGAAATCTTCCTTCACCTCGTCGAGAAATCCCGCAACCTAGACACAAACCTCATTCAACAATATCGCGATGCCCGCGACTACGAGTCCTTGGAACTCTACATCCTCAAACACCTCATGGGCGTCTGATCAACAATAGCCCCGTCTTCCTCTGCTCACCGCTCACTAGCCAATCCATGAAACAAGCCCGCCTCAACCGCCTCTTCAACCCAACCTCAAACCGCTGCTTCGACGTCGCCGTCGATCACGGCTTTTTCAATCAAGCCGGTTTTCTACAGGGAATTGAAAACATGGCGGACGTCGTGAAAACCCTCGTCGATGCCGGCCCGGACGCGATCCAGCTCACCGTCGGCCAGGCTCGCCATCTCCAATCCATACCGGGAAAGCAGAAGCCAGCCCTTATCCTCCGCACCGATGTCGCCAACGTCTATGGCAAGGAATTGCTGACCACGAGTTTCAGCAAAATGATCGACCAGGCCATGCTTCAGGCCGTCCGCTTCGATGCCACATGCGTGTGCGTGAACCTTTTCCATATCCCCGGCGCACCCGAAGTCCACGCCCAGTGCGTCGATAATATCCTCCGCCTCAAGCCCGAGGCCGATTACTACGGCATGCCCATGATGGTCGAGCCCCTCGTTTTCCGCCCCAATGCCGAAGCCGGCGGATACATGGTCGATGGCGACCTCACGAAAATCACTCACCTCGTCCGCCAGGCCGTAGAACTGGGAGCTGACATCATCAAAGCCGATCCCACTGACGACGTTTCTCAATACCACAAGGTCATCGAAATCGCATCCGGCATCCCCGTTCTCGTACGGGGCGGTGGCCGCGTTTCCGACGAGGAAATCCTCCGCCGCACCCGCGACCTCATCGCCCAAGGTGCCTCCGGCATCGTTTACGGCCGCAATGTCATCCAACATCCCGACCCCAAAAAAATCACTCAGCAACTCATGGAAATCGTCCACGCGTAGCTGCGCCGTCCCGGCGCAGGCCGTGCAAACCCCGTCCCGGGGTAATTCAACAAAGTCTTCCACTTCTCAATCGGCACTTTCTAAATGCTCGAAAAACTCACCACCCTCCTAGGAAAAGAAAACCTCCTAACAGAAAAGGAGGATCTTATCCCCTACTCCTTCGACGGCACCGCCACTTTCCACCAACTCCCCCTCGCTGTCGCTTTTCCACGTACTACCGAGCAAATTGCCGCCTGCGTAAAACTCGCACACGAAACCAATACCCCCGTCATCACCCGCGGCTCCGGCACCGGCCTCTCCGGCGGCAGCGTCCCCTCGGAAGGCGCCATCGTCCTCTGCCTCGTCCACATGTCGGACATCATCTCCGTCGATCCTGCGAACCTCACGCTCCGCGCACAGTCCGGTGCTATCACCGCAGACATCGATGCCGCCGCCGCCACTCACGGCCTCTTCTACCCGCCCGATCCCGGCTCCATGAAAATCTCCACCATCGGAGGAAACGTCGCGGAAAACTCCGGCGGCCTCCGCGGGCTTAAATACGGAGTCACCCGCGATTACGTAATGGCTCTCACCGTAGTCCTCCCAAATGGCAACATTGCCACATTCGGGAACGCCTGCGTCAAGGACGTCGCCGGCTACTCCATGAAAGACCTTTTCATCGGCTCCGAAGGCACCCTCGGCATCATCACCGAGGTATTACTCAAACTCCTCCCCCGCCCCGCCGCCCGCCGCACCATGCTCGCCACTTTTCCCAGCATGGAGAGCGCCGCGCAAACCGTCTCCGCCATCATCGCCGCCCGCATCATCCCCTGCACCCTCGAGTTTCTCGACCAAATGACCATCCGCTGCGTCGAGGACTACACGAAGATAGGCCTGCCCACCGATTGCGCCGCCCTCCTCCTCATGGAAACCGACGGCCACCCCGCCGCCGTCGCCGACGAAGCTGAAAAAATGGCTGCCATCGCACTCCAAAACGGAGCGATTGAAGTCACCACCGCCTCCACCGATGCCGAAGCCCTCCGCCTCGCCACCGCCCGCCGTAGCGCCTTCTCCGCCCTCGCCCGCGTCCGCCCCACCACCATCCTTGAAGACGTCACTGTCCCCCGCTCCCACCTCGCAGAAATGGTCAGCTTCATCGCCAAAACCGCCGCTGATCTCAACCTCACCATCGGCACCTTCGGCCACATGGGCGATGGCAACCTCCACCCCACTTTCCTAACCGACGAACGCGACCAAGCCGAGATGTCGAAAGTCCACCAAGCCCTCGACCTCATCGTCACCAAAACCCTCTCCCTCGGCGGCACCATCACCGGAGAACACGGCATTGGCCTCGCAAAAAAACAATGGCTTCCCCAACAACTCGACGCATCCTCCCTCGACCTTATGCGCCAGCTTAAACAAACCCTGGATCCCCACAACCTCCTCAACCCCGGCAAAATCTTCCCATAAGCATCTTCTCCCCTTTGAGGTTTAGAGTTTAAGATTTAAAGTTTCATGCCCGCGCTAGTCAGCATCCCCGACCTCGCCTCACAGTGCATCCACTGCGGCATGTGCCTGCCTACCTGCCCCACCTACGACACCACCAAACGCGAACGGAATTCCCCCCGCGGCCGCATCTCCCTCATCAAAGCCGTCGCCGTGGGCGACCTGCCGATCACCACAAGCTTCGCCGAGGAAATGTCCTACTGCCTCGGTTGCCTCGCCTGCCAGACAGCCTGCCCCGCCGGGGTTGATTACGCATCCCTCTTCGAACACGCCCGCGCCGAAATCGAAACCTCCGGCCTCAACTCTTCCCCGAAACGCTCCCTCTACCGCTACCTCACCCTCGATCTCCTTTTCACCCGCCCCCGCCTCCTCCGCGCCTTCGGAAAAACACTCCGCTTCTACCAGACATCCGGAGCTGAAACCCTTGTCCGCAAACTCCGCCTCACCCGGCTCCTGCCCGCGGATCTCCGCCGCTTGGAGCCGAGCGCACCCCGCATTTCCCAGAAATTTTCCAACGAACTCATTGCTCCCCTCGAATCACCAAGCAATCCTGTCATCAAAAAAATCGCCCTTCTGACCGGCTGCATCCAGGATCTCGCATACGCCCAGATCAACCGCGACACCGCCGACGTCCTGCTTGCCAACGGATGCGAAGTCCACACACCCCCCGTGCAACCCTGCTGCGGCTCCATCCACTCCCACAACGGCGAAACCGAACTCGCCCGCGACAACGCCCGACGCCTCATCGATCTGTTTCCTCCGGAAAACTTCGACGCCATCATCTCCAATGCCGGCGGCTGCGGCTCCCACCTCCGCCACTACGGCAAACTCCTCGCCGATGATCCTAGCTACTCGCGACGTGCCGCGCTCTGGGATGAAAAACTCAAGGACATCCATGAGTTTCTAACAGAAATTAAAATCATCCCGCCAACCCAAGCCCCTTTCCCAGAGCCCGTCACCGTCACCTACCACGACTCCTGCCACCTCGCTCACGGCCAGAAAATCACCCGCCAACCCCGCGCCCTCATCGCCCTCATCCCCGGCATCACCCTCGTCCCCCTCACCGAGTCCGACTGGTGCTGCGGCTCTGCAGGCGTCTATTCCATCACCCAGCCCGAGCAATCCGCCCTCCTCCTCGAACGCAAGGTAAAACACATCCAAGCCACCCACGCCACCATCCTCCTAACCGCCAACCCCGGCTGCCACCTCCAAATACAAAACGCCCTCCCCCGCCTGAATATCCTTCACCCCGTCTCCCTCCTCGCGCAAGCCTATCGTCAATCTCTTCCACTAATCACTGCTAACTGATCACTTTCCACTTTTATGAACATCAACATCGCCATCATCGGAGGCGGCCTCATGGGCCGCGAAATCACCTCTGCTTTCGCACGCTGGTGCGCCCTCGAGGACTGCCCCGTCACCCCCGTCCTTACCGCCGTCGCCGATCTCAATCCCGTCACTCACGAATGGTTCCGCAAAATCCCCACCGTTAAAACACTCACCACCGACTACCACGAACTCCTCGCCGATCCCTCCATCGACATCTGCTACGTCGCCGTCCCCCACCACCTTCACGAAAAAATCTACACCGACGTCCTCCGCGCCGGGAAAGACCTCTTTGCCGAGAAACCCTTCGGCATCGATCTCGCCGCCGCACAGCGTATCATCGCTGTCATCGAGGAAACCGGCCGCTTCGTGCGTGTCTCCTCCGAAATGCCCTTTTTTCCCGGAGCCCAGCGCGCCTACCAACTCGCCCTCTCCGCCTCCATCGGCCGCCCCCTCGAAGTCGTCTCCGGCTTCCACCACTCCAGCGACCTCGACCCCACGAAACCAGCCAACTGGAAACGCATCAACACCACCTGCGGCGAAGCAGGCGTCCTCAACGACCTCGGCATGCACGCCTGCCACCTCCCCGTCCGCCTCGGCTGGAAACCAGAAAAACTCTTCGCCCAGCTCCAGAAAGGTTTCTCAGAACGCCCCGACGGCAAAGGCGGCACCACCTGCTGCGACACATGGGACAACGCCCTACTCCACACCTGGACCACCATCGAAGGCCACCCTGTCCCCATGCGCCTTGAAATGAAACGCCTCCAACCCGGAGCCACCAACACCTGGTTCATCGAGATCCTCGGCACCGAAGGCGGCGTTCGCTTCTCCACCGCAGACCCCAAAGCGCTCTACCTCTTCGAGCGCGGCAAAGAACAGTTCTGGAAACGGACTGACCTCGGCTTCCAGACCCCATTCAAAACCGTCACCGGCGGTATCTTTGAACCCGGCTTCCCCGATCTCATTCAGCAAATGTGGGCCTCCTTTCTCCTCGAACGCGAAGGGCTGTTAGGAGACCGCTTCTCCTGCGCCACACCCCACGAAGCCCTCCAAACCCACCAGATCTTCACCGCCGCTATCAAATCCCACGAAACATCTTCGGTGGTTCCCCTATCATAATTTACGTCTAACGAATAACCGCTAACCCCATGCGCCAAGGAATCCTCGCCGCCGGCAACTTCATCGTCGATCGCGTCAAACTCATCGATCACTTCCCCGCCCAGGACACCCTCGCGTCGATCATCCAGGAAACTCAATCCAACGGCGGCGGCCCTTACAACGTCCTAAAGGATCTTGCCCTCATGCAAGTCCCCTACCCCCTCCACGCCGCCGGACTCATCGGCACCGATCCAGACGGCGCTTGGATTCTCAACGACCTCCAAACTCACCACATTGGCACCACCCACCTCTGCCAAACCAAGGATCACCCCACCTCTTACACAGATGTCATGACCGTCGCCGGCACCGGCCGCCGCACCTTCTTCCACCAGCGCGGAGCCAATGCCTTTTTCACCGGGGAAAACATCGACTTCACGAAGACCAACGCCCGCATCCTCCACCTCGGCTACCTTCTCCTCCTCGACCACCTCGATACCTTTGCCTCGGACGGCCAAACCCACGCCGCGCATCTCCTGAGCCGCGCCCGCTCCGCCGGACTCATAAATACCGTCGATCTCGTCTCCGCCGCTCACCCGGATTTCAGAAACATCGTTCTCTCCTCTCTCCCCCACACCGATCACCTCCTCCTCAACGAAATCGAAGCCGCCGCCATCCTCAATACTCCTGTCGATTCCAACTCCATTTCCGATATCACGGCCGCAGCAAAACAGATCCTCACCTACGGCATCCATCGTAGTATCACCCTCCACACCGCCAGCCAGGCGGTAACCCTCACCACCTCGGGAGAAATCCACCACCAGCCCGCTACCATTCCCCCATCGGAAATCAAAGGCACCAATGGAGCTGGAGACGCCTTCGCCGCCGGTTTCCTCCACGCCCTTCACGAAGGCTTGCCCTACCCTGCCGCCCTAGCCCTAGCCGCCAAAACCGCCGCCCAATCCCTCACTCACCCCACCCCCTCTGGTGGGATCACCCCCCTGGAGACATGAAAAATTCGAGTGATACTCTTTACTCCGAACGGGATATCAGTCTCTTCCTGATCATCGGCGGCAGGCACAGCAAAACTGCCTTGGCGTGAACCGCCATCATGACCGTTGGAGGGATCTACAGCGGTGTTGAAAATGAAGTGCTCTCCGTGCATGGGTAGGCGTGGCCACCGGGCACCGGCATGTAGTCTGTTTGCCAAAGATCCTTGCGTAAAAAGCCCAGCAAATGAGTGGCGAGTCCCACCTCGCCTCCAAAGGCAAGCTCATCAAACGCCTCGTTTTCACCTACGAGACCAACACGCTTGGCAGATTCAACAAAACCACCTAAACGAAAAAGTTTCTCTAGCACTTCTTTCTTTAGCGTTTCTCTTCTCTCAGCTTTTCAGCTTTTCAGCTTTTCAGCCTTCATTCACCTTCCCGCCATGCCTATCTCCGATCTTGCCAACGCATTTGTTTGTGACCTTGTCGCCTACGAGCCGGGAAAACCCATCGAGGAAACCGCCCGCGAACTCGGGCTCGACCCCGCTTCGATCATCAAGGTCGCATCGAACGAAAACCCGCTCGGCCCCTCGCCGCTCGCGAAAAAAGCCATGGCCGCAGCCATCGATCAGGCACACATTTACCCGGACGGCGGCGGCTACAAGCTCCGCTCCGCCATCGCCGGGAAACTCGGCTTCGACATCTCGAACATCGTCCTCGGCAACGGCTCAAACGAGATCATCGAGCTGCTCTGCCACACCTTTCTCAACCGCAACACCGAGCTCATCGCCGCGAAGCACGCCTTCGTCGTCTACAAACTCATGGCCACCCTATTCGGCGCAAAATACGTCGAGGTCGATGATCCGGATTTCATCCACGACCTCGATGCCATGGCCGACGCGATCACGGAAAACACCCGGCTCGTTTTTGTCGCGAACCCGAACAACCCCACCGGCACCCAGGTCACGCATGAAGCCATCGATCGTTTCATCGACCGCCTGCCGCCGCATGTCATCGCCGTGTTCGATGAGGCGTATTTTGAGTTCCTCGACACACCCCCCGATGTCCTGAAGCACGTCCGCGCCGGAAAAAACGTTGTCGTGTTGCGCACCTGCTCGAAGATTCACGGCCTCGCCGCGCTGCGGATCGGTTACGGCATCGCGCCGAAACCCATCGCCGATCTTCTTCAGAAAGCGCGCCAGCCTTTCAATACCAACGCCATGGCACAAGCCGCCGCGCTCGCCGCCCTGGACGACGCGGATCACATCGAGAAAACGAAAGCCGTGAACCGCGAGGGTCTCGCCTTCTACGAAGCCGCCTTTGCGGAACGCGGACTGAGATACGTTCCCTCCGTCGCCAATTTCATCCTCGTCGAGGTTGGCGAGGGCGACCGCGTTTTCAGGGATATGCTCAAGCAAGGCGTCATCGTCCGCGCGATGTCCGGCTACAAGCTCCCCGGCTGGGTACGCATTTCCATCGGCACCCCGCGCGAAAACCAAAGGGCGCTCGAAGTCCTGGATGCCGTTAGGTAAGTGCCCGCGAAGCGCAAGGAGGGGCTGCCTCCGGCTGCCCTTGCCCATAAAGTGACGATGGGACGTGCGCACTCACTCAGCCCCGGCCTCTTCACGCTCTCCGGCGGTTTCCGATCCGCCGCTCCTTGATCGATCAAAACCCGATCAATCCCACATACCACTGCCAGATTCTCCAGCCGCCGAACATCCACGCGACAGCACCCATCGCGAGGAAGGGACCAAACGGGAGCTGCTTGCCAAAGCCGATGCGACCGATGAGCGCGGCGAGGATGGCAAAAAGCGAGGCTGAGAAGAGCGCGAAGAATACCCCGCTCCAACCGAAGAATGCACCGATCATACCTAGCAGGTGAGGATCGCCCATCCCCATCGCCTCGCGGGGGATGATGGCTCCCCTCGCCCGGCCGCTGAGGGATTTCATTTTTTCCAGCTCGAAGGTGCGTCCGTCCGCCAGCTCGATGCCGGTGTCGCGGATGATCAGTTTCCCGCCGCCAGTTTCCTCGCCGTCCACGATCACCTCGGTGGCATCCACGATCAGGCGGTCGGTCTTGCGGGAAAAAATATCCCACCACGGGACTTCATCGCCATTCATCACGAAGAGCATCGGGTCTTCATCGCCCACCGGCTCGCGGAGCGACCACTCGACCTCCTTGTCGAACTCCATCGCCTTTTTCCCGAAAGCCTTTTTTCCCAGCTCTACAACCGCCCAAAGCCCGAAAAATCCGGCAATCCAGCCGATACCTCCCTGCAAAAGCCCCTTCCACCACTCTTCCGTGAAACCCGCCAGCGATGAAAGTGGCGGCCATACGGCGCAGGCGATCAAACCGATAAACGAACCCGCCCATGTGAGGTTCGTCGGGATGATCAGATGCTCGGCATCGATCCAAGTGATGGCGACGAAAAGCGCCATGAGCACCCAGAGGAAAATAGCGACCTGCGGCGGAAACAACCACCAGACGAGGACGAACAGCGCGGCGGTGACGATCTCGACGGCGATGTAACGGAACGGGATCGGCGCGCCACAGTGCCCGCATTTTCCCCGCAGGCAGAGCCAACTCACAATGGGCAGGTTCTGCCAAAGAGAGAGCTGGTTCTTACAGATCGGGCAGAACGAGCGGCTCGGCTTGTTCACCGACATGCCCAGCGGCAGGCGGTAGATGACAACATTCAGGAACGAGCCGATGCAGGCGCCGATCATAACCGCCGGGATCAGCCAGATCCAATGCTCGAAGGGCGGATAGATCAAAGCCACATCCGCCGCCTTTCGATGTTAGAATGGGGGTCCATTGGGGTCTCCATTGGGGTCAGTCCTTTCGGATTGATTTTTTTGATAGTTGTTATGAGTTTGTTCTCAATGCTTGTGAATTCTTTGCAGCAGCTTGTTCATTTCTTCCAGCCTATTTGTGTCTTTCCGCCCAGCGGAAACCAAGCGACTGACGGATGTCGGACTTCCCATGGCAAGGCGTTGTGAAATCCAGCCGTTCCCAACTCCAGTCCGCTCCCTGATCGCCATCGCTAAGAGCACTTTCCGGTCATCGCTCTTTTTCAAAGCCGCAGGATCGGCTGGCAGACCCAGATCCCGGGATCCGGCTTCGAGCAGCCGCATGGCCTCCTGCTCTCCATGAGCCTTGAACGCGGGACCGGCTTTTCCGCTGACAGCGTTCCCTGACCCATCCAACATCGCCAGAAGCTTGTCCTTGAATGATTTCTCCCCCAGATACCAACCTTTGCGAAGCGCCTCCATCGCCTTTCCATCCACCTCACCACCATGGTTCGAAGCCCTTGCTTCCAGCCATCCGATGTATGCCCTACGCCCCCGCCCGTCCTCCGAGAGTTCGAAAGCCCGCATCACCCGCTCGATTACCAGCCAATCCGGGCCTTTGCCGCTTTCATAAGCCTTGATGCTGCTCCATTTGTATGTGCCCAGCTTGCCGTGTGAACCGCCCGCCAACCCCGCCCGCGCGGGGTTGAGATGGATGTAATCCGCCACAATCCTGAAATAATACGGATCACCGCTGTCCGCCTTGATGGGAACCGATTTGTACCGCCCTTGGAAAACATGACCACGACGCATCCGCGCCCGATTCCAGCCCTGCGCAAAAGTCCCCATCAAGACCCGCATTCCCGCGACAAGATTCGGCTCCGGTGTTTCCAGCAATAGATGGAAATGATTCCCCATCAGCACCCAGGCATGGACACGCCATCCGTGGCTTCCGCAGACCTGCCCCAAGCGGAAAAGGAAAGCCTTCCTGTCAGAATCCGTCTCGAAAATCACCTTGCCGCCATCACCTCGCGCCATGATGTGATACGTCCCTCCCGGATATTCAAATCTCAACGGCCTCGCCATTCCCCAGAAAAACCGAGTCTGCCCAACCAATCAATCAAAATAATCAATCCGAAAGGACTGACCCCAATAAGGAAACAAATTCCTTCTTCACTGACGCAATCCGCCCGCCCCGCAGCAGTCGATTCAGCTCCTCCTTCGCGCTCCCCTGCCCGTTGGCAGGAATCTGGATGAACTCAAATGGCATGTCTCATTTTATG
>Ga0247834_1000505_pt1 | contig 74895 bp, 73 predicted proteins | sample LaCruzMarch2015__8_FD_187118 | JGI IMG/M metagenome (GOLD analysis project Ga0247834, IMG submission 187118) | Freshwater microbial communities from meromictic Lake La Cruz, Castile-La Mancha, Spain - LaCruzMarch2015_12m | ecosystem: Environmental > Aquatic > Freshwater > Lake | place: Spain...
TATTTATGTTTTTCGTTATTATTTAATTCTTTTTCCGTCAAAATAGTGAATTCATATCCTCTATCTCTGCACCATTTCTTTGCAGCTTCCCACTTTGCAGTGTTTTGAATGTACATCAATTGTTCATACAATATGTTCTTTTTTTGTTTTTTAGAATTTGTATCTTGTTGAGGCTTAACAGTTTGCTTAGATGGCTTAACTTCGACTAAAAACTTCTTCACCCCTGTAGGTGTCTTTAATTTTATGTATGCATCAACAAGGTACCTGTGTTGCTTGTTGTCCAGTGGGCTTGTGTAGTTTATGACCACAGTTTCTGATCCCCATTCAAGAACATTTGAGTTGCAATCGCACCATCTGAATAATTTTAATTCCCAACTGCTCAAGTATCTGGGCAAATCATGTCCGCGGTATTTCTCTGAATGCTTGGGCTGATAAATTCCTTGTATGAACCTACCATTGCGCGATGTTAGCTTCATGTCAACCTAAGAAGAAGGCTGGAGGTGCTGCATCGCCCATGCCTGGTGCACTTGAATAGAGCATTTTTTCTAAATTATCTTTTTCTTGTTCACCTTGTCGGATCAAATAATCATAATTAATAGCACCTCCACCGAACAAGTTAGTTCCAGTGTATTTGCCTCTTACTGATCCAACTGCAATTTTTGTTAATGCAAGTGCATACTGATAAACCCAGGGTTCCTTGATTATGTCAATCAAAGATCTCTCCACATAACACCCCAACACACCATAGAATCTAACAGAATCTTTGGGTGGTGGCACCATATGCAGCACTTGTGTCCTGGGATCAAAGGAAATGTCACGCCTCAAAGCAAGAACTTTTTCACGTGTATCCAACCAATTTTTCAAAACAGTCCAGCTGACCAAATCAAACCCATAATTGCCCATGGCATAACTAAAGTAAGTTTGCTGTGCTAGTGTCTGCTCTATGGTGAACAAAGTATTCACACCAGTGGAACTGCCCTCTTCGAAATCTATAACATCCATGACTCTTCTGTAATCACCAATCAAATAATCATAAGAATTTAAAAGCTGATATTGGTTGGGTTTGGTTGAGTCTAACACTTGAAAGATTAATGGATTGTTTGCCTCTCCTATGACCATGGAGCCTATGCTGTATCTTTCTCTGATGGACTGAGGGGTGTTTGTGTCATCAAAGGTGAAATTAAAATCTCTACTCATGCTAAACAGCACATCCAATCTTATGCCTCTTTTCAGGTCATATAGATCACTATCAAACACCAGATACTCTTGAGTGTAACCAGCAAATTTAGTGAACATTTCACAGGATATGGCAATGAACTCATTCAATTGGTCTTCATGTATTTCAATGTTGATCAAAGGTGCACCAATTGCGCGGCAAATTCTCTGACCTAACCGGCCATAGCTTTCCATCTTGTTATTAAGATTGGTGCTGTAGAAAGCGCTTACTGGTTCAACTGTATTACAATCCATCATACTTATTATTTATTAGTAAAGCAATTATATAAAGAAAGGTATTTTAACTAATCTGCCGTTAATGCTTGCAGCAAATGCACTAGTTACAGATATGGTTGTAACTGGAAACGTTACAACTGAAAGAGGCACGGAACTAGTGCCAATTCTGAGTATATCAGTTAAAAATTGATTTGCTGATATGGTATTATTAACTGTTAAGTTGTTGAGAATTCTGGCATTAGACAGAGAGATATTGAGACTTGAAGACACAAGATCATTGCAATACACTGGTCCGTTCACACTCAGAAAATCGGTAATTGTGGCACTGGATATAGAGATATTGAGACTTGAAGACACAAGATCATTGCAATACACTGGTCCGTTCACACTCAAAAAACTGGTCATTGTGGCACTGGATATAGAGATATTGAGACTTGAAGACACAAGATCATTGCAATACACTGGTCCGTTCACACTCAAAAAACTGGTCATTGTGGCACTTGATAATGTAATGCTAAGAGCTGAAGACACAAGATCATTGCAATACACTGGTCCGTTCACACTCAAAAAACTGGTCATTGTGGCACTTGATAATGTAATGCTAAGAGCTGAAGACACAAGATCATTGCAATACAAAGGACCGCTCACACTCAGACTGTTCGTAATAGTAGCTGCACTCAAAAATAAATTGGTGCTGCTAGCACTTATGATTGGAGTCGTAAAATAAACTCCATTCTCAAATGATACATGCAATGTGTTACTACCTTTGCCAGTTGCAGCATCATTATCAGCAATTACTGCACTGTTGCTAGGATTATTACTGGAAATTTCAGCTGCAGATAGTTCATTGAGTATCACAGCACTCTTCAGAGTAATTGTATTTGCAGAAAGATAATTCAAAATATTAGACAAGGAAGAAGAACCAGCCCAGCTTGAGCTATTGGAATTAACTGTAGTAAAAGTGTTCTGCCAACCTGCACTGTATGTGTTCTGATTGGTATATGAACTATTCCAGGCTGGTGAAGAGTTGATCACTTGAATGTATGTGCTTGCCCATCCTGAGCTGTTGGTTGCAACAGTGGTGCTAGTAGAATCCCACTTGCTGCTGGTGACAGTCAGGAGTGTGTGGCCTGCAGTGAGTGTGGTCAAGTTGGCATATCCATTGTTCCACGTGGCACTGTTTGCAATGATTGTGGAGGATATGCTGCCACCAGAATTCCAGCTGGCACTGTTGTATGATACTAAAGTAAAAAGACCCAAACTGTATTCTAAGTTGTTAAAATATACTTTTTTGGTTTGATTGGCCACAGTGTCGACTACTGGTAAAAGTGTTGACGCTGAAAGACTTATCATCTCATTCAAGTCAGATATTTTGATATCGGCCATATATTATTTATGGGTAATAATAGTTTATCTTCGTTCCCAAGCTTTCATTATATGGGACTTCCCCAAATATAGTCAATCCAGAGCCATCTGTTGGTATCAAGATATCGTCTGCAGCAATCAAATAACAAGGATTAGGTGTCAATATGATACCAGGGCCAGCAAAATGTGTAATGCCTGCCAGTCCATAATAAAACTCGTTGTACTTGCCATACAATTTGCTTCCATCATTAACAAAATTTACCACCATGACAGCAAATGCAGACAATTCTTTAATGAGACCTGCACCAGGCATGACCATATTGCTAGCTGCATCTAACCCGGATAGAACAAATTTATTTTCGAATGTTACATTGTGATTGCCAGGGAAATCCTGCTGCAAAGCAATGCTGTAAGTGCCTCCCTTTTTCAGACTGCTGGGATTCATAACTGTCACATCACTGGTCAAAAAAACAAATGCTGTTTGAGCGTTATCCAGATCCCAGTTTACTTGCAATGCAGGGGTTGTTGATAATGTTGGTGCAATACAGCCCTTATATTTGGTGTCCTGTTGAGGCACATTCAGCAATCTGCCATAATTGGTGATGTTGAGCCAGGTGCCAGAGTAGCTCTGCAAAGTGGAGTACATGGATTCATATTTTGCAGAATTAGTAGTAAGTGACACATAGAAGGAATAACCATCACTCCAGGATGCACTCAAAGTATTGACTGTATCAGCTACTGTGTAAAATTGCATCCAATCTGCACTAAAAGTTTTTACACTATTGTATGTGTTAGTAATGGAGAGTGTGTCTATGGTAAAAGTAACAGTCAGGGGTGGTGTGATAGAAGAATTCTCCAATATGCCCAAACTGTCTTGTGTAATCAAGTGACCACCATCTTGTGCAATTAACAACAGATAACTAAACAATTCACCTTCAATTATATTTGTAAAGTTGCCTACAAAAGGAGAATTTACTGAAGCTATGGGATCTGTTGCGCTATCAGGAAATTGGGGTGATGAAACGGTGTGGTGGTTTCTTCTGTGAAACTTGTTATGGAAAAGGGTATTGGACATGTCATGCGCTCAGTTTGATCACATCACCATACATGACTGCACCATCACATAAAAAGTTTATAACAGTGACTTTGTTTGAACCAGAATCAACTATGTTGTTCCTGAAAAGAGAGTTTGCAAATCTGTAACATGTATCAAAGTCAATATCTTTATTACCAGCACTGCTTTGCTTCACAACCATAGTGTACAACCCACCCCTCTTCATGTTTAATGGATTATTAACTGACAAGCTACTGATCAAAGTAATGAAGGTAACTTGATTTGAATCCAAGTCCCAATCAACTGAAGCAGGATCAATTGCTTGTAAATTAGTACCAGAGAATGTTTTTGATTTGGTATACTCCTGCACCACATTGAGGTACATTATATTTTCATTGTTCCACCCAGCGCTGTAAGTGTTGAATGTGGTATATGCACTTTCATACTTGGCAGAATTAGGAGAAAAACTCAAATACCCATTGTATCCTAAATTCCAATTGTCTGATAAAGAGTTAACTGTGTTGTACACTGAATCAGTCAGTCCCCAGAATCCAGAATAAGTGCTAACTATGGAATATGCTTGATACCATTGCAAGCTATTGCTATTCAAGGTGAAAGAGCGGCTATCATCAGTAATAGTATTATAAAAAATACCAACAAATGGTTCAGTCAAAGAAGCAATAGGGTCCAAGCCAGAATCCGGTATTCCAGGGGATACCACAGAGTGGTGATTGGCTCTGTGGAATTTGCTATGAAATTTGGATGTTCCGGCCATATTATTATTTAGTGTTTATCTTACCGGAGAAAGATTTGTTATCACATAGTCATTATTAATAATATACTTTAACATGTTTTGCTGGTAATCAAAGATTGAATCCAAGCATCTGTTAACAGTGGAGGATTCAAAGCTCTCATTGATACCTATGTTGCAGTATTCATTGATGTCTATCTTCTGGTTTTTTATAACAAAATTATTATACGCTCTTTGCACAAAAACCGGTGTATTAAACACATTCTCACCTATAAAAAATCTATACTTTACATAGCTATTCAAAAGAGTCAAATTGTACATGATCTTTTGAAAGGATTTGTTATACACCCATGCTTGATTATATTCACCGGCTCTGATCTTTATGTCATTTAAATCATAAATTTCTATATCAATTTCTTTTAATGTTGTAATTAAATTCAACCCATCTTCATATGCTCCTATGAAGTCGGAAGATAAACTTGGCGTTCTGCACAAGGTGAGAAGCAGATCTGTTGATACTAGTGGCACTGTAGTTACCCAAGCAAAATTTCTATTGTCCACTTTAGTGTTGGGTAATATGCCAATATTTGAATTGGGCTTGGTTATCCATTTTTTAATAATTTGATACTTGGTAACAACATAAAAAATTTCTGGCTCATAATTTGCAAATTTAAGATTAATTAGTTCTTCGTCTGGATCTAGCATGTTAGAGAAATCATAGGAATTAGTTGAAACTATTGTATAATTGCTGGTCAGCTCAAACTCGAACATGGTATTCTTGTTAATGCCATAAATTTTATTCAAATAAGAATTATATACCAGTGCGTTCAAGCCTGTTGCAGCATTAAAAAAGGAATTGTAGATGGTAGTGTTCATCCAGTTTAAATTTCTATCAAATACTTTGAAGCATTTGTTGCCTCTGTCCTCCACCACAAGAACATCATTAACAAAAACTATTTTACCGGGATTATTCAATTTTATATTATCAAATTTGCCACCATAACCACCCACGGTATCCACCAAGAAAGGTCTGCCTGATCTTACATAATCATCAGAAAAACTGTTCCTTATGTCAAAAGCGTACACATTATTGAAACCTGAGTCACAAACATACAGAAGCTCACTACCATCAGTTGCAATGGATGTTATATTTTCTGCAACTATTGTGCCGCTCAAAGGATCAATGAACTGTCCTCTGCCCAATTCAACTGGAGCTCCATTCTGTGTAATTCCTAGAATTGTAATGGCTTTTTTATCTGCTACAATCAAACCAGCTTTCAAATAACTTGCCACATTACTAAAATACACACAATCAAAACTGTTGTCAATATTGCTCGTCATACTTGAACCACACAAAAAGGATACAGCTGTGTTGAATTTACTGTTAGGAAAGAATTCTATGTTTCTGGAACTAATAGGTGTGGCGTTAGTAGCGGTTAAACCTATCCACCCATTGAAAGTATTTGGCACATTAAAGTCTGAAATGTTGCACAAACCGTAGAGATACAACAAATTGTAGTACAGCTTTTCCAGCTTTAAATTGATGGTACTGGAAACTGCTAATTCATTTGGTTGAATTTGGATATTATTCAAATTGTAAGGTAACGCAAATGTGTCGTCAATGGTTCTATCGAAATCCATTGTGGTCTTTAAAAATTCGCTGTATATGTTGTTCATTGCACTATATTGGTTAGATTGGTTAAGCTATTACCAGGGAAAAATACACCTCTGTATTGTGCAGTCAAGCTGGGCATTGTGGACAGCCACTTGATGGAGTTTAACCTGGAATAATTTGGGGCAATCTCCTTCAATCTATTTAGAATTGATATTTTTATGTATTCTTGACATGTTTCATCCAACAGACTGTCATTAATGTACAAATTATAATCAGTGCTCTTGCTACCTGGTACAGCTTGTCTGAAGAATCTAGAAACCACATCCACAAAGCTTCTTCTGCCAGTAGGTATGTTCCACTTCAAATCATCAGGCAATATTTTCTGCTTAAAAAACAAATTAATATCATAGTAATTTAATGCCTTATTGTAAAAATATAAATTTTGCAATTTTAAATCTTTTACTAGGTAAGACGTCTTGTGTACCTTGGTTCTGTCCAGTACATCTTGTAGCTGTGTGCCATTGTAGAAAGGCGTTGCACCAGCGGTAAACCTATCCACAACCAAAGGTATGAAGTTATATCTGTTGGGTTCAAAATATGACACACCAAACTCCTCACCATCTACATAAAGCCCGAGCTTACCTTCTGAAGAATTTAATACCACACTAAAATGGTGCCATCCAGTATTGACTGCAGTCACAGGCACTACAATTTCTGGCAATACTGAATCTTCAGTGTCAAACTGATTGAACAATCGAGCTTTAAATATATAAGAATTATATGGGTAGTGCCACAATAGAGATGTGTAATTAAATTTATGGTTCACAGGTTCTACCATATCTGACCATGAACTACCAGTGTCTATAAACTTTTGAAGTTTCTCATTGCCAGCGTAATTCAAATTGTACAGAATTACACCTTTGTTATTACTGCCTGTAGCAGTTACTAACACTGAACTTATTAAATTGCCATTGTCAAAATCTTCTGTGAAGGTAATATTCTTTACCACTGGCGTGCTGGTGCTAACTGAAGAAGATGCAGATAAAGTGGTACTGAATAAATGTCTGGAAAAAGAACCAAACACTGCAATATTATTGGTATTGCCAGATAATGTCCATGTTAAATTATCTTTATCAATGTTGAATAGCTTTATGCCTGGACCTATCACAGCGCTTGAAGAAAGTGTGTTGGATGACCATCTATTAACATAGCCACCACTCAAATAATACACATCATTGTCTATTACAGTGGAATTCATACCTTCCACAGCAACAATCTTACCATTCTTTAGAGTTCTAATTTCTTTTGCACTGAGTATGGACCCAATACTATAGTTGTACGCAGTTGAGGTTACTAAATTGGAAAGCAAATTAATCATCTTAACGCTGCCATCCTTATACAACACATACCCGTTATATTCATCATTGTAGACGTTTACAATTGGCTTGCTTGCCGACAATGCAGAGGTAGCATCAATAATAGTTCCTCTCAAATCAAATTCTATGAGTCTGCTAGTATCAGTAATCACATGAAATGAATTCAAAGGATCTCTTCTCATCATAAATCTACTCTTACCCCAAGAAGAAATGGTATTAATGAATGTTTCCACCCTTTCAAATGATCTATTAAATCCTATGAAATTGCTGCCACTCAACATCATTATGAATGGTGTTACTCTCATGTAGTTGAATATGCCCATGCCATAATCAGTCATGTTGCCACCCAATTCAAACCCAGCATATTGATCCCAATAATCCCTATATGCCCAGAACATTATGGTGAAATTGTTATAATTTGCATCTGTATTGTTTACATCCACCAAGGCATATCTATTACCATCAAAATAATAGGAACTAAAATCTCCTTCATCATCTGGTGTTAATATGGCACCATCAGATCTCAAAAATTCAGTAAAATCTTTGAATTGCTTGTTTGTTGCCATGGAATTAATGTTTTGCTCAATGTCTGATTTGCCAAATCTAGAATAAGCATACCAGCAACCAGGTTCAAACACCATGGATGATGGCACATCCACAACACCCCCTGGAATTCCCAAGCAATCATACGTGCTCTGGTATGTTACAGTGGTTGGATCAGCTGTTAAAGCTGCAACAAATGTAATTGTCTTGGGATTATAAAACCTATCCATCCACACAGGCTCGGACAAAATATCTTTACCCCCAGATAGCCAGGAACATAGCCACTGACCAGTTTGCTCTTCTTGAGAATCACCCTGGTTGCTTGTGCTCTTGTAATTTGCTAATTTCTTCCAGATCTTATCACTTCTCAAGGGATGATCACCTGCAACAGCACCATTCTCAACAAGCTTGGTATTAGATATATTCAATCTTTCAAAGGGATACATGTTTTGTGGTGTATGGAACCAGGTAGTTTTGCCTTGAAAAAATTCATACTGTGTGGAGTAGCTTGTGTATCCCAGATGCAGTTTTTCGTATCCTTGCTCCTGATTGCCGCCTGCAAAAATGGAAACATAATCTCTCATGTCTGTAGGATTTTCATTTATGAAGATATTATTTCTGCCTTGTTCATTTTTTTGATTCAATTGATTCTTTAAATTAATTAAATTGTAATTCAAAGATTGTTGAGTTTGATCTATGTTATTGTATTCAGTATGAAACAGATAATTGTTCTTTATATCCAGATAACTTCTATTGGGATCTCTGTTTAAATTGTTTTGATTTAAATCTTTTTTATAGGATACCCATTCGTTCATTATTTCGGGAGAGTCTGGCTCTTCAAATGAACTCAAGTAAAAAACTGAATTGCTATCATAAGATAGCATGCTACTTGTAGGTGTGGCGCTAAGTACTAATCTGTTACCATTGACTGTAACATAGTAAGAAAATCCTCTTACTCTTATTTGTAATGTTATTATCTGTCTTTCTCTATTATAGAAATAAGTAAAGTCGCGGTTATAATCTCTGAACACATCAAAGGCACTAGCAATTACAAAATTTAAATTTAGGTTTGTTGGATTAACCGCCAAATAATATATTTCATTATTGTATATGTGTGATACATTGACTTGTATTGGATCGTTTAAATCCACTTCAAAGAAATAATCATTATTTATTGCTGAAACACTGCCACCTATTATACTATCATAGATGATAGTATCTGCCACAGCATCATCAATTTGATCTGTAAAAATTAGAAACTTATCTTGCCCGTTTTTAGATATGTTGATTGTGCCCACCTCTACATTACTTTTTTCCAAGGGAACATGAAAATCAGAAATAGTTTTCAAATCTACTTTTTCTGAAATATTCAAAAAGCTGTAGTTGTTGTTTTTAAAATCATAATTGCTGCTAAGCAGTGGAGTTTTTGAGACACTCATTCTGCCGTCTATATAAACAGCTTGATTCTTGAAATTAACCTCTTCGTCGTGAGTGTAGTTTGCACTCAATGCCTTCCAATTATTAGATGTAAAAAATTCGGTTAGCATACATTATTTAATGGGTCATGGTTAGTGTAGGCAGATATCACCGTCAAAATGGGGCTCTTGACGTTGTAACTGTTGATAGTGTATATTTTGTGGATAGCTTCGCTACTAACATTAAAGAAATGATGCACTACATCAGTATCAGTAGCATATGTTGCATCTATGGTGTCGTTTATGTAGAAGGTAACAGAACCACCTCTTACACCTCTATAATTACCAGAATTTCCCCTGACGGTTAGTTTAGCTACTCCCCCATAGGGTGAATATGGATCAGGTGCATATGGATCAGGTGCATATGGATCAGGGTAACTTGATATGACCCCTATGACCCCTCCATAGGGTGAATATGGATCAGGTGCATATGGATCAGGTGCATATGGATCAGGAATAGGATCAGGGTAATTGTTTCCCCATGCTACAAACTCTGGTTTGGACGGCACAGGCGATATGCTAACAGGGCTTTGCCCATAGGATACAGATGTACTATTAAGAGCTGAGGTGGATGTTGAACCCGCTCCTGAAGTGCCTGGATATGTTGGAGCAGTTGGATATGTTGTACCAGTAGTCAACGTGAGAACTGGACTTTTGCAGTTAAAATTGTTGGTTGTATGTATTTCATATGCAGTTCTCTCTTCAACATTGAAGAAGCTATGCACCACATCTGTGTCAGTAGCATATGTTGCATTTATGGATCCGTTCAAATAGAAGGAAATGGAGCTGCCTTTTATCCCTTTGTAACTACCAGAATTTCCCTTGACTACTAATTTACCCACACCTGCATAAGGTGAGTATGGATTAGGATACCCATTCTCCCATGTTATGAATTCTGGCTTTGTTGGTGCAGGTGGGGTGTTGAGATAAAAAGTTCCTGATTTCAAATACACATTTTCTTGTGTAACTTCGTTCAAATAATATGCTTCAATGGTTCTTGGTGAGGATGTATTGCATGTATTCTCATTCACATAATATTGATTCTTAAATGCAGCATCAAATATCCTGGCACTCAGTGTGGGTGCACTCCCCACAATGCCAAAATTTGCAAAATTGGCTTGTGGGTTAAATGAAACTGCAGCTAATCCATTGTTTCCGTAAGGTATATCAGCAGGAATTACTGTAATATCTGACAATACCGCATTCACTGGCAAAGTTGGTACAACTGGACCGCAATATTCAGAGAAAGTAAGTCCAGCACCTTGCACATAAGGTGCACCACTAGGATCAATTACTAATCCTGCATTGAATTGTTCCAATTCTTCTCCAGCTGATAAAAATGCTATGTGAGCAACTGGTCCCTCGGAAACTATGGTTATGCCCACACAACCAGAGTATGAGTAATCCTCTCGAATATTACAATCTATGGAAATTGTGATGCCTGTGGCTTCTGGGATATTTGCATATGGTGCCCCACCTTCCACAGTCAACCCAGATCTTGGCAACAAATAAAAATCTTCTCCTCTTGCCAGATAAGCTGTGAGAGGATTTATAGTCACACCTGCACATGCCACATACAAGTAATCAGTAGTAGGAGGCTCTATGCCTACTAAATCTGTAGGAGGTATAATCCTGTATCTAAACTCTGTGGGTCTGGCAGTAAGAGGTATGGGCTCCACTAGATCAGGCAAAGCGGAAAGAGCAGATAACAAAGACAGGGGCGCTTGTGATAGTAGCAAGTTTGCATAAATTTGCTGCTCTTCTCTGTCTTCAAAAACCACCACCAAATTATATGTGGGCGACAACATTTGAGTATTCAGCAGTCCCACAGTATCATACAATTCCAGAATACCACATTGATAGCTACAAAGTGTAAAGTTCAAAGTGGTTATGCAACAATCGGATTTTATTACGCTTATGGAAGGAAAATATGATGTGATATAATTTTTACCTGGATTGTATGTATGCGAAACAATGGTCAACTTGGGTGATGGTGCAGAAGATATGGGACTGATTGTAGCATCTAAAGCATTCTCTTGTATAGGAGTTCCGTCACCGAAGTTATAGAGAATTTTTATAATTTTGGATGCTGATTCATCCAAACCACTCAATACAAAATTGACACCTGTTGTACAATACATTTTAACAGGAGATATGCTAACTGTTTCAAAACATACATCTTGATAACAAATATCATAAAATGGCCCTCCAGAAACAGTACTCGTGTACACAGTAGGTATCAAATCACCACCAAAGGCAGTTAAAGGATACCAAACGTTTATGCCTGAAACAGGATCAACAAATATCCAATGATCCAGTATATTGCACAAGTCATATGCTGATAATACACCTACTGGTGTTCCGGTTATGTTAATAGTCCTAGTGTTCATGGTGAGCTACACAGGGTCACAAGGTATGTATCATTCTTGGTACTGATCACGAACCCACTGTAATCATACAAGGATATTGGACTGTCTGGTATTGGAATTCTTATAGGAGGCTGTGGATACACACACTCCACATCAAACAATTGCAATTTGCATTTTGTGTCTAAAACTGTGTAAGGTGCAAGACACGCTGCTGTTGTCTTGTAATTGCCAACTGCTTGACCAAAGAACATGTATTTCTCTATGCCACTGGATAGAGGATAAAGCACGGTGGCTTGTGTGAAATAACCACCTGTGGTTTTTCTAAAAACATAAGATCTGCCCACATTAGGTATATCTTCAAAGTCTTTATTAGGATCTTTCCACATTTCCCCAGGACTGCCAATAACACAAATATTATTGTTCAATGATACACTGTTTCCAAAATTACCAGCTGGTGTACTGATGTCGTATATGTATCCTAGTGCCATGACTGCACCCCATTGATCTGTTGCTGAATATAAGAAATAATGATACACCTCACCCTGTCCTGGTTCCATGTAACTGATTTTACCACTGTATGGTGCACCAATGATAAGATCTCTACCTTCCCTGGATAGACTGTATCCGAATCTGGTTATACCAGTTATAGGAGAAAAGATTGTTTGATGAGGTTGGTATCCTAGATTTGGATCAAATTTAAAAGAATGAACATACTGATTGATATTTCCGAGAAGCATGTAGTCACTGTCTATTTGACAGCTTATGCCCATGCCAACACCAGAAGGCACCATGCTCGAAGTTATGGTTTGATACAATTTCCATTCGCCCAAACTACTCAAGGGAGCGGAAGTGGTATTGAATCTGTAAATGTATGTTACTGATGAGACTGACTGCAGGTTGATACTAACAGCCAAATAATCACCATTTATATCACCACCCACTATCTGACCACTTACAGGCAAATCAAAAGTAAAGGTACGAGCAAATTTAGTGCCCAGATAATCATACACTAAAATACTGCATTTATCTAGAGTAGAAACCAGAATCGAATCATTGTCACTTCCTAATATTTTAATACCGTTTGAACTTCTCAAAGTTTGTTCCAATGAGTACCTCTCTGTATCTGTGGTATAAATTCTTATTTCTCTTTCAGTAGGCACAGCTATCCACTCTGGACCTATTGGCAAAAAAGTAAATGGTGAATATTCCCCAACATCTATACTCTGGTTACATGTACCGAGTCTTATGTCAGAAGGAGCACCAGGATAACCAGCTACGTTAAAATTTTTCAAGTCAAAAACTGTTGTATCACTATCGCTATCTTTGCATCTGGTTATGGCCACTTTGAAGGATCTTCTTATTATTTCCGGCAAGTCATATTCAAATACTGTTACATAATTATCGTCATTTCTATTATTTTTAAGCTGCACTAATATCTTTGAACCGGCATGCTTCAATATAACTCTTACAGTTTTATAAGTGACGGGTTGATTGAATGTAAGATTTTCTGCTATATCGAATGTACTGAGCAATGCATTCCAAGATCTCAAATTAGTGGTTTGATATAGTAGTGAATAATCTGTTAAAATACCACCTCTCAGGCCAACACTATTTGCATTTGTGGATGATACACCATCAACTCTGGATGTAGCTAGGCTAAATCTACCTTGTGGGTCAAATCCTATGCCAAAATAAGCACCCAACAATCCTGAAAAACCATTCAAATTGCAGTCAACTGATTCAGTAGATGGGCAATAGCCTAGAGCATATCCTGGTCCCCCTCCACGAGGCAAATCCTTTATGCTGTCGTAGAACACCACAGCAAACCCGCCCAAAGGTGGAGCATAGTAATTATACATGGCATAGTCAAAAGAAACCACTATATCATGCTCAGAATCTAAATCCTGGTCATTGTATATTGCTATATTATTAAGTTCGAAAGCCATATATTATTTAACTAAGAAGTGAAATATGCAGAAATAGTCTTGTTACTAGTCATTCTTACATATACGTCTCCTTGGGTTACAGTTGTTCCAGTGCCTGATCCATATGGTGCACCAGCAGTATTGAGTATTAAGCTGTTGTTAATACGTGCAAATGCACCACTGGTCAAAATGAAAGCTGTGGAAGGTGAAATTCTAATTCCAGGGCCAGCAACATAGCTGTAAGCATATATATCCCCTTGATAAGCACTCAACTGGCACGTGCCCACTGTTGTGCTGTAAATTCTGACTATGGTATCGTCATTAAATAAGCTGCTGCAAGTGGCACCACAATTTATACCTGCAGGGATGGACAATACCGTACCACATGCATTTGCAGGTTTCTCTATTGTCAAGGTGTACAATGCACCTGGAATGTAAGCTGCAGTGATGACATAATTTTGTGTCATGTTCAATGTGCAATTGTCAGCACCAGTGCCACCACATGGGCTGCCATAGAGACCTATGAGGGTGCTAGATCCAAGCCCATATGCAGACAATACAACTACTGATCCACTCAAAAATTCGTAATAACAGTTGGAGGTGGGTTGATACTGAATGCAATCAATTTCAAACCCATCTGAGAATGCTCTGCCTATGCCTGCACCACTGTTAACAATGGTAATGGAATAGACCCCCAAATCAAAATTACCAACTATTGATTCGTTACTATCAACAGTAAATTCACAAACATTCAACAGGCTCGAATCACATACAGTGCCACCCCAACCGGTGAATCTCCAACCCGGAGCAGGTGTGGCACTCAATGTCACAGGTGTCCTGTCGACAATTATGAATTTTTGAGAACTCATGGTAGATGCATCTGTTGTGGGTGTTGTCAGTCTAATCCTGCCAAACTCTATTATGCTGCCTGTTATGGATGCGTTAAAGGTACTGACATTGATCTCTCTGTCATATACTCTGACAAAATTTGCTGTTATTGTAGTATTCTCAGTGACCCTTATCAAGCACTCTGGGGTAGGCACACCCTCACAAGGGCCACCCAGGTAGCCATCAAATGCATACCCAGAAGGTGGTGGTACACATGAAATATAAACCAAGGTGTTGGTCAAGTATGTATGATCACACACACCTGGGCAGCTTATGTAACCATCACTTGTGGCCACCGTAGGTCCAGGTGTGAACAGACTGAGAGTATAGTAAGGCAAAGCGTCAAACACTGCAGTGATGGTTTGATTGTTTGAAACAACAAAACTATAATCTAATAACGAAACTACACCTGCAGGTGCTTCCCATCGTGAAAATGTACTATCATATGATGCAGAAGCAATCAAAGTGACTGTAGTGCCATTAATAAAATTACCAGCACACGAATTACCACAATCCAAGCAAATAGGATCAGCAAAAACCTGTCCAACACCTGTACCAGATTTTACCACTTCTACTTCACTCACCACACTGTTGGTATTGGCACAAAACGGTTCATCCCAATATGCAGCTGGTGGTACAACTTCTACAGATAAAATACTTGGGTCTGGGTAAATAGGCCTCTTCACTATTGCATTAATATTTGCAGATAGGGCTCTGCTAAAAGTAAACAATCTAAATTTAATGTCTTGACCTGCAGATAAATTAACACCAAGCAATTCACCAGTATCAATGCTGCAATATATCTCTGATGGGGTGAGCTGTGTTGTTGAAATGACTCTGACTTCTGTTGAATTGATATAAGCTGCCAGAAGATTTGAAGAAAAATTTAAATTATCAATGGATGAGAGGGGGTTGGAGGTATTGGTAACTATAAAATTTTGCTTCAAATTGCTAGCATAGTTCAAGATGGTGCCAGTCAATACATAAGTGTTAGAATATGACGAAACTGCAATTGTGCGTAGTTCAATTTCCTGGCTAAAACCAGTCACAGGCACATTGTAACTATCCAACAATATTGCATCATTAGAGGAAAAATTCCATATCAAGTCCTTGCCAGCATTCTTAACAAGAATAGAGTTGCAACCTAAAAACACATTAGCAACACTGTAGCTAGACCAATCAAAATTGATATAATAGCGTCCAACTCTATTTATAATGCATGGGGTAACACCATCATTGTAAAGATACATTATCTCTGACGAGATGGTTCTACAAGTAGAAAATATATTATTATCTTGAGGCTTTTGAAGGTATTCTCTAGTTGCTGTCAATGAAACTTGTTCTGTATACAGGTAAATGCTAACCTCTGTACCAGAGCTCAATTGTCTAGTTAATGACGGTACAAAGTTAATAGAAATGCCATTTGATGTGACACTACCTGAAACACCATAATAAAGAGTATTGCTTTGAAGATTTTCATTTCCGAAAAAGCTCACATATCTTTGGTTGGGTGGCAGGTATGTATCTACTATTGGTACACTCAAATTAGTAATCTCGACATTATTGGTACCGCTAACCATAGTAAACAATACTGTGCCTGTTAGTAATGGTGTAGTGGAAAGGTTATTCTTATAATATTCAAATATTTTTATTTCACTACCACTCGCACAACTCACCACAAGAGGTGGCGCAATTAATCCTCTCAGCTTGTAGGTGTTGTCCACATAAGAAGACAGCACCACATAATTAGTACCCCTTAGACTCAGAATATAGTCTGTAAAATATGGCAACACCGGTACAGATGCAAGTGTAGGTGAAACATCATTGACAATAATACTTGAAGTACCGGCACTGTAAGTATTGAGAAGAGCACCAGAAAGAATGGTCGCAGAGGCAGATGTGAGCGGTGGTGCGTAGTTTGTAACTGCAACATAAGCAGTGCTTACAAATTCTACTCGAGTATTAAAATTATGAGTGCCCACAAGTCCAGATACATCGCCTTTGTACATTACTAAAAAGGAGCACACATCATTTGCATAATTATTGTCACAGACATAATAAAAAGGTTTAAACAACAGCGGATTAAAACTCTGTAAATATGGCTCATTTCTTCTGAATTGTTCATTTATTAAGAATGGTATATCATTCTTATTCTTAGCCAAATATGTTATATTGTATAAATCAGTTTTAGCAGTCTTAGACAAACTTATTCCTTCTATTTTAAATAAATCTATTTGCGGAGGATCAATTAAATCTGCACTTAATGAATAAACACCTGCTAAATTCACATCTTGTGAGGGGTACAAAAGCTTTGGATTAATAAAAGTTAACTCAGTCCTGTAGATCTTTGGGTATAAAATTCGATAGTTGGAGCAACTCAAATGTGGGTGCAGTGATAAAAATGCAAAATATATTACATTTTCATCTTCCGTGTAAAAGTGATTAGCATATTTTTCTAGATAATTACCGATAAAATTACTTTTCTCAAAGTAAGTGCCTACATTGTCGTTACTCTTTAAAACTAAACTGTCGTAACTATAGCTAAAACTATCTATTACAACAAAATTCTCGGTTTCTATTACAAAAGTATCATAGTAGAGATTAAATTTTAATATCTTAGAGCTCAACTCATTTGTGACGGTTGATGGATATTTGAAAAACACTGCACTGAGCGCATCAAAGGCAGGCTTGACTATGTTAGTTAGCCCGTCTCTGAAATATAAAATGCCTTTGGTATTGCTTTTGTCATAAATTCCTTTTCTCTCTATGCTAGGGACACTCCGGTAAGCGGTGTTACTACCAGGAAATAAACTCTCATCTATTGGAGGAGAACCTGGATCTAATAAAGGCACAACATTTTTATACAGACCAAATTCATTTCCAAATTTATCAGAACTCCAATCAGTCATGACACCATAATCAATTAATAAAGATTCTTGTCTTTGTTCTAATGGTAGTGATTCTTTGCTCTCTAATCCAGGCCAGATATCTGGATTGGCCCATTGATCTTGAAATTTACCTGTCCAGAATTGAACATTATCTACTGTTCTGCTCAATCCAGTAGAATCTATGTTCAAATCTTGAGATAAGCTCTGATACCCATAATAAAGTTGACTGTAACTATTGCTCAAAACATTGCCAAAAGCAAATTGATTAGATTTAGAAACCTTAGAACTGGTAACATCTATTAGATAGAAAAATGGCGATAAATTCTGATCAAACTCACTATTGTATGAGGTGTTGCCAATTACATCTGGATCAGGAAAGGCATACACAGAATTTGGTTCTAAATTTTTAATATCCAAAAAGTTTCTTTTATTAGGTGTACTATGAATTAGCATGCCAAGATGCTGTGGCAAAAAGAATTTACCTATCTCATAGGAGGCGAATAAAGAGCTAACACTTGGAACAGTTGCAGTGGTTGGAAACTGTCTGTTCAACAGATTTAAAGTGGCAGCACCAGACAACGGCCTTACACTGAATAACACACCAGACACATAAGAGGTATTTGTATTGTTTGTACTAAGATAGTAAAAGGTATTGCCCATGTATTTGGGTGCTAATTTTTTAAATAAATTCAACTTCAAGGAATCTTCTCCACCGCTCAGATAATCTATAAAGTCTCTGTTTCTCAGGTAATTGTATTCAGTCCCTGATAATATAGGATTAATTGTGAAGTTATTAGTACCCAAACCTTCAAGCACAAAAGGATATTGTTTAATAGCTGCTATGACACTATTTTTAAAATCAATATATAGATATGAATCAACTGCATTAATATTAGAGGAACTTAGATTGTTTCTTATGGATGTACCGCTCGTTACATCAACATAACTACTATTTGGATCAATATTAAAATATTTGTCATATGTGTCGTATAGCTCTTCCACATAGATGGATAAGTTCTGTGCTACTGCTGTGATAGGAGGGAAAGAGCATGTGTTCACACCCACATCCAAAGTATTAGTATCTATAGCATCATAAATTACTCTTTTAATTAAATTCTTAACTCCCAATGTACTGCCTTTCATGTTGTGCTGCAAGGGTGCAGACTTCACTAGCTCTCTTTGCTTGTTGTAAAATAAACAAACAGCTTTTATCTTTTTAATAAAAAAAGGCAGGATAATATCTAGGTCTTGTGGATCATTAAAATTAGAATTTAAGATATATCTCTTTTCTTCTTCTGTAGAAAAATTTAAAGTAACATCTCTCAAAACCTGCACATATGAATCTCTTATGATATCTGTAGAATCTTCTTTACTTTTATTCTTTCTTTGCCCCCATGCAATAATATATTGTCTGTAAACATCAAATAATTTGTTTAAATCAATATCAGTAAAAGATTTTTGATTGTACCAATCCAAAAATGATAGCGGGGCAAATACATCCAAAGCTTCAGTGCTATCATTTAGAATGCTCTTTTCAAACGATAAGTTAGAAGTGATAAAGCTCATTTAAACAACCCTAACCCGTTGTAGAAAGTATAACTGAGTATTCTCTCCATTGTGCCTCCGAATTTGGTCCAATCCTTGTACGAGCTCTCACTATAAGATAATGTAGTCAACGGATTGGTAAAATCTATAACTGAATCATATATAACATTGGATTTATTTGGCAAATAGTTGTAGAACGAATAATATGGTTTTATTTCTGCCCCACTTTGCTCTCTGGTACCAGTAACCAAATTCCAACCCCAATCATAGTTTATGCCTGATAAAGGGTACCTGTCATTAACAACAACAGATATCATATCCTCACCAGAGGGGACTATGGTGTTGGTTATGAGTGAATAGCGTTCACTAAATTTTTCATATGCTACCACTGGTCTGCCAACAATAAAATGACCTGTACTAATATCTATTTCTTCACCTAAATTTCTACCCACAGTGCCATTGGTGTTTTTAAAGTTCTCTAGATAGTTGTTCAGTGATCCCCATAATTTTCTTTGCTTGATACTCAAGATGTTCATTATTCTTGCAAGATCAGCAGGGTATTCTGTTGCAAAATCGTAAAATGTTATGCCATTTTGTTCAAACAAGCTCTTCAATGCATTCAATGTGCAAACATCAGGGTCGGAATTATTACTAACAAAATTCGATATTCTCTCATAAATTTTCTTACCTAGAGAATTTGGACTGCTATCTTTGTCACCCACAATTCTACCTATAAAATTATCCCACAAATTGCTCCTATCAAATAGACTTTCCTGCAAGATGTAGCTCTTGTATTGTGACGACATGTCAAAGTCTTCATTTTTCTTATTAATAATGTAGTCACCGGAAACTATATCAAACAAATTGCTCGACCCGCTCACTAGTCGTTTAATTGGATTTATACTTGCAATGTACTTGTTGGTCCATCTTATGCTTGTCCAATCACCTATTGTGTTGTAAAACGCTTGTGAACCATCTTGTAAATATGTGGCAATTTCAGGCATTGTGGCATAATCTATGGCACTGACAGGTGTTGTGAAGAGTGTTTCTATGGGTATAAAGAACATCTTACCTTCAAAATTATCCATAACCCAAACACAACCACCAGAATCACAAGCAACAGCACCTATTTGCTGCACATAATTGTTTGTAACTATGTTTTGTGAGAAATCTCTTCTTCTTACAATACCCTCGGTGGATATTTGAGTTATAGTTTTAGAATTCTCGCTAAGCCATAAACTCTGAGTCAGATCTATGGTGATATTGCCCACAGACTTAAACCCATATATAGGAAAACCAGGTGTTAAATTAAAATCTTTATCCCATCGGTAAACCACATCATTTCTTTCGCTCAATTCATCATCTTTATCCGTTAAATTGGTGGCTACAGCCCATATGTTGTTTAATTTATCTATTAAAATTTCTTGTATTGAATGCAAAGGTGTAATTGGAAAGGCACTCAGCAGAACACCTACAGTATCATATTTCATCATGAAACCACTGACCGGGTGAGAGTAACTAACCCATATATTGTTTGTAGTATCAGCATCCACACAAGTGGGTAGTAGAGAATTTTCCCCAACGTATCCACTCATAGTGTCTCTCAAGCTCATGTATAAATCACTATTTAAAAATTCAATATTTTGTAAATTAGGAACTGCACTAGCTGTTACCATCATTAATGATTGATCAATTTTTATGGTCTTGACTGCATCATACAAGGTGATCCACGCATTACCACTCCCATCTGTGGTAATATAAGAAGGCGCTGCACTGTTTAAATCTCCCAAAAAGTTTACTATATTAGGCAAAATAACACTACCGTTGTAAACTGGCATTGCAGAGAGGGAAAATTCATTTAAGGTTTCACCAGAAATACTCATCACCAATACTCTATCCAAATCAGCATCTGCTACCCATACCTTGTCCTTTTCTAATGGTCTATTGTAGTGTATTGGTGAAACACTTATGGGTATTGGGGAGCATAAAGAAACAGTATAACTATCAACAATGCCTTCAAAATTGATAGTAACTGAATCATAGTCACAATTATTAAATATTGTCTGCTTGGTCACTCTCCTTATGCTGGGTATACCGGGTTGACTCACATAACCAAACCCAAATCCTGAATTATATGCAGGTTTATCCAGCACACATAATGTTGCACACAGTTGTACAGTTTTTGTTTCAGTTGGAACTTCTAGCAGTCCTGCAAAATAACTACCACCTCTATATTGAGGTACACTGCTGTCCTTATAAAACATTGCATTTGTAACTCTCACAGTGCTGTAAGAAGGTGTCAGGGTGTAGCTATCATTGCGCACATAAGTTACTAAATCCAAACTCAAGTCACCCACTTGAGTAGGCTCTGAACCATCAAATTTAAATGCTGTTACTGGTGGATAACATTTTGTAGTGAAATAATCTCTATCTTTTAGAGTCACTATGAAAGGGATTTTTGTTTTGGCCCATTTTATAGGATATATATTGAAAGAAAAGATATTTTGAGCTGACAAAGGACCAATGACCTGGCTATTTCCTTCAACAGTTATTCCATTGCTAGTAATCTCTAATACTTCTGCAGGATTAAACACACTCTTTATCACCCTTACATCTGGCCTTGTATTAAAAACACCATAAGCAGGAAAATCAACACTAGGGTATAAGCTATTTTCAATATTGAACCTATCTACAAATCTTCTGGTATCTAGTGAAGCATATAGAAATATTACTGAATTCGTGTCAAGCGTTGAAGGCGTCTGGTCAACAAAGTGCAGGGTTTGATTTGTTCCTGTCTCGCCTGATGTACCAGCAAACACGGTGCCTGCTTTATTATAATTGTACAATTGCAAAGTATAATCCCAAGAATTGTTAATTCTTATTTTCTCAGCAAAAACACTAACAGAGCTGGTAGTTGTTCTGTCTACTAACTTTGTATTAAAGACATCCTCATCAGTTTCCTGCATTTCCACAAAACTAAAGAAGTTTTTTAAGTGACTATATTTGTTGGAATAGTAAGATATAGGGGAAAGAAAATCACTTCTGCAACCAGAAGCATACAGATTAATTGTATATTGATTATCAGGTAGATATTGATCAAATTGCCAAGAATTTAATCTTTTTATGGTCAGAGGTTTGCTCAACTTACCAGCAGGTAGCAAATATATGCCCTCTTCACTAGTAGTCAAATCTTCAAACAAAACCATATCAGGTAGCACATTTAATGCAGTGACAGTATTAGTAAATGTGTCCTTGAAAGTACTGAGCAGAGAAACATTACCTGTGTTATCATAAACTGAAGCAGTTACTTGGTACTCACCTGGACATTTGTAATAATGAGAAGCACTGGGGCCTACTATCCTGGTACCGTCACCCAGATCCCAATATATTTGATATTGGCTGTAATTGGTTATGTTGAAATTTGGATCCTGCAAATTCAAAGTGAAATAAAATGGAGTATTAGGGAGAGTATAGCTAACAAATTTAGTACTTGCGTTTGCGTCATCAAAGACTGTAACTTTGATATTTACAGCGGTAATTGAAGTCATCTTAATACTCTCTTAAGCTGGCTTCTTGTGCATCAGGTGTCACTACTTTTATATAATTTAATAAATTAGTTAGATTGTAAAAATATGGTATTTTAAAATATGATAACGTTACAGGCTGCGTAGTAATGGCAATGTCTTCCTTTGAATTGCTATAAACCGGGTTCCACATTAAAAGGCTCAAGCCAGAAGAAGTAATTGCTTGGTTGTTTACAGTTCTGCTAGTTACAACAGAAGTTACTCCTTCTATATCCAATATACTTCTAGTTAATAAATCCACATCAATACTTTGACCCAGTCTATTGTTTTGAACATTAAAATAATCGTTAAATATGGCATATACTTTTTGCTGTATTTCTATCTCATTGAATCTACTGTTTGGAGATCTGCCCACTACAAGGTATGTTTCGTTTGCTATTTCTGTAGTCAATAACTTACTATTTATTTCTTGTGCAGTACCTACGCCCAGACCAACAGCTATATAAACTGGATCCATTACTATGATCTCCGCTGTCATCATCTTTACATCTTGTAGTGCATTTATAATATTGGTCTTCAGCCCTGTGGCAAGAAAATTGGTATTGGTTTGCAAGCTGTTGGTTTTTTGTAATTTTGGCACAATATAAATGTACACATTATTAAAATCACAGCTATCGGCAAAGTTTAGCTGGTTGAATGCTACTCTAGAATCTTGATTGGGAGATTTTAATCCTAAATTATACAAATATCTCACATGCTCTGCTAGATACTCCCAATTATTGACCACTTTTACGTCATTTATAATATTGCTAAAATTTGCATTCACGTAATTGGTGAAATCTTCTGAAGTTATAAGCCGGAATTGAGATTTGAATGTATTTGCAGAATTTTTTCTCATACTTTCCACATTCTCAACTGTTCTGTATGCTGTACTTGCAACTTCATTGCTAAAGTTAAGCAGACTTATCTGGTTGGTATCCATGACATTTAAAGTGCGGGAAATGGTAGGATAAATTTGATTGAACTGAACTGTGTTGTATGTGAATAAAGAGTTGCCATCAATTGTGTTGGGACCAATCTCACCAGCACTACCATTACTCTTCAAATAATATACGGCCACGATGTCACCATTTTGCAGTTTCTTACCAGTCACATCATCTCCAAACTTTAACACATATCTCTGACTCTCATTCATTCTGCATTCAAAACTAAGACTAGGTGGTGCTTCAAGGTACAAAGTTTCAACTCTACTGTATTGGTTCCATTGCGATGTTTTTGAATTGAACACATAAACATCAATTGATGAATGATCTATTATCTCATTAGTACCATTTTCATCTACTACAGCAAGCGGAATCTCTTCAAACGGCTCACCAGTTGCTGCATACAGTGGGTATTCCTTGAAAACACCTTGATATAGTAAATTAGAATCGGTCAATTGGTCCAGGGTCTCAAGAGAATCAGTATTTTTTATAAAAGTGGCATCTCTTTGAAAACTATAGTTTATACCGTTGACTGTCAGATATGAATATCTTGGTATTGTGTATACACCTTTGGGCAATTCTGCATCAGCACTGCAATTAAAGGGTAAAATACTGGTTTGATTACCAATAGGATTATACCCAAGTGTCTTGACTATTTTGTTCATGTTTTCATACAACTGGGCTTGTGAAAACAGGCTCTCGCTACCGGTTTTGTTCAAATAAAACAACAGCACGTGATAACTATATGCTATAACATCCAATAGACTATTAAAATTGCTACCTTCAAAAACTTGATCAGTAAAAACACCACCTTCATTCAATCTTTGTTGCATCAATTGCTTCAAAGAAACAGCATCAAATGCTGCATATGCATTGAATGGTAAAGTGAACTGATTGCCTACTATTTGATTGTTAATACTCATTTTTAGTTGAAATAATATCCTGATTCAGATAATGTTCCTTTCAGGGATATCACCGTATTATTTAAAGCTGGAACATTTAATAGAAGGTAAATATTGTATTGATTATTATCATAATCCACCTCCACATTCACGTTCTTAACTTTAACTCTTGGCTCATATTTGTTCAGTCCTTTCAGAATAGTTTCGGCCATCAATTTGCCATTCAATTCGGATAAACCAGTGAAAATGAATTGTTGTAGGTTCAACCCAAAAACTGGGTTCAATATCTTTTGACCTGGCATGGTAGTGAACAGGTTAAAAATACTGTTTTGTATGGCTCCTATGTTTTCTGAATTCTGTATGTCTTTAATCTCTCTCTTTTTAAGAAGTTGTGTATTCTTGGTGTAATTGGTTTCCAGATCCAATCTAATATCATTAAATAACACCCTAGAACTAAGTGTTGGTGATAAAGATGTTATTCTAATAGCAGCCATTGAATTATTTATGGATTATTAACATTTCTGAAAATAAATAATAATAACATAAGTATATATATGGGTAGATTTACTGCACTTTACGAATCGGCAATACAACGCTTCACCAGGGGTGGCTTCTTAACTGGTGATCTTGTTAAGTTTAAGGATGATGCTTTTAAGGATGATTTCTTCAAGCAACAAGCTTCCAATTATATTGAGAAGGCCAAATCTTTTGCTACAAGCGGCAGAAACATAAGAGTTAGTGCAGTCAAGGCAGTGAGACCAACAATACATTCTGGAGATGTACAAAATGAAGCGGAGAATTTTCTTCTGGATATTGTCTTAGAACTTGCACCAGGTTTATACAAAGAATTCATAACTATACCTGCACATTTAGTTCAACATGTTGACACAGGCATAAATCTGGCACCAGTGCCTGATGATCTCAAAAGAAAAGATAACACTCAAATAAAACCAGAGGAAGAAGAAACCGAAAAAGGTGCAGATTTTCTCACACCTCTAAGACAGACTCACACAAGTGATGTGGGCAATAAGAAGGATAGTGAAGGTGATAGGACATTAAACAATACCAATGTGCAAATACCTAGCAGCCCAGCCAAAGGTGCCAGAGACCCCAGCGTAAAGAATGGCACAGCAATATATCTGCCTAAGAAGTAATAGGGTTGATATCACTCAGAGCTAACATCATACAATAAAAGTTTATTTCCTGGTCAAGTACTAGGGCGCTCCGATACATGTATTCACCAATGCAAATTAGCCAAAATTTTCTCTGATTTTCATTTATAGGGTAATTGCCTGAGCAAACTGCATCAAAAACACCCTTCATCAACATGGCATAGTCACCCCGGAATGATGCCTCATTCTCAATGATGAGTTTTCTTCCATTTAAAATCTTTTTATCAAGAATACATCTCATTACTTTATCTACAAATTCATCTGTGCTGGTTGTATCTGGTATGTTGAGATTGCCCTCAACACTAAATTTCTGCATCTCGTTAATGCATTTTCTAATGTCTGGGTAAAACTTGCGCACCAATGTAACTAGCTTGGTTTTATTGCTGTCATCCAGATTGACCTGCTCTCTTTTTAAGATACTATAACATCTCTTGAGTACTTCAGGCAAAGGTGGTGTAAGATCCATGGACTGACATCTGCTCTGCAGAGGCTCAATTACTCTGTGAATATAGTTACAAGTCAGAATGAATCTACAATGAGAAGCATATTCCTCCATCACATTGCGCAACGACCTCTGTGCTTCAATAGACGCCATGCCATCCACCTCATCCAAAAATACAATCTTTCTATTGCCATTGAAACTTTTGGTTCTACTAAAATTGGTGATGACAGTGCGAACCTCTTCTATGCCTACCTCGGAGCAATTCTTATAAATGCTTTCAGCATCTAGTTCATTGATTAACACTTTTGCAGTGGATGTTTTGCCTATGCCTGCATGGCCTGAAAACAATAGGTTGGGTATTTCCTTATTCTTAACAAAGGAAGATAATATAGTTCTGTTATTTTCCACCAGTACCATGTCATCCAAGGTGGAAGGTCTATACTTCTCCACCCAAAAATTATCTACACCAATTTTATTTTCCACTGCTACCAATCCCTTTTTCACCACGATCTGTTTGTTGCACAGTGCCCCAATCCACTTTCATTTGAATATTGAAATGCAATACCAGCTGCGCTACCCTGTCACCCTTGACAACTGTATAAGGCACATCACTATGATTATACAATAGAACACCCAGATCGCCTCTATAATTCTGATCAACAACACCTGGGTGCGCCAAGATACCATGCTTGAAACTCAAACCAGATCTGGATGCAACCTTAATCCAGTAACCTGGTTCCAAGTACGCTAACTTCAAACCAACAGGCACAGTGTATCTGCCTTTGGGTGGTATGACACAGTTGTCTACTGAGAATAAATCCCACCCAGCATCAGTCTCATAGTTTTTTTCTGGTAATTTGGCATCTGTGTGGGTCTTTTCAAACCGCATAGAAGGCTCGTATGCTGGTAAATTCATATTATCAATATAAATTATATACACAGGATATCAAGATGGAAAAAGAACTAAATGTAAACGATCTAATAGAACAGATCAAACAAACAAATGCTGTTGTCAAGAACACCAGTGAAAATGTGGATCAGCACTTGGATAGAGATAAGCTGGAGAATTTTGTATTAAACAGCACAGGTAAACTTGTGACCCAAGGATTGGACATTATTGACAATGTCAAAGATTATGTGATGAATAATCCGGAAAGTAGAGAAGTAGCATCTTTATCTGAAGCTCTGAAGGCTGTTGCAAGCGCGCTGAACGTTATTAAGGATATACATATTACTCACTTGAAGAAGGACAATTTAAAAGAAATAAAGATAATGGAAATAGAATCTAGAAAAGTCTTAAAAGCGGAAGAAAGTAAAACCAAGGTATTGCTGAGCAGAGATGAGGTGTTTAAGAAAATTTTAGAAGATGCCAAGGTCATAGAGGCAGAAGCAGTTACTGTTTCTCAACTCCCAGCACTTTCATCGTAGTCAGATTGCTCTTTACCTGTTGTAGCTGGTTGAATAATAGATCTTGATTTATAGGGTTGCCTTCAACATCAACAGTAATGTTTATATTAGGTGCAAACTGCAAATTGCTTGTTGAATTTTGGGGATTATAGAAGCAATAATGCTCTATTAATTTGTACACAACACCAAAACTGGATTGTATTTTTTGATTTATTGTGCTAATATTGGATTGAATGCGTTGAAAATGTGCAATGTCTGGTATTAAGTTATCACCATGTGCAGTAGTATTTTCAGCAATAGCTGGCTGTATATTGTTTATGTTCTTATTGAATAATATATTTAATTTTTTGCTCATCTCTGCATGCAGCATCAAAGAATTAGGATTAATTTTATTAAATAACGAAGAACCATATCTAAGCGGAGAAACTTTGTTGCTACTATCAACATCGCTTACCAAACTGGTACTATCATCATAATAGTTTTCTATTCTGCCTATGGAACCAACACTATCGCTCAATACCTTAAAATATTTGTTGTTACCACCCTTAATGGCTAATTCGGTTTTGATCTGATTGAGAGTAGAATTGTACTTTCTAACCCAATAGGCTGCAAACTGTGCATCGTAACCATCTAGATCTTTGTTTAATTTGTTGAAAAACTCTGCTTGAGAAGTTATAACATCATTAGATACTAATGTTTTTTGATAGTCAACTGCAGTTTGTAGCTGTTTTGTGTAATTACTAACAGCATTCAGGAAATTACTAGCTTTGTTGTAAAAATCCTTCTTATAAAATAAATTTAAACTTAATATCTCCGGATCTAATGTTTTCTGTTTGTTCATAATACTTTACTTGTTAGTTTGTTATTATCCATATTGTATACCTTGGTACAAATAATATAATTCTGATAGCTACCTTTAATAAATGAATGTGTTATGTTTGTTATCATATAAATTCCCATGATTTTATTGTCAAAGCTACTATCGGCTTGAGAATTATTTCTTTGAATGGTTATGAATCTGCCTGTTTGACGTCTCACACTGCCATTAGTTCTGAATGAAATAGCAGTATTCATGAAAATGGAGTTCATCAGAAACTGATTTCTGCCGGAATTTAATCTCTGTTCAGGAGTTTTACTGCTGTTAAAAACATGCTTAAGATTTTTATTTTCCTTTCTAAATAGATTGGCACTCATGTTAGAAGAAGGGCTTTTGCCAGAGCGGCCTTTCATATAATTGACAAGATTTTTATTGTAAATTTTATTATTGGTTTCAAAATTATTCTCATTTGAATCCACAGTAAATAGCTTGGTGTTATGATCGTAGTTATGCACATTGTAAGATACTATGCTATTCTGAGTATCATCTGCCGCCATATTAGAAACACTGAAATTTTCTACATAAGAATAATCTGCTAAATTAGAAGAAAACAGAGATATGCCAGGTGCTCTCAATGGTGAATTGTTGTTACCTCGGTCACTACTGTCTTGCTTGCCCATGACAAAATTTTCTATTAAAAACCCGCCACCCAAATTGCCCACGCTCTCATTGCCCTTATAGTAAGCACCTTTGAAGTATGTAGTTATTGGCCTCAAAGAAAAGCTACTGTTTCGTTCTTTTTTGAAAAAACATGGTGAAAAATCTGAATCTTTTGAACTCACATGTCTGTCCAATAGGTAGTTTAAATCATCAATTGCTTTGTAGCCAGCTGGCGAGGAGTAAAATATTTTTGAACTACCTTTGTCAAAATCTGTGTCAAAATTAATTTTACCTTGAATTTCATCTTTAAAGATTTCAGTAAGTAGGTTTCTTATTGCATCACCGGTATGTATACTCCTGTCTGAATCTGATAAACCTTTGGAATATTTACTTGTTGTAAAGTTTGAATTTCTTTCATTTAATATCTGATAGGTATAATCCCAGAAATATAATTTTTTAAATTTTTCTGATTTATTTTCACCGTGCAAATCTTCATAATCGTAGATGCTAAAAATAAAATTCAATTCAAACTCATCGGTCTTGGAAGAATCACCTGTAATTAAGTCACCTTCGTTTTTAGTTGGTTTGATTTTTACTCTCAAGAAATCTCTACCATCACCCCTAAACACATAAGGATTAAACATCTTAGTACTGTTATCAGAATCTATGGTTTCAATAGATTCCAGTACATCTTGATCATTCTTAAATATTATGAACCCATAATGGTAAAATTTCTCCAATTCATCTACTATCTTAAAGTCGGAGATGGCATTAGGATTAATCTTAAACTCTATTCCATCCGAATTAAAAATTATTGCTTCAAAACTATAATCAGTATCCTGCAATCGTGCTATAGGTGGTGACTGGTTGTTTGTAAGGTTATTGTAAAGGTTTATGCTCATAAATTGATCTTAGAATTAATTTCATCTAAAATAGTTTTAACATATTGAGGATAAATTATTTTAAGTTGTGTGCCGGGGACTGGGTAATCAATAGGGTTTTGAATATTGTTAACTATGCAAATTAACCACCACAAATTCATTGTTTTATATTCATTGTAACTAATTACAGTCCATGCTGTTTTACGTGATATTTTTACCACATAAAAATAGGATGGTGATATATCTACAGGAAGGCACACATTATTCAGAAGATTGTAAAAATACTGGTTGTCATTAGTAGTATACATCCTGAAAATATTCTCGTAACAGTTTTCAGACACATTCAATAGATTGTTTATATCATTGCGAAATAACCCCAGCGCTGAAGAGCCGTCGAATAACGTACTCATATGGATGGGTTACCTACAAAGTTTCTAATGTCGTCAGATGGTCTTCTGGTACTGGAAACATTTATTAACTGCTGTTTATCAGTAAGCATGGCATATAAAAAGTTTTGAGATTCAGCTACTAGAGGTGTTAAAGTTATAGACACCTCATAAGCATCAGGAACTATGGTGTCAATGGGCACACCTCCACCTTGCACAGGCACAGTTAGAAACATCTTTCTCCTGTTACCTATGTAATCTATTGTCATTTTACTTATGTATGCAAAAGGAAAATATTTTACGCCTGGTATTGTAACCTCATAAATGACTGGTGGATCTATTAAATCCCTAGTCTTTCTATTTGGTCTGTTTTGATAGGTGAGCATGAACAGAAGTTGCCAATTGTTTAGTACATCTTCAAATGTTGAATGCCCGGAATTAATCAGAGGGAACGTGAAGTTTATTGGTGTACCACCAGAGGGAAATTCATAAAATTTTGGTTTTTCTATATAAATTCCTGGCTCGAAAATATTTACGTTTCTAGATGTTGAAACGGCACCTTGGTACGCCATATCTCTTATATTACTAAAAAATCCATATGGTCCATATTCATAGTCAAAAGATGAAGAATTTAAAATTTTATCATTCTCACCAAAACTATTGCCTACCTGGTTTTGGTTTTTATTAAAATATGGCATTCTATAGAAAAATCTAGTATCCTCAGTTATATACAACCCTTCGTAGGCTTGCAACACATCACTTCCTAACCCTTCAATGTTAATATTTGCAGGTAGTTGACTCAATAGACCTCCTGCCAGATTAGATATTCCATTCAAAGCTCCTTGGAAAATATCTGTTGCTGCGCCTATGCTTCCATTTTGACTGAGATTGCCTAAAATACCTCCTGCAGCAAAGCCGCCTGTAGCGCCAGTGAGTAATCTTCCTAATGGTCCTAAAGCTGCACCAAATGCACCACCAGCTGATGCACCAGTGGCAAACCCCAATGCTTGTGCCTGTCCTTGAGTCAAATTGCCAAAAGCATTAATGCCTGATTGCAATGCACCTGCAACCGTGCCAGTATAGTAAAGAGCCTGGGCAATAAGTGCATTTGTTTTCAATCTCTTTTCTCTCAATTGTATCTCTGGAACTTCATACCTGCCGCTCTTGGGTGTTGTGGTCCATTGAAAATCATAAATTACATCCACAGTTGATCCTACACCTGTTTGCTGTGCAATGAAATTATTGCTACCAGAAAACAAACCACCAGTAATATTGTTAAAATTACCACCTCCAGCACCTGGAGGCACAAGCCTAGGTGCACCGCTATAAAATTTATTAGGTTGTGATTGTGGTGCAGGTGTTGTTTCGAAATCGTACAAAATCATAATGTGACTCCTGGTGTACTGTGTCTAAGCACTCTTGTTGCAACATCGTTAGCTGTACCAGGGTTTCTCATTTGCTGTCTGTATCTGGCCAGATTTAATTGATTGTAAGTGTCATTATAGGAGCCATTTTTATTTCCGGCACCACCCTCTCCTTGATTAACAAATGTGTTATTACCGCCAAGATTACTTAAATTGTTGTTCATTGCTCTGAGAGTGTTGCTAATACCTATCATAATATTAGCTATATTTAAAAAATTCTTATCGTTGTTCTGTGAAAGGTTTACTATTTGTTTAGATATTTCAGATACTAAGGTCTCTAGGGAATTTACAGATTCAGGAGATTCTGTAGCTTCTTCAGGCATAAATCTATATTCTGATTGAGCTACCCCAGGTATAGATTCAGCAGGTGAAGGTTGGTTGTTCTCTACTTTTGAGTTATCTGTATTTTCACTAAATTCTTGACCATTATCTATGCTTTCTGGTGATTCTTGCTCAGGTAATGCTACTGTAGTTGGTTCAGATATTTCTTCAGAATTAATTTGAGCAATTTCTTGTGCACTTTCATTGATCTCAGCTGGTTCAGTCTCGGGATTAACTTTTACATCTGAAGAATCTATAGAGCTGCTCTTGTTTTTACTAACCACATTAATTACTGGGGGTTCTTTCTCTGGACCTATTTCTTGCTGTTCAGTCTCCTGTACTGGTTCTACTAAAGATTCAGAATCTTCTTTCAAATCAGAAATTTTATAAAAATTATCTTGAGATTTTTCAGAAATTTTCTCTGTTACGCTATTAATACTAACAACCGGTTCAACATTCTCTAGACTCTTTTCATCAGTATTTTCATTAATCTCATCCACAGAAACAGCCTCTGAGACATTTGCTTTGCTTGAAACCTCAGGCTCTGTTACTGTATTAATTTTCTCCTCTACAGTAGCTTCGCCTTTGTCAACACTACTAGGTCCACTAAACTCAACAATATCCTTACTGTCTTTACTGTCTACTAATTCGCTTATTTGGTTTTTTACAATGTTAAACCAATCAGGCATGTTATCAGTTGGCTTGTCTTCTTTTGTTTGAGTCTTAGTATTGGTCTCAGGCCTATCCTGCAATATGTCTGTCTCTTTGTTTATAACATTATCTTCTTCGGCTTGCTCAGCATCATCATTAACATCACTCTTAATTGGATCTTCCTTTATGCTTATGCTGGTAATATTGCTTTCATCTTGCTTGGTAGCATTTGAATTTTTATCTGAATCCTTATTTTTATTATCTGTACCAAGTACCGGTTTGTCCAATACAATGCTATTAGTGGGCTTGGCAGCTTGATTATTTTTTGAAATTTCATCCAAAAGAGTATTTTGTTTTTCTATGGAGCTCAATATGCTATTAAGCTTAATAGTCTCATCAAACTGCTCTTGTTGGGTTTCTAGATCCATATGTTATATTTATACTGTATTTTTGTTATGAGGTTTTTAATTTCTTAGAAATAGCTCTTTGTTCTTGTTTATAATGATTGATATACACATCACACTCAAGAGGCGTCATATCCATAATATCTTTAACATTGAAACCAACTTTATTGATCAAAATGTATTTTTTCTCATGAAACACATTTGACCAGAGTGAATACAATCGTTTCACATGTTCGAACAAAGTGTTATCGGTAATCCTGAATGACGGGCTCTTGACACCGAATTCCTCCAATCTGGATAATAACTTAAAACTATAATCATCCAATTCATTAGATATATTGGATTTGGCCAGCTGCTTTAATGTAGCAGACATTTTGCCCAGAATAATATCCTTCTCTTTTTCTCTTAAAATTACTTCCTCTTTGTTGATCACAGCTGCAATCAAACTCTCCTTCAATATGTCCTGTGTAGCAAGACTGCGTGGCACTGTAAATACAAGCTCAGCATCTTGTATGTTAATAAAAATTCTATCCTTTAATGTTTTATCTGAAATTTTTTCTAGCATCTCCAATATAGAGATATCAGCTGCAGCAGTATTATTTTCCTTAGTTTTTACTTTATATACACTTACCGGTGAAATGCATACCGCTCTTAAAAAACACAAAACAAACCATTTATCAAATTTATTGATTTCAATTTTATCAGGTAAATTTTTGATTAACACTTCATCGAAGCATTTCTCTAGCCCTTCATCATCATTATTGAGAATATATTTTAATATGAGTTCATACTGGTAAAAATTTAATTCCTTCAATCTAAAATAATTTTTTTGACTTGGAATCCAGCAGAGAAAATTAAAACTATTCATCAAAAGAACCCAGCCGCATTAAAGATATTTGTTCCATTTTGTGCAGCATTTTGCAGAGGTGAAACTTGCGGTATATTAGAACCATTTACTATTCCTTGAACTCTATTAATAATATCTGGCAATGGAAAGTATAAGCTGTTTTGAATAGTATAATTGGTATATGTCCAATATGTTGAGTAACTAGCTATTTTGTCATTATCATAGGTATAGGGCTGATCTACTATGGCGTGTGGTACGCAATTGTAAAATGTAAATACTTTTCTGGGTATTTGGCTTATGTTTTGATAACTTCTGGTATAACACATGAGAGTAATTATCGATTTCATGTTTAGTTTATCTTTGGATCCAGGCACATCTCCAGGGCGAGCCACCAATCCAAAATGACTGGCCATTATGACCCACGGTCTTATAACAAAATCTATGAAACTGGTATTGGTTTCTAGAAAGGTAAGAGTGAGCCTGTTTTGATTGTATGCATATCTATCCCCTGCGGCAACACCTTGAATGAAACCTCTGTTGTTGTCAATGTTGATGTTGTTAACTTCAAAGCCTTCTTGCGGTATATCAACACCTTGGGCAAATACACAACCTATTACTTTTTGCAGAGGGAAGCTTGTCAAGACAGTTTTAGCTTGGTCTATATTGTAACCTTTTCTTGCACCATCAGTTCTTTCTAAATTTTGGAGCAATGTATTGTTTAGTGCTGCAGGGTATGAATCTATGATAGCTATCCATTGACTTTGCGTGGGTATGGAAGTCAGCCAACTCTCCATTTGCAGCAAAAAGTAGTCTCTGGTAGATATTAGTGGTACACCAGGGATATTGAATCCAAATAAATCGGTAATTTGAGGCTGTGTTAATGAATTGGTGCCTCTGCCTATATCTACAAGATTATTTGTTAATCCAGTAAAGGCATCAGTGAGAGGGTTTCCTAGACCACCAGGCATGTATATATTTAATAGAAACTACAAAATTACAGTTAAGCTTTCTTAACAAAATAATGATAAGACATGGCCACATTGAAGTTCACTGGTGCACCGGCTCCGGTGAAGTCATACTTGATGTCACCAACTTCTTTTATACTAACACCTACCAATTGATACTGTGCAACTTTTTCCAATTGATTATCTAGTTGAATCAAATCAATTGTGCTGGATTGTGTGGGGGTAAAGTAATTGCCGGTGCTATTGGTATCATTGAAAGTATCTCTTGTCCAAGTTTCAAACTTGGTTCTAATGTTGTTCTTTGCATCATTAAAGAATTGCAAAGAGTAATTGCTACTATTAGGATAAGTTGCAACACCAGGGATATTAAAGTTTAATCCCATGTATTTCACCTCGTTTATGTTGATGGCTCTTGCTGGTAGAGTAGCTGCTCTTGCATATACTAAATCGTTTTCATCAAACGTTACAGTTGAGCCGCCAGGAGAGATGCTAAGCACTCTGAAGTGAATATCACGCTGGAAGTCGCGTGCTGCTGCTATTCTATAAAAGTCTGCTATGGTTTGTTTTATGGCGGGCATGGTTATTTATTTATTCCTTTACGCTAGGAGCTCCTGGAAGTTTTGACTAGTGCGGGTTGCATAAAAGCTCACCAAGATGAACTCAGCAGTACGTACTGGTTTCAGGTACAGATCCACTTTGAGCTCATTATTATCAATAACATCAGGTGTGTTATTGCGTTCATCGCATATGATCAAGTAATCATAGACGCCATCTGTATTTTTAGCATTCTCAAAGATGGGTGTCAATGTGTTGATAACCTGTGTGCGTGTGAAGAGTGTGTTTGGTTCGAATACAAAGTATTTCACTGTATTGCGAGTCAATGTCTCCAGAGTCAAGAACAATCTACGCACATTGATGCGATCAAATGCGCTGGGTTTCTTGAGGGCAGTCTTTTGACCATATATTACAAACCCTTCCACAGGGAAGAATGTGACTGGGTTGAGACTGATCTTGTAAAGTTGATCGCGTTGCTTCTGCTTGGGATATACACCCAGATCATTCACACCCAACAACACACCACGTGTAAAGCCTGCTGGTGCAAACCATGGTTGGAAGTTAGCATCAGTGTTGCCCATTGCTGCCGCTGCAAAGCCGCTGAACGGCACCCATATTTGACGATTTGTCACATTGTCAAGTACTTGTGCACAGTTTGCATATATTGCTGCATAGCTAGTATCTGTTATGCCAAACTGATGTCTCAATGGCCAGTAGATGTGCTGACTGAAATTAGTTGAAACAAATCCAGGAGCAGTTGGATTGGGTGCCTCACCAGCATTAGGTCCAAAAAGTTTCTTGCTGTTTATCACCTTGGCATTATCACCCTGCACAAATATGTTTCTGATAGGATCCAATATTACCATGAAGTCTTTGCGTTGGTTTTGTGCTTGGTTTACAAACACACTAGCAACTGCATTGTAATTGGCTCTTAAGCGCAGACCTTCATCAGACAGCTCTTCACTGTTGGTGGTGTACCATGCACTGAGGGCATTTAAAGGTTCTGAATCAATGAATGGACCTGTGCCAGAAAGCGGAAGACCACCAGCCAATGTTCTTTCAACTGCATTAACATAGATGGTTCCAAGACCTGCTTCACATGCAACACTGATGGGATACAGATCAGGATTTTCTACCAGCTCAAACACTCTCTCAAGCTTATCAGGCAAGTTTCCAATGTCTTTGTTGGTTGCCACAGTGTCATTGTACACACCAATTGGGAACAATGCATTTGTTGTGCCCATTTGGGTCAGTAATGTGCCCACTACTGCTGATGGTGCACCAACTCTTGTGCTATAAGACGTGGCATTATCTGTGAAGCCCTGCACATTGAACGGCAACGCCAATCTATCTGAAAGGAATCTTACTTTCCTAGAAGGCACACCATCATCATTGAGCCATGTATTGTCATAGCGATCATTCAAGAAAGGATTCACAATTGTATTGACATTGGGCGAGCTGGCTTGCTGCTGGCCCAAGTAGAAGCTAATTGCTGGGCCACCATTCTGATCAGCAATTTGACGATGAAAATCAAGTGAACCTGCATAAGTTTCAGATGCAATATAATCAAGAGCAATCACATCAGGTGAGAAAACACTTTGACGCAACTTGTACAATCCAAATAACACTGTATCATCAAATATGCGTGAACTGATATCAAACTTGGATATATTCTCTTGCACTTCACTGATACTGGAGCCATCACCAAACTTTGATGCACTGAGTGGGAAGTTCAACCTGGCACGCGGAATTTCAATATAGCTGTTTGAATCTGCATTAGAAGCAAGTGTGTTTATATTGAGAATGCCATCAAATGGTGTTGCAGGATTATTGTTATTGTTATCTGTTATACCAATATAATATCCTTCAAACTTGGAATTGATTGTGGTCTGAGATTTGTTGAGAACAATGAACCCAGACTCGCCCAATGTGTTGTAGGTATATGGTGTGTTCTTGCTTGTTACTGATGGTGTAGCAGACCAATTGACATTGTTATTGAGCAACTCTTGATATTGTTCGACGCTCAATTCTATGTGCGTTGGTGTGCCAAAGAAATAAGTTGTTGCTGCCGACAGACTGCTAACAACACCACCAGAAACTGCGGCAATGGCATTTGTGCCTGGTGTGTATGATATGGCAAATTGTGTTGACCCTACACCTGCATATGCTGCATATGTTACTGGTGCTGTCGCAACTGCACCACCCACCGTGTTGGTGATCTGCACATTGAATGCAGAGGTTGTGGTGTTGTATGTGCCTATTGATGTCAAGCCACCGTTGATGGTGTTGTCAATGGCACTCAGAGTGCGTGATAACAGCTGTTGCGGTGTCATGCTATCGTCAATAACAATGGTAGCACTCAAGGATGATGCAATACCGTGAAATACTGGAGTGTTGCCATTGATGGCATATCCGAAATCATAAACAGTGCCACTGGCCAATCCAATGAGGAAACCAGAGCCAGAAAGTGTTGATGCAAGAGACACACCATATGCAGAATAATCACCAATGGTGTTGGTAAGGGTTACAACTTGCTTGCCTGCAGATACTGCTGCAGTATCACTGGCATTATTGTAAGATACAACTGGATAAACTAATGCACTATATTTCCATTGATCAAATCCTTCTCCCAATGCCACACCATAAGGTAAACGAGATACTAACAGTTGTGAAGGGGATTGAAATGCAGCCTTTACTGTGTGGTAAAAATATCTCTCTGCAGCGTTGGTTGGTGAACCATAAATTTGTTCAAACTCACTCAGACTTGTTGGTTGAATGATTTCATCTATGGGGCCTTGATTGGAGAAACCGGTGATAAGAATGGATGTGCCCTGACTAGTGACTCCTCTGAGCGACAAATCAACCTCACGTATCTCTACTCCGGGGCTTTGAATTGTTCTTGCCATAAAATTACTTTGAAACCTCCGAAAAATTGGTAGTCATATCAGTTTTATTTATTGTTCCTTGGCATACTTTTGTACAGACTTGTCAAAGTATTTATAGCAATTCCATTGTCCACTGAGAGTAACCGAATTCAAAAGTTGATTGCATTTCACTAGGATCGCGTTCATTATAAGTTATTCCATCCAATCTAACTGGGAATGCTTTTAGATAATTAAATCTTGCTACCTTGTTATTATATTCGTCCAAACCATATATTGTTACGTTGGTCTGATATCTGTTTAATTTGCCCTCATCTCCAGGCTTATTGGCATTATAAAAGCTTTGTGTTTCATTATTAAGTATATCTAGCCATTTGTAAATGACAAAATAATTATTAAACATATTATCAACAGTAAAATTAACAACCAAACAAGGACATTCCGGTCTGGCGTAAGAAGTTATTTTGGTTGTTTGACCGGCATATGATAAGGAGACAGAAGGCACTACCAATGCTGGTACCACTGCACCATAAACACTGAACTGCAATGAATCAAAATTTACTGTTCCATACTTTTTACCTAGTTTATTAATATCATCTCTTAATATTTCTGGTATAGTTAAAACCAATAAAAACTTATCTTTGCGCTGCTTATTAAAAGGACTCTGTATTACAGGTGTCTGATTTACTGGTGTTTGATCTGTTGGTGTGACCATAGTTTATTTATAATGGTCCAAAGGTACATACCCCATATTGGTAAGGTCAGAAATATCTTGCAGCATTGGTGTGGTGTTCACCTCATCCATGGTCTTGTTGTCAAACACAGCTGGTAACGCACTAGGTGTTGGATCTCTTTCATTCAAATAGCTACCTACCGGGCTTATGACTCTGGAGGAATTATAGTCCAATTGTCTTATGATCATAGGTTTGTTATAATCATCCAGTTTTTCAATATCAAAATATCTGGTACAAATTTCATTCTCTAAAATTATCAATGCCCATATTAATGACATCACCCTGTCATCCCAACTGTCTGTACCAGGTCTTGCACCCCAAGTGTTGTTAGGAAATCTTACAAAGTTTTTTAATTCGCGAAGAGTGTCTATGTCTCTCAATTTAACCACTTTTATTTCATTGGTCCAATATCTCATATTGGTAACACCTCTATACTTTGTGTTAGTATGTGCAAGAATACCAACTTTCTTCTTCTCTACAATGTGTGCAGCTTTGGCACCCCAAGTTACAATATTTTCATAACCGTGAGTAAATTTCAACTGTTCCACAACCTGGGCACCACAATTGTTCCTTTCTATTAATACAGGAGGATTGCCCCACTGAGCTAGAATTTCTAATAATTTTGCAGTGAATTGATATGGGATAATGTCTTTGTTATGGTATGTTGCAACTTGCTCTATGTTGGACAAATCAGTTATATCTAGAATTTGCACCACACTAGCAGCTTCACCCACACCTTCACAAATGTCCACGCCAACTGTATATATTCTCCCATCTTTTGGCTCTTCCCATATTTTGTAATGACCTTCATCGAAAACATATTCAGGGTCTTTTATACCTTTCAGCATTTCATTGTAATGTTCTTCATTGAGCGACGTTTCACCACTTGCTATGAATTCATTACCAAATTCTTGCGCAAATGCTTCTGTGCTGCCCAGGGTTCTGATTGTGTCTTGTTTCCATGCCTCATCTCTCCCGGGTATCTCCCACCAATCAATCCTTTCAGCTTTCCAATTATTGGTACTATCTATTGCACCTTGGTACAGCCTGTAGAATAAATTCTCTGTACCATTGGGAGTGCTTGCTATGAATATTTTGCTCTTTTTTGAGCTACTAATAATTGGGTAAACTGATTCCCAGAATTTTTCCACAATATGATTGTCAATAAATGCCAACTCATCAAGCACGGTCACATTTACAGATTCTCCTCTGCCTGCATCACTGCTGGTAGTGCTGATGCCAATGCTGCTGCCATTTGTGAGTGTCATGCTGGTCTGTCCATATTCAACCACACCAGGTTTCAAGAAATTAGGCAACATCTCATAGGCAGTTCTAATTCTTTTGAAAATGTTTTTAGCAGTTTGCTCTTTGTTAGCTACAATCAACAATCTTTGATCTTCTGAGAAACATGCAATCCAGAGTGCATAGATTGTCATCATGGTAGTTTTTCCAGCTTGACGCGATGATAACAAGATTACGAATCGGTTATCTCTCAAACCTCTGAGCACTCTCTTCTGGCAAGGGTGTAGGTTTATTTTTTCCTTTCCCCTGTCTAGATTAACAATGTAAAAATGATTTTCCGCAAAATGTAAAATATTTTTTCTGCATTTCTTCAACTCATTGATCATCTCGGGGGTATACTCGTGTTTTGTTTCCCTAGTAGGCAGTTTGTTGTTGCCGAGATAATACTTCTCCTTGTCTTCCATAATAATACTTAGTAAAGATATAAATAACACATGAGCGACAAAAACTATATCAAAGACATATCTGTAATTTACCGAGAGCAATTCATGAATAAAAATTCTGAAGTTGTTGTAGAGAAAGCAGTTAAAGACTTACATTCCTTTCCAGAGGCCAAGGATAAGAAGATTGTAATTAAGAAGGATGGCACCGAAGCCAAAGCGTTTTTTCATAAAGATTCAGGGCCTGAGCATGCAGAAGGTGTTAAAGAGATATTGGATCCAAAGACGGCAAAAGAAAATAATGCGTTTGAACCCAGGAAATTTTCACAAAACACTGGAAAAAGCGTTAAAGAGAATATAAATACTTTTATGAGCAAATCAGTATTCGATAAACTTTTTGAAGATGTAATGAAAGATGACGCCCTTGATTTGGGTATCACAGCCGGTCCTGAAGGGGATCAAGCTGATGTAGAAACCACCGGTGAAACTGAAGTTTCTGGTGATGTAAGTTTTACATTGCCTCGTGATGTAGCGCAAAAGCTTCATGACGTTTTAATGGCAGCTTTGGAAGGTGGTGAAGAAGCCGCTGCTGAAGATGATGCAGCAATGGAAGATGATACTTTTGCTTCGACTGATGAGGATGAAGAGAAGAAACACAAGCATGATGATAAGGAAGACATGTCTGGTGAAGCAGTAGATATGGAAGAGCTTCCAGATAGCAAAGGTCAAGCCTTGCAACATAAGAATAACAAAGTCACTGGAACCTTGGGTCATGCAAAGTCCGGTAAAGCACAAGCCTCTGTTAAGGGTGAAGTTGATGGTAAAGGCAAAGAGCTTCCCGACAGCAAAGGTCACGTCTTACAAAACAAGAACAACAAAGTTGGTGGTGTAGTAAAGGGCGGTGGAAAAGGTGATCAGAACTTGTTTCAAGCTAATTGATAGTATTTAAAAGCTAATAAAAAATGCCGTTCTTCGGAACGGCATTTTTTTTGTATAAATAACTTGTATGTTGTTTGAAAAATATTACCTGCAAAGCTTGGATGAGCAAACTTGGAACTCCGGCATTGCCAATCTTTTTGGTAACTTCAAGCAGACCGCCAGGCACAGAAAGATCATTAAAGATCCTAAATTCAGAAAAAATCCACAAACTGTACCAGACATGTACAAGAAGGACATGACTGATATACCCAAGGTGGAGATGTTAAAGAATTCTGCACCTGGCATACAACAAGTAATATCACAGGGTGAATTTCGACAAATTGCTAGAAAATATAATTTAAATGGTTTAACCTACGACGGTCAAAAGAAACTAGGCAACACAGGAATATCTGTTAAATTTGATCCTAATTTTAACAGCTATGTTTTAGTAAAATGAGCATGGACAAATACACAGGGGTTAATTGTGTAAGGTCATACCCATTCAAATACACCACCAGCACCTTGAGAATCACAGACAAAGAGAACAATCAATGCGAACGTCAAGTCTATAGCAATTATTGGAGAGAACAAATTGATATGTATGGTCAAAAAATTGACTATTATATTAATAAAACAACAACACTGTGTGCAGACAACATATATGGTGAAGAACCTATAGCAGGATTTCTCCCACCTCAAACTCTCATTGCAGGCATAAAATTAGCAGAGAATGCACTCATTCTCAGTAAGTTTGGATTTCAAAGTGATGATCTATTGACTGCATATGTGCACATAAGCTCTTTCTATGCAGTTTTTCCACCTTATACTGAACCAAAAGCTGGTGACGTGTTCAAGTTAACTGAGTATGGCAGTGACAGACCAGGTGAAAGAGATGGAAAAATGTTTGAAATTACTGAGAGAGTTGACCAGGATAACAGTCAAATCAATCCATTAATGGGCCATTATGTGTGGATGCTCAAGGCCAAGAGATTTGATTACTCTTTTGAACCGGATATAGTTTTTGAGAAGGGCAGCGCCCAGGTGCATGATGACACAGGCTACGGCACTATGATAACGGACACTACAACTATAAATGATAGACCCAGCTCTTACCCTGGTGATGCAGATACTGTAAGTAAGGAACAGGTCTTTAATATGGACGTTAACAGGACTCTAGAGTATGGGGGATATTACTAATATCCATATTCATTGCTTGCTCTAAACTGTCATCAGTCTCTTCACTCTCTTCGCTCTGTTCACTCTCTTCATTTTGTTGCAAGAGATTGTTCCTAACTTTCTCAGCAGTAAGCTTTACTATGTCCACATTATTCTCTTCTCTATCTATGTCCAATACCATAGTCTCGAATCTGCTCTCTATGTATTTCTGAAAAGCTAGTGGCTTAAGCCAAAAATCATCTTTATTGAGGTCCGTATTCAATTCTGAAGCTTTAGTATTGACCAGATCTATGGCTTCCACAAGACAAAACCATCTTGCGTACTCTTCTTTCTTAAGAACATGTGACTTATTCTTACAAACAACTGTGAATTCATTTTTCATATTACAGAGTATAGTAGAAATTCTCTTGCAGGTCAAGAGAATTCATCTCTTCATTTTGCCGCAAATATATCCTGAAATAATGGCAAGCATGTTCAGCTTGTTTGGGTCAAAACCAACAGACAGCAATATTGTCAGAATCTTCACTGTGGCTTCTTGAATATTTTTTAATATCAGGAGGTTGTCAGGTGTATCTAATTTCTTTGAAGACAGTTCCTGCTTTATGTTATCACATGTTAATGTGATTATATCGCGTATCATGTGTATACCAGTGGAAGTATTGACCGTGGCAAATGTAGAAGAATTTTTAAACAGTTTATGTGATTCAATGCCCAAGCTAAAAAACATATTCTCCAAATTGCTAGTGACAATGCCTATGTTACCACTCACCTCCTCTGCACTCAGAGGAATTATTTGACTGGATTTTGTATTACTGATTTGGTGCATTTGCTATGGCTTTGTTTATAATCTGATCTGGCGTTTCATTCATGGGTGTGGTTTGCAGATAAGTTTTCAGTTGAATATTAACATTAATGGTCTTGTTGCAACCCGGGCACTCATAGGTATTCTCCTCACCCATAAAGAGGGGAATTTCCGAATTAACTCTGCTATCGCATGGACATGTGACTGAGGCGAACTGTCTGCTAAATTCAATATCCCTTTGTATCTCCAATCTCTTTGCTGTCTCCAGAGCTCTTGTTTCGAGGTTTGTGCTGTAGAAGAAAAACACTACAAATTGCAATGTGGTAAAGAAGCAAAAAGCACTTACAAATCCTATGCCAAAATAAGTCACAGGCCAAGCCAAAACAGCACTGACTGCAGCTGTCAGCAGCAAGCTTCTTGTGAGCTTATTAAACATACATTATTATAATACAAGACTACTTGTTTTCAACTATCTCGTCCAATTCCTCAGTGCATGAAAATATGATGTTCTGAATCTTATCCAGCTTTTCGTTCAAACTTCTAATTGCTTTAATTTTTTCTGATGTTTCTTTGATAACAGGGTTCTTGAAGCTTTGATTCAAAAGCCCTCTTAGATTTGCACATTGTACAAAGATTTCACCCAAAAAATCTAAAATATTGTTCAAAGGATATGGCAGTATTTTTTTAGCCTGCTGATTGTTTCTGAATCGATTGATTATGTCGGCTACTGTAATTACTTCAGGCTGAAATTCTCTTTTGGCAATACCAGACACCCATTTGTTGTAGATCATTGATGTATCTTCATTTATAGGGTAATTCTTCATGTTAATATTTAATAAAAAAACATCTTATTTCTATAAATAATATTATGAATTTGTTCGAGAAGCAGTTTTTACATCTATTAGAAGCCGATGAAGAGGGTGCAAACCAAGAAATCACCGATAAAGCTGCAATGTCGCAACAGCTAGACAAAGGCACAAATCCAACAGATTTCAACACCCAAGTTCCTGCAGGCATAGAGCAAGCCAAGCAAGGCCATCTGCAAGCTCAGAAAACTTCTCTACAAGAGTGGATTGTTAAAATAGGTGAATTTATTGAATATATGAATGGGGTGGACCCGACCAGCATTCAATCCCAATTGCAATCTGGTGGTTGTGAGTCTTTGTTTGAAAAAGTAGCTAGTAGTGAAAAAAAGAGAATAGCAAGAGTGGCCATGGAGCTGAGTGCATTGAATGAGGCTTTAAAAGGTTATCTGATCTCTGGGGACTCTTAAGTCAAAATAACTCTTGCTTTCAAATCTGTAAAAGTATTTTTAAGTATAAAAGATGTAGGAATTTTATTCAAATTATATGTGATGCAAAGATCATTCATATCCTTTATCTTCTTCAATTCGCTGGGCCAAATAAAAACTTTGCACCCTTGCTTGACTAGTGCCAAAGATTTGCTCTTGCTTGTTTCATCTAGCATCTGATTGTCAAGAACCCATATCAATTCATGTTGAGGGAACATTTTTAATTGTTGCTTCTGCCTGTCAGTAAACAAGTGATTACCTCTTTTGGTGATACCTGCCACTGCTATTCCATTGCGAATAAAGCATGCATCCAGAGGTCCTTCTGTTATAAAAATGTGATTGTTTTGATTCTGGACACGATCTATGCCAAAGAGTGTTTTCTCACTGTTGGTCTTGCTCAAGTATTTTGGCTTGGGGTACCTCTTATCTTCAATTAATGTTCTGGACTGGTAGTGTACTATTTTACCGTTTAAATCTTTGAAAGGTATGATGAGTCTGTTCTGGTGTGTACCTTTTTTCAGACTAATGTAAAATGCATCTGGTTTGTTGATGGCTGAAGTAAGCCGTCTCTTTACTAAAGCATCTAACGCTGCTTTGACATACATATTGTCTTTATAGAAATTAATTTGAGCACTATCCCTGAGATTGATGCTGTCTTCTGGTAATATTTCTTCATTAATAATAGTAGCATTTTTTTCAAAAATATCTGGTTGTGTTAGTTCTGGTACAAAGCATTCTGCTTCCTTTAGAACTTCTGAATATGATTTATTTGAAACAGTCTGAATCCATCTTATAGGTGCCATGCTCAGTCCGCAGTTATGACAGTATAACAGATTCTTTTTCTCTATATAAAATAATCTCCTCTTCTTTCCCCATGAATTGCCCTCTCTGCATGTCGGACAACTACCATAATAGGTCTTGCTTAATCTGTTATATCTTGGAGACCCAGCATAAAGGTAGAATTGCTGAATAATAAAATCTACAGGCAATACAGTCACACTATTATTATAAATGAAAACTTGAGAAGTGAAACTACTTTTTCGTAATTGGAGCAGGCTCTATTTTTACTATGCCTTTGCGAATAAAGGTACCAGACGCAGGGTCAATCCAATGGGCTTCTGTGTAGATTTTGTCACCATAAATCCGAGTCACAATCCTGGGTTCCACAGGTTGACCGCTAATGGGACTGGTTATTTTTACAGGCTTAACTATGTCCATATAGTATTTATTGTTTAAACTGCATTTTTCTACTTAATAGTTCCCTTTAACTTGCAGTACTGTGCCCTGCAAACGGAAAATACATCAGAAGGCAACACTGTAACCAGATCCACTATCTTATTCTTAACACCCCTGTCAAACGCATCCATAGGCACTTTTCTTATGATCATCTTGGGTAAGCTCAGGAATATATTGTCTGTATCATCAGACTCCATGTAAACCAGAAACTCACCAATATAATCACCAGTAACCACAGCGTAGGCACCTCTTCTCTTCAGAGAAGACGTTTTTTTAGAATTTAGATTAAAGAAGCTTAGCATACTTGGAAATCTCCAATTCAAGAGACTCTTTGGCAGAAGGCAATCCTAATGAGAAGGATCTTATTTTTTCTGTGGACAATATGCAGTTGGACCTACCAGCAACAATATCTAACTTGGACATGTCTACAAACTCCCAACCCTGATCGGCAATATTGTGTGCCTTGAATAATTCTATAATATCAGTTGCAGAGACTGCACCTTCATTCACTATGTTGTAAGGTCCTACAGGTAGATGCTTGTATATAAACAAAAATTTTAGAATAAAATTTGTCAAGTCATCTACGCTTGTTACGCTGTTGGGCATATTAATGAGTTTTTTATAATTATAGATTTTATTAATATAATTTTTGTGCATGTTGGTACCATCAAAAGGCATTCTAATTCTTAGAGTATAAACATTCCAACCATCAAGATTGATTTCACAGGCATGTTTGCTCTTGCTATAGAAACTACTGGAATCGCTGTACATACCAAAATTAGGTACATCTGTTTCACTATAAATCTTATCATAGCCTGTATAGATGCAGCCACTGCTCACATTGATAACAGATATATCTGTGAGATTGCATGCAGCAGCAATATTTGAAGGTGTCTTTACATTCCAAAACCAACAATCTTGTTTGTTGGTCTCACAACCATCCACATTTGGAAATCCAGTATAACCTGAACAGTTGATAACACACTCAATTTCATCCTTATGTGCCTGTAGAAACGATCGCAAATGGTATGGTGAAGTGTAATCCAAATCAGACCTCTTCAAGCACATAACATCAAGCTTGCCTTCAATGAGCTTCTTTTCAAGAAAGGCACCAATATATCCTTTGCCCAGGATACAAATTTTCTTCATGCTATTGTTGTTCTTGCCCGTCACCGTTCTGATTATTGAACAGGAATTTGTTCAATGCAGCAGTCAAGGCATCAGCATCCATTTGATTTTTGGCATGTATAAAATTTTGTGCATTGCCCTTAAAATCATATCCAATTATAATGAATGCATTTAAAAACTCAGAAACCATGCTTGTCAGGGTGTGAATATTTTTTGTAGTTTCATTCTTTACATCAGATTGCTGAGCCAAATAGTCCTTCATTACTGACTTTAAAAGACCCTCAATATCTTTCCTATCACTCTTAACAATCTTGGGTAATTTATTGTCATTATCCATGCCATCATTGCCCCGTTGTTTGTTTCGCTTCACCTGTATATTTAGGCTTTTGCGTAAAGTACGGACTATTTGTAGGATTATTACACACACCTCTTTGAATTAAATATTTAATTATTACCTCTATGCTTTCTGTTTTGAGAGAATAATGTTTATTGAATCTAAGCCCGCCATCATTTAATTCAAACATAATATCATCCATGAAATCTTTGTTCTGATAGCATGTAATAAAGACGCTCGCGCCACCTGGATCGACCAGGATGGTCCATCTGCGTGGATCTTGTTTTGCATATCTATCGAAGAGTCTGAAAGTAATGAAGCCGTTATCCCTGAGTCTTTTTATGAAATAACTGGGGGTTTTGATTTTATTTTTAGATATTTTACTTGACATATGAAGATGTAATATATTTGGCTATAATTTGACCGTCATCTATTTCAAACAAAACAACCCCAAGCTTGGGATTAATCTTACAATTTAGCTGCTTGACTCTCACACCGCTAATTATTCTAACTAATTCAAAAGTCAAGCATATGCCACTAAAATTATCACCTGCATAGCCTTCATAAATGGGTATGGTGAAGCTATCCACATTTTGTCTAGATTTATCTGTTAGATCGGCATATATTATGCCGTCTTGTGAATATAGATAGATTTTATTACTCTCTGTGGTGAATGTGCTGCCCCTCAATAACTCTATCAGAGCTTTGTATTGAATAGTAAAATTGATTGGAAAATTTAAATCATCCAATTTCTCCACATTTACCTTGGGTATTGAGATGATGTTGTCTTCTAGAAGATGGTATTTGAACCTCACCTCTTTGCTGCTATATCCAATGTTGTTCCGGTCTATGTCAAGTGTAAAAGTATCTTTCTCGATGCATTCAATAGCCTTTATCACCTTTCTTATGTCGGATATATTGAGGTTAAGCTGTTTCTCCGTGTCAATCTTCTGTTGTAGTCTTGTGGATAAAATTATTGATGCATCTGGGGTACTAGCAATGCATTGAAGACCTGTGTCAGCTACTACAATTACACAGCTGTCACTTATCTTGCTTAAGGGCTGCAAAAACCCGCGAACAAAAATCTTCTTATCGTTGATGGTTAATTGCATTATAGGATTATTTTAACAACTCAATGTTGTTATTCAAGCCGCTTTATTCTCAGATCAATATCTGTAAGCTTTGAAAGAATGCTATCCAATTTACCATTTATAGTGTCCGGTGTGATGGGTTTATTGAAATCAAAAACTAATTGATTTGGATCTTGGTATTCTACTGCTACTACTGGTGCAGCTTGTTGCACAGGTTGAGGAATGTTGATACCTGCATTGACAACATTTGCAACAGGATTGATGTGTTGTGGTGGTGTACCGGTTGGTTGTGTGGAGGCAAGCTGAGAAAATATTTGATTGACATCAGTCTTTAGCGCTCTAATATTGTTTGATGACCCCACCATGCTGCCATCTATAGTTTTTAACTCTGATAGAGTGCTGCCCAGCAATGCGGCTAAGGCATATTTGGTATTTGGGTTATCAGGCCCCAGATCAACAATAGGATTATTTTCATTCATCAGCTTCTAGTCCCTCGAGCAGTTTTTTGACTGTGTCGTCTTCAAGCAAATCTTCTTCCTTGGAAGTTTGTACTGCTTTAGGTTGTTCTGCTTTCTGGGTACTAGGCTTGACTGCAGGTTGCACTTCTTCAGTACTACCAACATAGTGCTCGTTGAATATTTGCTTGATCTCCTCATAGCTCTTGATGGTGAACACTGATTCAAGATCATAGGCTGACTTGTTAATTTTGTCAGTCTTACTTGCATCAAACCCTTCAATGGCCTTGGGCATCATGAACTTGCTACTCACATATGTGGGGTAATCACCCTGCTGTTCCACCTTGATCTTCAAGCTACTGCCTTTCTCAGACAAATCAAAAATACGTGGACCCAGATCTTCGGAGCCTTCACCTTCAATGGCATCCATAATAATCTTATGAAGCTGTTTGCCATAACGAAGAATCATTACCTTGCCATTATTTTCTTCATTAACAGGATCATTGATGATATAAGCATTGACAAGCCACTTCTCTGAACGGATTATTGCACGTGCCTTATCCTTTTCTTCCTGAGTGCCAGTTCTTAAGATTTTGTACCTGGCTTCGGCAATGGGATCCTTAGCACCAAAGGTAGAGGGACTGACAACTGAGACATATTGACCAGTACTGAAGCTGTTCCAGCCAAAGGTATAATAATGAAAGAAAGTTTTGCCTGGATCATCCATATTCGGTAACAATCTTACCGTGTATGTGTTGCCAGGCTCAAATCTAAGAATTTGATTATTCTTGGCTACATTTGTTGTTTTGTTGAGGGCAGTGCGTATACTTTCGAACATTGATGTTGTAATTGAACTCATACTATGATTGTATATGGAGAATAAATTAAATCAACTACCATTTTACCTTTTCTCGATTTTTTCTAATCCGGAAACTGCTAAATGCTTGGCTTTAATACTATTGAAGAATTTGGTTCTAAACACAGGCATTTGATCATACATATCGCTGATGGTGAATCTAGTAATGTCTGGATCACAGTTTTTTAGTGCTGACTCAAACATGGAAAAAGCAAACAAATTGTAGACACTTATGAATCTCTTTTTGAGATGTATCAAGAAGCTAAACTGAGTACCTTCTTTGAAGCTCACATATTCTGAAGTTGGTATATTTTTGGATATGCAGAATTTTTTAATAAATTTCAATCCTTTTATAATATGATTAAGATGGTAGTCGCTATCCGGTGACAAGGATAGCTGCTTCTTCATGTACATAGAATATATTTTAATGGCTTTCTGTGAGGTGTAGAAAGAAAGATCAAAACCACTCTCGCCAGGATAAATTGTATAGGGCGCATTAAAAAAATCAAAGATATCTATATGTCTGTTTCTGGTGAAAAGATTCTTAAGTTTCATAGTATACGGGTATGATGTAGAGTCTTCAAAACCATCCCAATGTTTCCGGAGTCTATATGGTAGACTTTGTTTGGATCTACTAATCTTTAGAAATGCGTTGTATATGATCTTTTCGTCAATCATTTAAGAATATCTTTGGCCTTGGGACTATTCAAAAACTTCATAATGTACTTGCTCTTGTACAATGTAGAGTCAAATTCTAAAAACGCTTTAACAGCTGTGATATCATCATCAATATCTAGTATACTTCTGAATAACTCTCTTACTTCTTTTTCTTGCAGATAGAGCAGTAATATATTTGCTAGGTTGTATTTTTTATTAGTGATGAGACAGAAGTAGCTGCAAAACATTCTGAAAAGATGATCAGACTCTACTTGGGTTATATTGGGGCAGTTCATAGTTCAATAAAGTTTTTAGTAAATTCTAGAAATTTGTCATTTATGGGCCCGCCTGCTGCAAAGTCATGGCCAGATCCTCCACAAATACTATTAGCCACTTCTTTGCAACTGGCGCTGGATGTCCTTGATCTTCTAAAGCTTACCTTCATGTGCTTAAGATTTATGACCATAGACATGTCAGATCCAGTCTTTTTAATCAAATAATCGGCAATATCATTAATCCCGAAATCCGCAAATGCAGCAGAGAATTTGATATTGCTGCCATTTAGCTCGTAATTTGTAGTGTATATTTTTAATCCTTTTATAATTTCGGTTAACCGTCTGATGTAAATGTTAACTGAATTTTGTTGCAGGTTATTAAAACCTTTGAATCCATTAAAGAAATCGTTATAAAACTTATCCACCCTGTTGCCTGAGTAGCTGCTAAAAAGATAATTTAATTTCTTAGAATTTTCATTCTTGAGAGTGTAACTATCATAATCATCTACCAAAGCTAATAAAAGTCTTTCGTGTTCATTTAAATTAAAGCCATATTTTTCCTTGAGAGACCTATACAAGAGAAGAGAATTGCTTGAACATTCTTTCAAATAATTCTCACAATGAGTCAAACTTGGAGCCTTCTCTATGCTGCATTTGTGATGATCACAAACAAATACATTATTATAATTAAAGAAGGAATAATCTTCACAAATCTCCAGATCCAGTGTATAAATCTTTTCAAAGTAAAAAATCTTAGGCAGTACAGTCTTTTTCCAATAATCACTAAAAGCTGCCTGGGAGATAGGCCTCACAGGCAACTTTCTATTTAAATATTTGCAAATTAACAGATAGCTCATGGCACCGTCTAGATCTGCATGAGTAATACAAAACTGTTTTTCGTTCATGTTATTCCACCTAAGCTGGATAATGTTCTGGTGAAATCTTTTGCCTCATCACTCTCATTGATAGTTTCATCTTCTGAGATAGTGAGTGTGCTGTAATCGATCTTTAGTGCAATGCTACCAAAATTAGGCCCAAAGCGATTTTTGCTCATGCCCAGATTGATAAGACCCAATTCCTTGTCTTCATCTTTTTGCCAAATAGACATAATTGAATCAGCTGTAGTGGCCAGTCCAATACTCTCAGAGATCGTTTCAAGTCCTGGATTGTCTATATTGAATCCAGACCTATTAAGCTGTGTTGCAGAGATAATAGGGCAATTAATTTCATAACTTATGGCTCTCACCTGTTGTGCGCAATATAAAATACGCTCATAGCTATTATTGCCAATAGAGCTGCCAAGAAGGTTGAGATAATCTAGAACAATGGCATCCAATTTAATACCTTTTTGGCTCAACTTCAACAGAAAACCTTTCAACTGCTGAGGTGTTAGCGTGGATGGTGGAAACTCCTTAATAATAATCTTACCGGGCTTTTCTTTACCAATTTCATTAATTTGTGACTTAAGAGTTTCAGATTCTTCCTTGAGTCTACTCAGAGGTATTTTAGTAATATTAGAGAACAATCTTCTAGCGTACATATTCTCGCTCATTTCAAGTGAAATAAGCAAAACTGTTTTACCAGCCATGGCTATATTACTAGCAATATTGCCAAGAAATACACTCTTACCAACATTTGTTTCCCCGGCAAATACATATAACGCTCTGCCATTTTCTAGAAAACCACCACCAAGCTTATTGTCAAGCCACTTCCATCCAGTCTTAACATAGTTCTCCTCTTTATGGAGTTCCGCTAAAAAAGCATCAACATCTTTGAATAAGTCCAATCCTAGACTTTGAGTTAAATTTATATTAACGGATTTTTCAAATTTTAAAACCAGCTCCGCGGTGTCTAGTGATCTTGAATCTAGCTTTTCGGCTGCATCCAGGAGCGAGTGGTAGACTGCTTTCTCTTTTAAAAAAGCTTCTGTATTTGCTAACAACTCTGACTTAAAGAATTTTTTGTCAATGTCACTAAATGATGATACCACTTTTTTGAAGCTGTTCTTCAACTCTTCGGTATTTAAGTATGCCTTTATTTCTGAATTTGTAGGAATTGTATTATTTTTTACAAAAAATTCCTTAATAATAGAAAAGATATTTTGTATATCCTTGTTTTTAAAATATTTTAATTCTATAAAATCTATGATGCTACCCAAATAGGGTGGGTCAGTTAGACTGTTGAATATTATTACGCTCTCATAAAAATCTAAATCTAGATTGCGCTTTAAATTTTTATCTTTATCTGTTGTACTTTGCTTCACCATTTGCTTATAAATTTCTTATTACTATCATTCCATGATTTATCATTGATATCTCTCAATCCCGGGCTTTCATGATATAATAATATAGGCCATACTCCAAGTTTCAATTTATTATAATTGCATGTAAGACTGAAGTCAATATCATAATGGTGCCATTGGAACGACTCATCAAATCTGGCTTTAGATTTCTTGATTCTTTCCGTGTTGAAGGCCAGGAAGACACCATCCAGAAGAGCCACACGTGAAGGCGTTTGACCGAAGTTTGTGAGCATCATGCTGCTTGTAGAATTGGGATGAGCAGCAATTCCCCTGCAGTCTTCCCTGCTCACCATCCAATGCCATAAATTCTTTTCAACTATTCTAGGATTTAATCCTCCTGCAACACCAATTACATCAAACTGTCTAGTGGCATCATACAAGCATTTTAAATTGGTATACTCAAGAGAAACATCGTGATGACAGAGTACAGTGATCTCATATTCTGCTTGTTCTATGATGTTATTGTAATATTCTGGCAATCCTTTTGTTTTGTTTTTATATTCTATGTGGAGTTTAGCCGAATCTTTATTCACATTAAACGTATTGTCAAGTAAGCAGTTACCGTCAAGAGGGCTTATACTAAATACACCAATCATTACTAAATTATATCATAAAACTATAAATAATCAATCATATGCATAAAGATACCCATCTAATATTTGAAGCCTATAACAATCATTTGAATGAAATGGCAACATATGCAAAGAACAAGCTTGAAGTGCCAGGTGAAAAATTGCAGAACTTACCAGGTGGAGGGTATGGTTTGACTAAAACTGCCGCAAAGAGTGGCAAGAGTATAGAGCAAGTAGTTGCTGATTTAGCACAAAAAATTCAATCTGCATTATTTAAGAATGAAAAACATAAAGTAGGCAGTGAGGAATACGATCTTTATTATCCCGGCAATGCAATGAAATTTAAAAATGAACTCACAGACTTAATTCAAAAGGAATTAGGATTAGGCAAAACTGAAGCGACTTATACTTCTAGAATAGTAAAAAATATATTAAACATAGTTATACATGATGAAGAAACAGGTGGTGGTGTTGCCAGACCGGACAGAGTAAAGACTGCTGTAAAGACAGCTGTTGCTGCTGCACCAGCAGTGAAAACCGAGACTGTTTACGAAATAGATAAATCAGTAAAACAAGATGATAAGAGCTTGCGTTTCATAGTATTGAATCTGCCTGATGAAGATGTATTGGAAACTGAAATACTAAGTGTATTAAAGACAGCTATTGATGAATATAATGACAGGCCAGGAGTTGAGCCTTTGAAGATCAGATCTTATGATTTGCTTGATAGGTTAAAAGAAGCAGGTGTTTTGAAAGAAAAACAAATTGAAAAGCAAGCTGCCGAGGGAGAGGGATCAGGAGAAGTAGAAACAATAGAAGATTTCCCCACGGGAGATGACGCTACTTCAGCTGCAAAGACCTTGGGATTTGACCTGGGTCAGAAGTTTGATGCATTTGACGACTAAGTTCAAGTACTGAACGGGCTATTAAAATCAAAATTACCAATGGATGTTAGTCCTTCAGGTGTCACATGAAACAGAACTCCTTCCTCAAGAGACTCTGATTCAGGGAATTTAATACTGCTAAAACTGTTTGAATAAATGTCAGCAAAAACTGTACTTCCACATCTTGCCACATATGTTTTAGCAGATCTCTTATTCACAATCCATAGACCGAAAGTACCTTCTAAAAGAGACAAAGCCGAACATATGGCATCTGTTTCATCTAGATTTTTTGAATAGTTTTTAACACATGAAAATAAGAGAGGAATAACGCTAGAATCAACAGGATTCTTCCACTTTGGATCAAATTCATTTTTAATTTCATCAAAATTAGTCAATACTCCATTGTGTGCAACCAGCCAATCACCATGTTCAAATGGGTGGGATGTGTTGATTGAATAACCACGTTGTGTAGAAGTGGGTGCCTGTGTATGCCCAAGATATAAATCAAAATTTACATCTTCTGTATTCCTGAGCAATTTTGCTGGTTCAACCACACCTTCTTGCTTTCTAATGACCATGGCGGATTGGTTTAAAAATGTTGTACCTACAGCAAAATTGCCCCTCTTTTTGTTGAGATTATAGAGTGTTAGAAATTTTTGCTTTTCAGTAGATCCAAAGATACCGCACATTTAACTATTATAAGTATCGTACTCTATTTTTCTACAATTATATTTCGTCCAAACATTTGTTAGGTCTTGTTTGTATGACTGAGGATCAATGTATCCAGCATTTGCAAATCCTTTTATTCTCAAGGCGCTGCTTGCTGAATTGGCATCTGCTTTTTCTTCACCACTATAGCATGTATAAGTTTTACTAAATTTAACTTTTAATCTTATTCCCTCGAGTATAATATCTGCTTTATTCATTTTGATCAAAGGTGCTACAACTTCAATGTGATTTTCTCTATTCAATGCCAATACACTGTTCATGCAGGGTATGAATTCTGGACTAGCATCCCAATACCCAGCCAGGCTGTCAACACCAGTGGCACCATGATAAATTTTTTGTGCGCCTACAGCTTCAGCATATGAAGCTGCAATGCTTAAGAAAGTCATGTTGCGATTAGGCACATAAGACTTTGGTTGGGCTTCACCTGCAACCTCTCTTATGTCCGGTGTGGGTATACTATCATTTGTCAAGCTACTGACTGGCGCTAGATCCTTAATGAACTGCACATTAACCATTTTAAACCATTGACACCCCAATTCATAAGCGTGCCAAGCTGCTAATTCCAATTCCCTGTAATGTCTCTGTCCATAATTATAAGCTATAGGAAATACATTTTCATGACCAACTTCTTCAACTGCCTTATACAGTAAGACGGTACTGTCCATTCCACCGCTTATTGGAATTGCAATTTTATTTTGGCTCATGTGATATTTTCGTAAGCTCTGGTGAATATTGTGGAATTATTACAGCGCCCTGTGCATCCTTTATATTTTCAAATCTGGCCGTGCGTGCTCTTAGTTCACTTGAAGAGTAGGTATGCTGTCTTTTATGATAGAAAAGCTCAATGCCATTTTCAATGCAATACTGTTTACCGGTAAAATCTCGATTTTTGTATTCTTCACTCAAAAAGCGAATATGAATAGTTTGTGTTTTGAGAAGTTGGAGTAAATCAAACTCTGTTTCATAAACAATTATTTCATCAACATATCGACAAGCTTGTAACTGCACAAATCGTTCGTAAGAACTCTGCACAGGTCTATTCTTTATACCAGGTCTATCAACTGTTGGATCTATTTGCATGGCAGCAATCAAATGATCACATAGTTGCTTCTCCATTTTTAACATTGTCACATGGCCAGCATGCAACAAGTCAAAAGAACTACAATTAAACCCTATCTTCACACGTCTTCTTTTGAAGATTTAACAGCTTTTGTACTCTTGGTAGGCTCTGCTGCATCACTAGTAGTACTACCATACTTGTATGCGGCTTCGAGCTTTTTATCAAGATGTGGAATTAACTCTTCAAAGAATTTTGAATCCTTGGTGAAGTTTTTTGCATATCCCAACTTGGTACCATCAGGTCTTTGATATGTGGCACCAGTTTGAATGATGAGTCCATGATTAACTGCCATTTCAAGCAAGCCACTGTACTTGTCCAATCCAGTCAAGTAATTCAACTGAATACTTGCTTCTAGAAATGGTGGAACGAAGCGATTCTTCACTGTTAACGCTCGCAATGTTACCCCACTGAAGTTTTTTGCTTCTGGAAGAATAGCATCATCTTCATTATTTGCATCCTGCTTCTCATTTCTCTTGGCCAACTGCACAATGACGCTAGCCATGTACAATGGGCCACTACCGCCACTCTGATTTTGCACTAGAGAGGGATACAAAGAAGCAGGATCACTGTAAGTATGATTGGTCATTAATATAGTAACACCAGCGCGACCTGCTTTGTAAGTCAATAAGCGTAACAAGCTTTTCAGCCCCTTTGCTCTTGTGCCCATGTCAGAGGCACCCTTGTCTTTCTCTGCATCAGTTACTTCTTTACTACTTGCAAGATTGCCCAAGCTATCCAAACTAATAATAAATTTACCTTGCATGTTGTGCTCCACAATACTATCAAGGAATGTACTGATCTGATTGCGTGCATTTTCCACTGTGTACACTGGCACATATTTGGTCTTGTCAGGGTCTAGACCAACACCTGCAGTGGTATTCTTATCAATGGCAAACTCTGTGTCAAAAATAACAGGTGTAATACCTTTCTTTTGAGCAAGACCAAGAATCTTATTAACCAACAAAGTCTTACCGGTCTGTGAGGGACCAGCAAAGATAACCAAACGACCCTTGGGTACACCGCCATCTTTTAGTTTGCCTGAGATAATTGCGTTCAATGCATAGCATCCAGTATCATACCAAGTATCCACATTGCACAACGCATTCTCTGAGAGAAAGGTTGCCTCTGGATTGAGTGCATCTAACGTTTTAAATGCTTTTGAGAGTAATTCGTCTTGGTTCATTATTCGTCAAACAACTTGATAACAGACGTTTCACCGCCAGATTTCTGTTGAGGCACGGATGCAGGGGTACCAGCAGCAATGCGTTCATACTGAGAAATCAAACGTGCATCCAGTTCAGCATCAGTAGTGACAATCTTATCAAGAGGGAAGTTAAATGTAGCACCTTCCTTGCTTGAAGTAGTGAGAAACTCTCTAAAGAATAATGGAATTAGCTGCACTTGCAGTTGGCCTGATTGATTAGGCACAACATGAAGAATAGCAGGATCCCTTAGAGAGAGAGTAGTCTTACTCTCCCCCACTTGTTTCCCGATTACGGTTTGACCAACATGGTTAATAATTACTTTTATATCGCTCATATATAAAATATATATTAAACTTTTATAATATCAAGCTAATAATTCAAACAAATCACATTGCATGGCTTCACCTGGTTTTCTTGGCGTCCAATTCACCGCCTCATAAAACCTCTCAACAGCGCTGTACAGTATTTTGTCAAACATCAAATCAACATCTGGCTCAAAAATTGTGTTGAATTCTTCTGGGTAATAGTATTTGTAAGCCACTGCGCTTATACCATACTTATTAGGTTGTTTAACATAGAAGAATCTAATCTTATCACCACTTGCAATGAGCTCATACTTCTTGCTCATTTTCAATGTCTTGCACAGTGTATTGTGAAAGTAGGCAGCTTTAACATGCAATGGCATAGATTTTATTGTCTTGAAACCTTCACATCTTGAGGAATATTTTTCATAGCCCTTCAGCCCCATGACAAAAGATATGTCAGCAACAGGCAGTTCTTTGAACTTTCTATAAGCTTCATCCACCACCTCATTTGTTTTGACCTGGCTCTGGGTCAATAGCATGGTTTCAACAATTTTTTTAGCCAACGGCTTGATAGGTGCAGGCATGGTAGTGCGAGCAATCTCAACGCCTGTATACTTGAATTTATTAGTTGTAATACCTTCTTCATCGAGAATATGCAGAACATATCTTTTTTTCTGCAAATACAATGCAACATCACATATGGTTTCACGTTTAAACACAATCCTACTGTCCACAGTATTGAGATTTTCCTCACACCATTTCTTAATTTCCACATTCAGGTGATTTTCTATATCCATTACTTCATCATAAAAATGCTTGGATATTTTATCGTTATTCATGAATTCTAATCCACTATCCACAAGTAACGATAGAGAAGCATGTACTGAATCAGTGTCATTGTATATAACACAGGAATACTCTTCAGGAGGTTTCATATTCTTTACCTTGAGCTTCTCTGCAATTAAATTATCTAAGATTTTGTTGCTTTGTTTGATTACTGCTTGACCAGTTAATGTAATGCTTCTGGCCAAATCATCGTCACCCAGCGGGAAAACTTTATTACCTAGGGCACCGTATACAGAATTAATAAAGATTTTTATTGTATGTTGTCTGATGTTAAGTAAGCTTTGCTGGTCTTTTAATGTCTTGTATTCAGGTGTACCTTTCTGCAATGTAGATATTTGTCTGTTTACCTTGGAGAGTTCTTTTCTGATTTGAACTCTGAGTTTATAATAATGATCCACCATTTCAGGTATAATGCCTTTTGTTTTCTGGCTAAACAAAACCTTGGCCTTGCTCAGTGTTAATTTCTCTTGTTTTACAAGCTGTGCAAATTTTGCTATGGATAGATCTACTACTCTACCGCTCACATCCCTGATTGTTACAGTTTCTTTATCCTGTTTCTCGATTATACCCATCTTTGTCTCTGGTGACAGGTTAAGAGTAATCATAACAGATGGATACAAGCTGTTGGCATCAAAAGTTACTATATTTTTCTGAAAACCTCTCTGAGGTTCACTCACATAAGCACCTTCATTCTGGCTCCCGTCATCTTCACCCCTTATGAAGGTTGGGATTTTTTTATCTCTGTATCTAGCTCTAACCGCGCAGGCCCCTATGATTACACTCATACTACCCATGGCAGCTTCAAAAGTTGTTAAACCGAAATAACTTAATGATCTTAATAATTCGAAATATTGTAATTTTTCCTCCATCTTCACAAGCAGTCTCACGTCCTGTACGTTGTATTCTACAAACTTGCTCCAATTCTCATCAGCCAAGCTACTCAAATTAGTTTCTCCATAGTCAATTTTCTGCTCATCAAGCTCTATCTTAGCTATACTATTCAGTTTGTAACTTGCTCTAAGTACCATGCAAAACCGTTTGTAGATATCCAGATAATCCAAACATGATACACCATCAATAAACCATCTCACAGTTTGCCTGCCAAATGTTCCTTTCAATGTTTTGAAATAAACTCTACCCGTGGGCGAGAGTCTGCCTACTTCCTCCTCACCAAATAAAACTTTAACCCTGTTAATAATATAGGGCAAGTCAAACAAAATGCTATTCCATCCAAGTAGAACATCTGGTGGGTCGTTCTGCATGAAAGTTAAAAACTTGTCAAACATCTCTTTCTCGGTTTTGCAGTAGTGAAATATTTGATCTTTGGAGTTGGATGTGTGGGGCTTAATGCCCCAGGTGATGAATCTTCTGGACAATGAATCATATATGGTTATGACATTTACTGGGTGTTTAGCTTCTTCTGGTATGGGGAACTCATCTGGTGAGTACGTTTCAATATCTAGATAGTAAATTTTTATTGGAAATTGAGAGAATTCTGGCGTTTCATTTACCTCCCAGAAGTTATCACATAAAAACTGCTGAGCAGGAGATAAATTTTCAAAGATTCTGGTTAGACCAACTTCTTTGATATATTTTGATTTCTCAAATTGATTTTTAAAGCTCTTCTTCTTTAAGGCAGTGTTAAAGATGCTAGTTGCATCAGTAGAGCCTTTTGATTCTACATATATGTAAGGGTTGTATGTGGAGTCTATAGCAATTCTGTTGCCTGCACTATCCCAGGTGAAGAGTCTGATCAACTCACTTCTTGGATCGTATACAATATTCCTATATCCCTTCATAATTTGATTTTATACTATATTTGATAAAATAATAGTGGAAAAGATTATGCAATTCTTTGAGCTCAGTCTGCCTTGCCCTCCGGAGATACAGGACTGTGACCGGCATAGATTGAACTATATGAATGAATTAGACACATTGAAGAAATCTGGTGGGTGTGGTGGTTGTGCAGAACGTTCACTCAGAAATAGATATATTAGCCTACTACAGACATGTTTACAGAAATAATATTATATTTTTTGGGCTTATGCTCAGTATGTAGCTTTTTGCTCTTGTGGTTTGTTTCACCCCTCAAAATAACTCTAGCCAAATTGCTATTTAATGCAGACATAGTGGATGTTAAGAATTTTGACGATCTAATATATCTTAAAAGTAAATATCTGTCCAAACTATCCTCTTGTTGGATATGCTGTAGTTTCTGGTCATCGCTGGCTGTGGGTATTGTCATGGCCATTGTATCGTCCAATCCTGTCTACCCTGTAATTACGTTCTGCACTTATCCTTGTCTAGCTTATGTTTTTAAACGTATCATTGACCAAGACCGTTGATGCGATTCAATCTGGTACGCTTTGGATCACCATAGGGATGACTGAATAATTCATAATAACACTGAATATTTTCTTGATTCTCTAGCCATCTTGTGTCTGCATCTTTGCGTCCTTTGGCACACAGATTCATATATCTTCCCTTTTTGCTGAGCACATCATCTATCATGGTCAGCATCTCCTCACCAGTCTTAAATTTAAACTGAGCGTCCTCATATGTGCATAAATCTTGACATGCTATAGGAAGACCGAAGCTGTTGGCTTCTATTAGCTTCAAATCGGATTTGGACTTGTTGAAGTTATTGTCCTGCAATGGTGCAACAAGCATATTAACTTTAAGTTTTCTGATGGCCTCACCATAGTGGTAAAGATTGACCCATGGGTGGAATTCTACTGCACCTGAATCAACAAGTGGTTTGATTGGCAGTGGATAGGCACCTAGAAACACCCACTGATATTTGTGATGGGTATCATAGATAGCTTTGATAACATGAGCAAAATCATCATTTTGGTTGACTCTATTCTCTACATCAAAATGTGCCCCAGATCCTGCATACAGAATTCTAGGTTTATTTTTGTGCGTATCATAATTGGCACTTATTGCTTTTTCATCATAGAAATGACCTAGCCAGAATTTTGGTGGAAAGTTTGGAATGACGGTTACGTTCTGGTTACCAGTTTTTTCTTTGTAGTAGTTTTTCATGAAATCACATGTAACTGTAATTTCATCACACATGGACATTATCTCACAAGCATTCTGCCTGATCTGTGGATCAGTGAAAGCAGATTTAAATTTGTTATAATCAGGAATATCCTCATGAAATACTAGATCGTCAATCTCATATATGATCCTAAACCCTACCTGCTTTGAAACTTCTTTCAAGAACTTAACAAACTGCAGTTGTGAAGATGTCGCTTGTCGTTGTATTCTCACAACCTTGGTGTTGATATAATATCTTGGATCCAACACCATCACTGTTGTACCGTGCACACAGAATTCACCGTAGGCATTGCAAAGGTGCTCTGGCCATATCATTCTCCAGAAACCACACCCAGAGTAATCTGCATAATACTGAATGACCCTTGGGTTGGTGATCTCAGGTGGTTGCGGCGATGTGGGTGCAATCATCGGCGCTTGTGACTGTTGATTGAAAGGATTATTTAAATAAGGTACACTTTGAAGAAGAGGTGATGCAAAGGGGTTGCTGTTGAAAGGAGTACCGGTTGTATTCATGTTTAATATATAACAAGTCTGCAGAATATATCAACTACATTACCTTGAAAGGAAGTCTCGTGGTTATACCGTTCTTTTTCTCCAAATATATAACTTCTCCATTGCATACTTTAGTACATTCTTTTCTATGGGAAATTATGTAGATTCCAAGATTATACAAGTTGACTTGTTCATTGAGAATATTTAAAACCAAATCAACACCAGTCTCATCTAGACTTGTATCCAGCAATTCATCGTAAAACTGTATGTTATAAAATACATTACCCTGGAGTCTGAGCATGTCAATAAAGGCAAACATGGTTGCTAAATCTATAACCTTTCTCTCTGCACCACTATAGTTAAAGTAGCTGGTGATCTTGCCTTTTTCATTAACGATTGTTTCATCAAACAGTTCGTTAAATGTTACAATAGCATTAGAATTGAGCTTTTTGAGGTATATATTGATTTTATTATTGAATAACTTTAATATTTTCTTTACTATATAGCTCTTCACACCCTCTTCACTTACTACAAATTTGGATGCTTCGATTAAGCTTAGAACATTTTGAAGCTTATTAATCTTTTCCGATATATCTGAAAGTTTTTTAGTATTTTCTTCTATCAATACATCTGAATTTTCATCTGCTATTTTGAGATGGTCAAAATCCTGTTGCAACTGCTCTAACAGAGTATCAATTTCTGTTAATCTCTTCTTGCTACTCTCAAACTTTTGCGAGTTAAGGTTGTGGAAATTTATATTATTATTGCCCTTTTTTATTGCATCCATTATTTTAGTCTTGAGAATATTCAATTCTGAAACCTTATTTTCATTTAGCTTTATATCGTTCTCCGAATCTGTTATTTGTTTTTTGAGCTTTGCTTTTTCTTCTTTAATTAATCCTTTATCATGCTCTGTAACAGGCTTCAAGCACACTGGGCAGTTGTGTTTATCTGTGCCAATCTTGGATGAAGTTGCAATGGCAAATTCATTCTTGGTTTCTAGAGATGCAATAACTTTAGAATATTCTCTAAGCTTATCATCACAATCTTCAAGCTTAACATTTAACTTTACAATATTAGCTTCTATTTCAGACACATTAATAGGTGCATAGTTGTTTGTAAAATCTAGAGTTGCCTCTTTCTCTTTATGCAGTTCTTTCTGTCTTATGTTTAATTGTGATCTTCTAAATTCAAAGTCTTTCTTTGTTTTTTCCTTTTGCTTGATTAAATTGTCTAGCATATTTTTTATTTCTTCCTCTCTTGCTAGATTCGCTTCAAGTTCTTTCTTAGTGGTGTTTAATTCATCTCTGATCATGTTAAGCATCTTGCTAAATACTTCCAGATTGAAGATACCCTCAATAAACTTTCTCTTTTCTATCTTTTTCTTTGCCATGAACGGTGTAGTATTATTAACAGTCATGACAACACAATTCTGAAATACCTCTGAGCTACATTGTATTAGTTGTGAGATATAATCAGTAGTGCTTGATATACTATCACGAGTAACATCAATTTGATTCTGGTATAAAATGCATTTGCTTGGTTCTAGGGTTCTTACAACTTCAAATTCATCTACCTTTTCACCAGTGCGAATATTAAAGGACAATGACACCTCGCATGTTCTGTTTGTAGAATAATTTATAATATGTTCTTTTTTAAGCTCTCTTATGGTGCTACCAAACAATGCAAAGTGGAGGGCGTCAGTTATTGTGCTCTTCCCAACGCCATTTCTTCTATCGGTTTGATCTCTATTGATACCAGTTATTGCATTTAGCCCTGGTGTGAATGTAACTTCTACCATTTTATCGCCAACGCTTAGAAAGTTTTTAGCTTTAAGTGTATTAAAGATTACGCTTTTCATTTGCAATTATTATACAGCGAGACAGTATAGTCAACAACATCTTTTTTATTTTGAATATCTAGCATGTCTATAAATTCTGATATAGCTTGAGGTATGTTCACACCACTCAAATCTATTTTTTCTTGGCCTAGATCAAACTTATCAAAATTTGCCGAATGATCCACAGTGAGTGTTACTGGCTTGAATGAATTTAATTTGACTGAAAGTTTATCCAAATCTGTGGAATCAATGTTTCTATCTACAACAAGTTTAATAATATTATTCCCTAGAATATCTTTACCTTTGCGGTCAAAATTATCAATTTTAATTAATTCAGAGAGCTTAATTTTCTTATGCTTAGGAGAAAAATTGTTTTCAATGAATTCAAACAACATGGTCTTGAGGTCTAGTATATAAAATCCTTTTACTGAGTCTACATCACCAAAATCTAACTCAAAAGGACACCCTACATACAGAATAGTGTTTTTGCCATATTTTCTCTCTTCTCTCAAATGAAAGTGACCAGAAACAATTAACGGTGAGTGTTTAAAGAGATCATCTGGCTTTGTACCATGATCACAGATTTTGTATGTGTTCATCTTGAAGCTTTCAATTTCAAAGTGACCGAAAACTATGTCACAGCTATGAATTTCATTAACATCAGTTCCCCAGGGAGCGAAATACATCTCCCTACCACACACTTGCAACACCTTAGGCTCTTGTATTACTTCTATGTTCTTACGACCGTTAAAAATGCTGATACTGTTAACTTTGCTGTTATGTCTGAAGAAGGAATCATGATTACCTGTGATCATTATCAGTCTAAAGTCATCAAACAGTTGCAGAATCTTACTTGCATGATGCAGTGTATTGACAGTAATTTCACTCCTGTTGTGAAAGAAGTCACCGCAAAATATAATATCTGTAATGTTTCTGCTCTTCAGCTGCGCTGTATACCATTGAGCCCATTCCAGTGATATATCGTGCCAGGTGGAACTATTGGTATGGACACCTAGATGAAGATCAGAGAAGATAGCTACTTTGCAGTCTTTAAGCATTACTTTGATTATAGTGGCTATTATCTAGATCTCCACCGTTACCAAAATCAGAGCAAATTCTAACACCACTTGCATCCTCATTAGCGTTTATCAGGTCATCATAATGTCTCTCTCTGTAGTCAACTATGAGTTGATGGTACTTCTTTTCCTTCTTGATACGGCTGATGAATGCATGGAAGGCAATGGTTGTGAAATAGCTGAAAGGGCTGAACCCTTTGTCTATATGAAATTTTTGATATTTCAACGCTTGGTACATCTTTACAACAGCATCCCCAATCATTTCATCTTTATAGCTATAATTTATAAAATTAGGAGCAAAAGAAAGACCATAGGCAATGCGCCTGATACTATCGGCCAGATACTCTGTCATCACCCCGCTCTTATAAAAGCCTCTGATACCATCTTCAAATTCCTTACTGTTTACATAGTGAGGCTTCTCTGAAGGTTTGAGCTTTTTACGCGTCTTAGCTTCATTCTTAATACCTTTTTCCAGAGTCTGCAGTGCAACCTTTTCAAGCTGCAACTCTGCAGGCAGTACTACTGCCTCTTTATTTTTCTCTGATTTCGGTGATTTTATACGGGATGGTTTCTTGATCATAAAGTGTTTGTCTTTTAATTTCATGTCGACGTCCATAGGTGAGTTGATCTGCAAAGTCAAAAATTTGTAGCTTGCTCTTATTTTCGTGCAGTCTCAATCCTCTTCCTATGCTCTGAATAACCTTAACTTTGGCTTTTCCACCTGCTGCAAAGAAGATATAATGTAAATTTTTAACATTAATACCTGTACTAAAAATCTTACTAATTGCAATGGCTACTACGTTAGATTCCTTCTCCATTAAACCTTTGATCTGCTCTCTATCTTCAACTTCGACACTGCCTTGAATAAAGAATATTTTTTTACGAGTAGCATGTTCTGAAAGATATTTATAGATGGCCTCACCATGTTTGATGTAATCCACCAATATTAAGACATTATTAGTAGCGTTATTAGCAAGCGTGCACATCAAATTATTTCGAAATTTATTTTCAAATAAGAACTCCAGTTCTGTCCTATATCGCTCTGTTGGATTTAGTGTCTCCACATACTTGGGTTTATCATTATAGGAGATCTCTAAGATGTTACATATCACACTAGTTACAAAATTTTCTTTTCTCAATTCAAAGCTAGACTTCTCATATATAATGGGACCAATTTTACCTATTATGTTCCATTGATCCAATTTATCTTCTGGCATGGTACCGGTGAAGCCAAATCTTATTGGTGTATTTAATTGTTTGAGTATCTTATTGATTTGATTGCCTCTTCTAGCTTTATGTATCTCATCAAATATTAAGACATTAATTCCTTCTAACCAGGATAAATCTGATTTTTCAGATAGTATGATTCCCAAATTAGCTATGACAACGTTTGCATTTGCGTTGAGCTTATCAGAGCCAGTCCATTTATTAAAGAAAAAAGGAACACCATATTGTGCAAAATCATTGAACGTCTGGTTTACTAATCCGAGATCAGGTACTATTAATAAACATTTAAACTGATTATTGAGCATAAAAAAATTGGATAGGAGAGATGCCATTACCAGTGTTTTACCACCTGCAGTCGCGAGAACAGTGACTCCTCTCCCTTTATCAAGACACTGGTAAACTATCTCCTTTTGATAATCTCTCAATTTTAATGACATGTTATCATAGGGTGTATTTGTGAAGCTAATATTATTTTTATAGATGTGTGATGGTATTACATGTGAGGCAAATTCACTGGATGTTTTTATATCGGATTGTTGGCAGTATTCATTTTTTACTAAGAATTTAATTATCTCGTAAAACAAACATGGATCAAACTGACCGGTAGGGGTAATGGCATATGTGCGCGAAGGTATGAAGCGGCCTCTCATCCTGGCAAATCTTGCACCTTCGTTTGGTGTAGAAAAGTGTTCTCTTATCTCAGATAAATGCTCAGTCTTTAAAATGCCAAGACCTTTATTCTTATTATACTCAAACAGAATCATTATGTGGTCTCCATCTTAATAATTTCCACTAAGTTCTTGATATCAAAACCTATGCTATGCATAGTTCTTTCAACTTTTTCTAAAAACTCAACTACTATTCTCTTATCACCTATTTGTTTAACCACCTCTACTACAGCTTCATGCCTTTCTGCTGTCTTCTCACAAATTAAAGGTGTGAGCTTAACTGGTGATTCTTTTCTTATTTCCTCGCCCACTCTACAAACCAACGAGTCTCTCTCTTTTTGTAGCTCGTTTAATGCGGATTTTTCTTTCATTAATCTGGACACCCACTTGGCCTTTCTTGCAGGAAGCATCAAGGCACTCTCTTTCAAGTTCAGTTCATCTAGCGCCACATCAGCCTCTAGTTCAGATATATACTTTTCAAGCAATGTCACCACATAAATATAACATATACTCTAGATAAATCAATTAATGAAAAGCTTTAAACAATATATTACAGAACTCAACGCTGCAGGTGCAGGGGGTGTATTTGGAGATGCTCCTAGTATGGGTCATGGCGGCAGTGTGGGTAATAAGGATTTTTATGCCCCAGGTGATGCCAGAATACCTTACATAATTGGGTCAACGAGAATCAAAGGCAAAAAAAATAAAACTAAATTCCCTATTCAACGTAGAACTCTTGCTGGTATGTAGTTAAATAATTGATGGACATAGGGCATTGGATTTTATTAGATGGTATTGAATTCAAAGAGCAACCTTTTGGTTTCATATATGAAATAACCAACACTGTTAACAACAGAAAATATATAGGCAAAAAACAGTGTGTCTCTAAGATTAGAAAGGCCCCTCTCAAAGGTAGAACCAATAAGAGAATTGCAATAAAAGAATCGGATTGGAAGCAATACACTAGTTCATCTAATGAGCTCAATGAAGACATTAAAAAACATGGTAAAGATAAATTCATCTTTAAAATCTTAAAACTATGCGGCAGTAAGTGGGAGTTGGGATATTTTGAGATAAAAGAACAATTATTGAGAGAGGTAATTTTGAGAGATGATTATTACAACGGCATACTAAATGTACGCATTGGTCGACCGCCTAAAACCTTATTGAATTTATAGATAGTCATTATAGAATATGAGCGTGAAGAAAGTTTTAATATTTAAAAATATTGAACTTAGAGATTTGGTAGGTTCATTCTATGAGCTGGTTGAGCCGCTGATAGAGGCTGATACACACAAGTACTCTTTAACCAAGGCCAATATTGTTAACAAATTTGCTATTTATAGATTTGTGGAATTTTTGATTGCGGCGAAGTCTAAAAAAATGAGTAAAATATTAGCATTTTACGTGGATAGTACAAGATTAAAGAATGATCTTCTTGGAAGTAATTTAAAAATTTATAGAAAATTATGCCTGATGCTTAATGTCAAAATAATTGAAAGGGTCATTAATTTTGACGAGTATAGCGAACTTCTGAATAGTAACTCTGGTAGAGGTAAGGAAGAAAGACTGTATTTGCTTCATAAGACACTAGAGCCGACCAAGAATAGTCCTTCCAAGTTCATTGAATTACTCAACAAATATGGTATCTATAAGTTGGATTATAGCAAAAACTCAATAAAGTTAGGCATCTTTCTAACATAAATAACATATGAAGTTCGATACTCTTCTCGTAAAACAATATAAAAAATATAGCTTGCAAGTGCCCAGCGATTATACCTTTAAAGAGGATGTCGATACAGGTGCTGATTTGAATATAGGTGCAGGAATTCCTGGTATGGATAAGCAAAAAATAGAAGTTGCAGCTAATGTTGACAAGAGATCTAAGCTTAACAACCTCATCTCCTCTACTCTTGATTTGTTAATTAAGAAAGCCCAAGACGGTCTTAACAAGACCAAAACACCTTCAACTCAATCGGTGACTGCACCCACGTCGCCATCATCCAACTCACCTACTACTATCAATCCAGTTTAATGAAATTCTATAATTTACTCAAACAAAAATATGTTGATTTGCTTGAGCAGGTGCCAGCGGATCTTAATGGGCTGCCACCAGAAGCAATGCCTGGGGCTATGCCAACAGATCTTCAGACTCCTCCAAGAATAGAGACAGAAAAGCAGCCATTAACAGCTGAGGGTGAAGTATTTTTAGTTAGATTGCTGCGCAAAGCTCTTTTTATGAACCCGGGTGATATAGATGAAAAATTATTAAAAGACTTGCCAGAGATAAATGAAAAGAATGCTTCAGAAGTTCTTAACTCTATCATCAACATAATGAAGAAGTACTCAAATACAATTGATGTAGAGACTAAAGTATAATAAATAACTTGTGGCATACAAGAGTTTAAAAGACATTTACCTGAGTCAAACTTATGGTAGAAAAATACCAGTTCTCCCCAGACAAGATGTGTACAATGAACAAGTTGGACAACCAGTAGAAGTGCCTCAAGAGCCTGTGCAAACAGCAATAGAACCTGTAGACAGCGACGGAGTACAACAGGATGATACTACAGAAGTAAAGCCTCAAACAATTAATAAAATAAAAGTTCCTTTCTCTTTAGACAGCGTACATGAAGCCAGCTGGCCAGTAGCTTCTGCAGGGGTACCGTTCAATACAAAAAGCTTCACACCTCATGTAGGTGAAGGAAATGGTGAAAGAAAGGTAGCTTCTCTCTTTCACCCACAAATGAAGAAAGAGCCAGATAATAGATATACAGAAAGATTGGGCACCTTTATTGCAGGCCAGAATGAATCTTTTGATGTTGTATCAGAACAAGGAAATTTTGAAGTTAAGGAATTTAAGCTTGCTAAAAACGGAAAGTATAGAGGCAGTGTGAGAATAGGTGCTGAAGGCAAGCACACCACAGGCATGATACTATCCCAGGTAAAGGATTTGCTCATTATTCTGCTTCAAACATATTCATCGCTGGATAATGACTCTAAGAAAGTTTTAAATGACAATTTGATTAAAAACATATCTACTACTAATGATATACCGCCAGGATGGAATCTAGAGAATTACATTGATGCTATTTTTGATGTAACCATAGGCGAGGACAAAGGTATAACGGAATTTCCTAAAACTCTGTTTCATGGTCAAGAGATAAATCCTAATTTATTTACTAGAAATAAAAAGCGAGCCACTTACTTGGTTTACACCATACCACAGATTTTAAATGCGCTCAAACAATTGGCTCTACAGGATCAAAATCAAGCAAATTTAGACAATGAAATTAATCGTGTTAAAAACCTGCAAAGCACTCTCAAAGGATTATATTTGAAAAAGGATGATGAGAAATTTAGTAAAGAAATAGAGAAAGAAGCTGAGTCCTTGGATAGGAAATTAATCAGCAAAGCATGCTTATCTGATAGGGGGTCCAATTGCATTACCATTAATACCTTCCTTCAGAAATTAGAGAGACTTGACCTGGGTGGTGTGTTTAACAGCATTGATCAGTTGCGGCAAAGTGAGGTTGCAAATATATTCCCTCCAGAGGTTGTTGGGTTCTTTGCAGTTTTTGAGACAAAGTATAAGTATATTCCCAGGGCTCTACTGAAGGACTATATGGTTATAGATAGCTTTACCCAGAAAGGACTTAAGATAGCATTAAAAAGTGAAAACGTTTAAAATTTTCTTTGAAAATACAAACACTCTGACATTAGGTCTGTTTCCCGGCGCATTTAAACCACCACATAAAGGACATCTGCAAACTGTGGTCGATGCGTTGAAAAACAATCAAAAGGTTATAGTTCTTATTTCCGGCGAAGAGCGTGAAGGCATTAATCCGGAGAAATCTATGATGGTTTGGACACAATTCAAACAGTCTATGAATTTAAATAATTTAGAGATTCATATAATATCAGGATCACCTGTGGCAGCAGTGTATCAGATAGTAGACATTCTTAATAATAGTTCTTATTCACCAACAAAGAGATCTCCAGCGCCCTTGCCTGAATCCAAAACAATTGCAGACAACTTATTGAAACAATCAGCAATATTCGCTATCAAGCTATATGCTAGTGAGGAAGATTTTGGCAGATATAATGCGTTTTTTAATCCTAAGACTTCTGATATTTATGTAGGTAAAAATGTTAAAAGTATTGATAAAGGAGAAGTGAAGAGACTGGCCTCAGCTACTGATGTTAGAAAAAGCATTGTGACTGATAACTTTGATAGATTTAAAGCGTCAATGCCTAACATAGGTGATGATAAATTAAAAGCAATATTTGGAGCTCTGCAAACATGATATCCTACAAAGACTTCACAACAACCAATGTTGTACTTGAAGACACTTCACATATTAAGACTCATTTGTCTCACTTGGAAGATTTGGCTATTGAAAAGGGCAAGGAAGGATTTGTTGAATTTATGGAGCAGATTTCTAACTTGGTGAACAAGATTAAGGGGTATGAAACTAATACCGAAATTAATGCAAAAATAGACGGTAGCCCCATGATATTGTTTGGTGTTGATCCGAGAAAGGCCCATTTTAACAAATTTTTTATCTCTCTGAAAAGTGGTTTGAGTGAAAAAAATCCAAAAATAATGCACAGTAATGAAGAGGTGGATACCTTTTATTCTGGTGAACAGACTCTGGCTAACAAGCTTAAAAATTTGCTAGTAAATCTTAAATCAGCATACGATGGATCAGGCAATACGTATCAAGCAGATGTATTGTATTCCTCCATGGAGGATAAGAAACAGACAACTATAAATGGAGAAAATTTTATTGTGTTTAAGCCTAATACAATAGTATATGCAGTACCAATGGACACAGATTCTGATTTAAGCAAGAGAATTATTGAATCGTCTGTAGGGGTCATTGTGCATGAATCTTTTAAACCCATAGCAGTAAATTCGACCATATTGCCTGCAGTATCAGGTGTAGCACCAGATCAAACAATAAAGCTTACTTCCGCAGGAAGAAATGTAGATTCTATTATTGAATCTGGTAAAAGGGCTAATGTTTTCATAGAGAGTAGCAACTATGGCGCTGTTAGTTACAATATTCCCGATATTACTTTTGAAAAAATAGCAAACAATTTAATGCAGGCTAAATCTAAGATAGATTTGATTAATTCTAATTTTAATAAAGAATACATCAAAAGCCCGGCGCTGTCGTTGCTCAAGATATATCTGAACAAGCAGGTTGACAACCCAGCATCAAGTATCTTCACATCTGCAATGAAGGGTGGGGATTTAGATTTGAAAGAATTTATGGAAGGATTTGTATCGTTCTTAAAGCATCGCTTCGAGAAAGAAGGTCAAACCAAAAAAACGGAATCTGGTAGAAAAAATATTCAGTCCAAGCTTAATTCCATATTAACATTTATTAAAGAAAATCAAGAAAGCTTTAAGAGCTTGATAGAGGCAACTTTCCATATGGCAGTTATAAAGTATATTATTTTAAATATTTTATCTAGCTTAGATTCTAAGATAGGACGAACATTTGTGCAGATGCCTGATGGTACTCTGGTCAAAACCAAAGACGAAGGATATGTACTCTTTGTAGGAACCAATCACGTGAAAATAGTGGACAGGTTAGACTTTACCAAGATGAACAGACAGGTAGGTGGGAAAAAGAGGGCAGATTTAGTCTCTAAGTTCTAATTGAAATATTGCTTCGCGTATAGCCTTCTGAATAGTATCTTTATTTTCACCAGTCAACAGATCACGTATTTTACTGACTACTTTATATTCATGGTCATCATGTTGACCTTGAAATTTACCTTTGCTCTCAAAATCTTTGTATTCTAAGTAGTGTAAGATGCTGTCCAAATAATCACCAGCAAGAGTAATTTTACTGAATACCCAGGGCTCAAGATCAGGTGTGCGTTCAATTATATCATGTAATTTCTTGCTATAATTATGAATTTTATATAGTTCACTCTTGGCCATGCTAGTTTCTTCTGTGTCTGGTCCTGGTACATCCACAATACCTGCAGGGTTATCCATAGTTATGTTCTCACTTTCTTCAGCTTTAGCTGGAACCTTCTGTACTTTGACATTTACCTGTCCAAAAGAGGATGGGCTGACGTTCTGATCTATTGCAGGACTTAACCCCAAGCTAGTTTCATTGATTTGGTCGTAAGCCTCTTTTATGTTGATTAAATCAGATTTTCTGTTCACTTATTATTTATGCTCCATTAAATATATATGTGAGGCCTTACAAAACTTTTGTTAATGAACAGATTCTAGGTCTTACTGAAGGTATGACTATTCAGCATGTTGGTTTTGTTCAAGCCAAAATAGACACAGGCAACAGTGCCTATAATGTGCTTCACGGCTTAATTGAAAAGGAAGAAAACGGCAATGTTACCTTCAAGACCGTTAAAGATAAAATTTTAACTCTGCCAATAGTTGAGCATATACCCATTCACATAGGTAGTGGCAATGTTGAAAAGAGGCCTGTTGTTGAGTTGGACTGTGGCATAGGCAGCAAGCAATTCAATGGAGTCAAGTTTAGTATAGCAGATAGATCGCAAAACGACTATCCAGTTTTGATTGGTGAGGATTTCATTAAACTCAATGGTGGAATAGTTAACGTCAAGATTAATAATGACGGTGACTAATAATCCTTACAATTAAATTAATTTTCTATTTTGCGCAAATTCAATGAATTTATAGAATTCACTTCTAGAATTGTCTTTATCATCCAAGAATGCTCCAGACATTCTAGCGGTTCTCATGGTTGAATCATGACGAATGCCTCTGTTGGAACAACATGTATGAGCTGCTTCTATCATCACTGCAACACCCTTGTTTTTGACACACACCTCATCAATATACTTGTGAACTTGCATTGTAAGATTCTCTTGAACTTGTGGTCTGCGAGAAAACCAATCAACAATACGATTCAATTTGCTGAGACCTATGACTTTGCCGTCCTTGGCAGGAATATATGCAACATGGGCAAACCCCATGAAAGGTGCATGGTGGTGTGAGCATAGTGAAGTTAATTTGATATTGGTTTGTGAAACAATGCCATCATACTCATCCACATTATCAAATGCTGTAATCTTCGGTGGTTCGCTATAACATCCCCATGCGAAATCATCAACAAATGCTTTGGCCACTCTAAGGGGTGTGTTGGCACTATTTGGATCGTTTCTCCAGTCATACCCTAAAGCATCCATGTAAGCTTCATAAGCTTTGGACGCTTTGTCGATAATCTGCTCTTTTTCTTCTTGAGAACGTGGGATATTATGGTTGGCAAATGCGAGTTTGTTCTTAAACATATTCAATATTATAGTAGGAAACTAATTTAATCAAGATTAAATATAAAATGAAGGTTGATAGAGCAATAGAAGAGACGTTTAAGAAATCTAGTTTGAAGAGAATTAGGATTAAGGTAGACCCAAGACAGCTTGTCAATCAAGGATTTGAACACTGTGATAGCTT
>Ga0247834_1000520_pt1 | contig 74078 bp, 67 predicted proteins | sample LaCruzMarch2015__8_FD_187118 | JGI IMG/M metagenome (GOLD analysis project Ga0247834, IMG submission 187118) | Freshwater microbial communities from meromictic Lake La Cruz, Castile-La Mancha, Spain - LaCruzMarch2015_12m | ecosystem: Environmental > Aquatic > Freshwater > Lake | place: Spain...
CGCGTTGCCTCAAGTCAAAATGACACCGTGGCATTAAAAAAGCAGGGATACGTTGACTCATAACTGATGACACTTGGGAGGGCTGGGGTTTCGCGTGAAAAAGGCCCTCTGGAAGGAGCCCGGAGGGCGACTGGAAGAGGGCCTTTTTCACGCTCGCGATTTCCCCCACTCCCTCATGCCGCGATTTTCAGTTGCCGTGCGCTCGGGGACCTCAACACCCGGCGCAGTTTCCTTTCGATGCTCCGCTTCAACTCGAAGGGATTGAGGGTGGCCTTGAGTTCTTCCATTCGCGCAATATCTCCCGCATCGGCTTGGGCGCAGGCTTTGAGACGCTCGAAGGGCGTCAGGGGTTTGTCGTATACACGCTTCTTGCGACTCCCCACCACCTCGGTCCTCAGATGCTTCATCGCCGGACAGAAGAAGTTGCGGAACTGGCTCCACTCTTTGGCGTAGAGCGCGTCCAGTAGATCGGCCTGCTCCGGCTCACCCAGCCGCCCATAGCCCACCAGTTGCCTCACGTGGGTCCAGTTCTTTTGCTCCACCCGCGCGTTGTCGTTCTTGTGGTAGGGCCGCGATCGGGTGAACTCCACCGGCACCGGCCGGCCTTCGAAATAGTCCTTCATGTGCCAGTTCAGGAACTCTCCGCCGTTGTCGCTATCGAAGCCCAAGATGGCGAACGGTAACGCCGCCTCGATCTGCGCCACCCGCTCCCGGACACCGTGCTGGCCTTTGTTCCAGACCGCCCGGGTCTCCGTCCACTGCGTGTGCACGTCGGTCATCGTCAGGCTCCAGCAAAAGTCTCCGCTCATCGATTCCCCACAGTGGGCCACGGTGTCTGCCTCGATCCAGCCAGGGCCCGCCACGTCCCAGTGCTCGGTACGCACGGGCACCATCTTGCGCAGCAGCGTCCCAGGGCGAGTCCCGCACCGCCGCCGACTCCCCAACGCCACCCGGCACGGTGCCAAGAGCCGATCCATCGTCGCCGCGCTCTGGGAGAGCACCCGCCCGCGAAGCCCCGCCTCCAAGCTGCCCCGCTCGGCTTCGTAGTGCGGCAGCCATAGCCCCACCAACGCCTTGAGGCGCTTCCCGCACGGCTGCTCGGACGCCATCCAAATCACCTTCAACACCTGCCTCTCCGCATCCCCATAGCGACGCCTCGGGCCTCCCCTGTGGGCCTTCTCCGCCCAGGCCACCGGCAGCTTTCCCCCCAGCACCTTGATCGCGTGCTTGCGCCCGTAGCCGCACAGCTCACACACCTCGTCGATCAGCTTGCCTCTCCCCAACCGCCCCCGCCGCCCATAGCGCTCCCTCATCTTTAACAGGATTTCCCGCGTCGTGTTCTGGCTCATTTGTGATGACATCTCCCATGGTGTCATCAGTTGTGAGGCAACGTATCTTTTCCTCACCCATGCTCATGACTCCTCCGGTGTCATTTCATTTGAGTCAATTCGGTGATGCGCCACCGGGGGCTTTTCGCTTGTTTTTCGCGTTCGATCCTACGAAATTAACAAACCACCATGAACGCTTGCCCTGGTCGCCCTCCGGTCCGTACCGCTTTTACGCTGATTGAACTTCTGGTCGTTATCGCGATCATTGGAATCCTAGCGTCGCTTCTTTTTCCGGCGGTGAACTCGGCGATCCTGCAAGCGCGGAAGACGTCGGCGAAAAACGACGTCACGCAGATCGCGACGGCGGTGATCGCGTTCGAGACGGAATATGGCCGGCTGCCTGTGGCGGCGAATACCAATGAGGCGGGCCAAGATGTCGGCGTCGCGCTGATCAATACGTTGACGGGCATTACGACCAACGACAATCCGCGCAAAATCGTATTTTTGGACGCCCCGGTTTACAAGAAGGGCAAGGGAGGAGTGAACTCCTCAAGCAACTACTGCGATCCTTTTGAATCGATCACCCGGAATCAGGTCGCCTACAAGATCGCGATGGACTACAATTACGACAACACCCTTTCAAGCGTTGGAGTGCCAGCGACGAGTGTACGCAAGCGCGTGGCCGTGTGGACTGCGACGAACGCAAAGGTCACAACGTCCCTGAATTCTTGGGACTGATTCGAGCCGCGGGTGTGGTTCAATGGTAGAATGTGGGCTTCCCAAGCCTGAGACGAGGGTTCGATTCCCTTCACCCGCTCCCTTGATAATCAAGGACTTACGCAAAACTGCTGTAAATCTGCTGTAACAGCTTACAGCAAAAATATTTTTCAAGGGGGTGCCCGATGAGCAGTTCCCGCTTCATAAATCCCCACCGCCTCTTTCATGGCGTGTGGATTCCTCAATGGTTGGAGGAACGCCCGGAGGTTTCGGAAAAGGCGAAGAAGCTGTACGCCTATCTGACCTACTTTGCGGGCAACAAGGGTTACGCCTGGCCTTCATTTCGAGTCCTCTCTGAGAAGCTCCATTGCTCCCGCCGGCATGTCGTCCGCATCGTCCAAGAGCTTTCCGCTCATGGGTTGATAGAGGTGACGAATGTCAGTAATCCCACTCGGGGGCATTGCTCGAATTACTACCGTTTCTTGGCCCATCCGTGGATGCAGACCAAAGCCGACGCGGGTTTCGTGATGGAGGCGGAAGAATGTGCGGGTTCGCCTTTCGATGGAGAATCCGCCGCTTCGGCTACCCCTGATGACGTTTATGTCACCAGCCCCCTGGTGACATCCAGATCACTCCCCCCTGGTGACAATTTTGTCACTAGCTCCAGTGACATTGGCGTCACTCCCCTGGTGACGCCTATGTCACCCATAGAAGAGAGTAAGAAGAAGAGATTAAAAAGGGGAAGGGAGTCGTGTCGTTCGCTCGACATCGGTCATGCGAAAGCCGCGTCTTTGACGGCTTCGCCGCCCCCCAAAGTTTTGTCGGATACCAGCAAGATCGTGCTTGAACGCCGGATTGCCGAGCTGCGCAAGGACATCGCTGCTGCCGTCAAGCGTGGCGATCATGCCAAGGCCAAGCGCCTCCACGCCGAGCTGGTCCAGCATCAATCCGCGTTGGGATTCACGCCTGACGAGTTGCCAAGACAAGCGAAGGCCGGTAGGGAAGGGGAGTCATTACAGCCTGCTTCCGTCGCGGAATGGCCTACGCCGGAAGAAGTCAAAGCTACCTTCAACGCACTGCGCCGTGCGGCAGGATTGCCGATAACAATATGAGACAGGCCCCCAAGATAATCTGTCGCTATGCCTGCCGCGCTCACAGGACCGAAACCGACCGGTTTTGTGTGACGCCATGGAGCCATTTCGATCAGGCAGCAGACACCGTGGCTGCCGCTGCCCAGCAGAGCAAATCTGTGTGTATATGAAACTTTCGTGTCGAGTTTGCATCAGATAGGTTCCGTCCTCGCTGAGCTTCATATAGTACCCAGCGAAATTCATGCCCGACGACCCACCACCATTGCCCGGTGATTCGCGACGCCAAGCCGACGCGACGTTGCTCGCGTATCATTATCAGCTTTGGCATACAGTGCTGGCTTGGTTGCAACTTGGTTCAGGGGAACGCCTGTGGATCGAGCAGGCTGAGGATTTTGACATCACCGGTTCTGACGTTGCTACTGCGGCTCAGGTTTCACACTCACCGAGAAAGGTCACTCTTCGTGATCCAAAGGTGCGTGAAGCGATTTTTAATTGTTGGCGACTTCACCAACAGGTCGGCGGATCGTCGTTCCAATTCCGGTATATCACTCGCGGCGAAGCAACCTTGGAATCGGGGAATCCGTTTGGCGAGGAAACCTTTGGGCTGAAGCTCTGGTCAGCGGCAGCCTCTAGTCTTGAGATCGCAGAGCGTCTTCTCGACTTCCTGCGTGGAGAACGGATGCATTTCCCGATGGGTTTCAGCGAATACCTTGAGGCGGCTTCACCATCGGAGGCGACGACAGCGCTTTTCATTCCGTTGATTTTTGAACTTGGTTGCGGCGATACCTGCGTCATTCAGGATGCGGTAAATGTGCAACTCGCAGCTTTTGGCGAACTGCATGGAATCATGCCGGCAGCAGCTATTCGGGCACGCGATGCTTTATTTCAACGCGTCGCGACGACCGCAGGGCAGCCACAGGATCGCTGGCTCACCACCGCTCATCTGCACGCGACGCTGGCGGCGAGCGCCACCGTAATTGTGCGACCGGGCTTTGAAGTATTCATGCAAACGGCGGAAAAATTGGAGCCGTCACTGCGTGCCCTCACCACCCTGGTGTCAGGGTCGGATACTTTCATCGAAGCGCCCCTTCCGCCACCGCCACACTGCGTCCCACGGGCAGAAGTAGTCGCCGTATTACAAAGCAAACTACTATCGGGGCGAATCGTTTTTGCCCAAGCATCAACCGGGATGGGAAAGACAACTCTGGCGAAAACTCTAGCAGCCTCCGAGCGCGATGTCTGGCGGTGGGTGTCAATGTCTGGCCTCCGGGGCGAGGCTGTAATACAGAGATTGCGTGCCTTGACAGCGCAAATTGTGCGAGAGACGGGCACGCCGAACATCATTCTCGACGACGTGGATGTTTCGGCTTCCGCTCATGCGGAACTGAGCCATGCGTTCGCTGTACTTGCAATTTCCCTCACGCAACGCAGTGGCCGAATGCTAGTGACCACCCAGACTCTGCCTACGGCGAGAATCGTTGAGGCTTGCGGTGGCGATTCTGATCCGGTCTTCGCGGTACCACGGATGGACTATCAGGAGATCAGCGAAATGGCCGGCATGCTGGGATGTCCAGAAGGCGCAACCCGGGAAGGCTGGGCTCGGCTGGCGAGGGTGCGCAGTCTCGGCCATCCGCAATTGGCGCGAGCGGTCCTTCTCGATGCTAAAACGCGCAAGTGGCCGCCGTCTTTCCCACTCGATCAAAGTGCGGATGAAAGTGTGAGCCACGTCCGCACCGAAGCTCGGCGGTTGCTTTCGGCTTTACCCGATTCTGAACGGGAGCTGTTACTCCGCCTTTCGCTCATCACAGGTCGCTTTCGTCGGCAACATGCGTTGGCGCTGGCGGCAGAATCTGCGGCCCTGCCATATCCTGGTCAGGCGTTTGACCCGCTCGTAGGAGCTTGGATCGAAACAATGTCCGGTGCTTCCTTTCGCGTCTCACCGCTACTTGCGGATGCAGCGGAAGACGTTTTCGCGGGTGACCGTCTCCGTGAGCTGCATATCCAAATTGCGAGAGCGTTCGCACAAGGTCCCCTGTCACCGCAGGAAGGGGCGCAGGCATTCGAGCATGCATGGGCTGCACGGCACGTCCCCGCACTTGGTGGCTTGGTGAGCTCGGTGTTTGAACAGCAACGCGAAGTTTTTGACGCCTTGAGCTCCCATTTAATTTGGTTTGTTATCGAGGGTTTGGAAGTTGGCGAAGCGCTGCTGCCAGACGAGCCGCACGCCAGCCTTCTGTTACGGATGTTTCAAGCTCGCATCGCGGCAGGAAACGTGCCGGCGGCAGCAGGTCGAGTGTTCCGTGCTTGGCGGGCTGAAATCGAGAAAAACCACCCCCTGGCTGGGCGTCCTAGCGCACGCTACATCCTGGCTATTCATGCTCTCAATCATGGAGAAGTGCCCCTTTCGGCAAAGGATACCATCGAATATCTTGGCATGCTCTTTGATCTGGAGGCGAGTGACCCCAGTTTCCTCGCAATGGCCGACGAGCAAATGGCGCATATTCCTTCAGAAATCGGAAGTGAACTCGTCCACGAGAGTCCCGCAGGATTGCAGGCGGTGCTGTCATTCAACCGTTGCCAAAATATTGCCTGGTTGGACGAATGGCTTACGGAGCTTGAAACCAGCGCACCTTCGCTGAGGGACAATATTCTCAACGCCGCGCGGCTCAATCCGTGGTGGTGCAGCGTGATGGTTGATGCCGCGTGGCTGGATGAAGAGCAAAAATCCACACCTGACTGGCCGCATTGTCTTGCCATTCTTGAGCGTTTGAGTCGGTTCGGAACGCAACGCGCAGTGCCAGCACTTTCTTTTGCTGCCGTGCGTGTGGCCACAATCATTCGAGACGAGTATCAGCACGATTCGGCTGTGGCGCTGAACGAGATGGACGCCTTTCTTGCAACAATCGACATGCCGCATCCTCGACTTCTCGATGCACGAGCTACGGTGCTCTTCCATCTCGAAGAATATGCCGCCGCCGTCGTCGTATGGGACAATGTGCTCAGTACGTGGCAACCGGAGTCCGGACATGATTACTATCCCGCCTTCGCTGCGCGGACACGCGCCATCGCCCTAGCACGCATGGGGAATTTTAGCGGCGCTGCTCGAGGATTTCTCGACGCTCGTCGGCGAATCTCTAAGGATGATGATACACCTCAAGTGGCTGGTTTCCTCGCAGATTCCGCTTTCTGCTGGTGGAAGGCTGGAGAATATGCACTTGCCTTCGCCACCCTAAACGAGGCCGCACAAGCCGCCGACGCTTTGCCCTCAGGATACGGTGATTTGCTCGCCTTTCGTATGCGCCGCATGGTTAGTCACATCGTCATGATAATCCACAATCGGTTATGCGGTTGGGCAATTGAGGGACAGGTCGAACCGCCACCCGGCGTGGCGAGTGACTTGACTGCTCCGGACACACTAAAGGAATTGCCCGAAGGAACATTTGACTACACCTGGGTGCTTCTCGATCGGTTGGCAAATCTCTTTGATGTCGATGAAAGGGTTCCTACTTTCGCCCAAGTAAAACTGGCCCAGTCGCCGGCAATCGCAACCCATTTTCTCTTAATCCAGACTGAAATAGAGCGTGCTATTCGGGGCGGAAATCTCACGGATCTGCCAGCACTTGCAATTCGCCTCGAATCCGAATTTGCCCGTGGCATAGAACTTACCAGGCAGGGGAGTGTTTCTCAAAAGAAGTTCGCGCCTCCCACGTCAGCCGAGTGGCATCGCTCTAGTGAGGCTTCGGGAGAGAAACTTTTCAGCATCGCGCTCGTTGCGGCCTGCGCGAGCGACACCGTTGAGAAGGTAGTTGAAGCGTGGCGAGCCGATCCCGTGATCCTTCAATGGGGAAGCGAGTTTTCCGTATGGCTAAATCGCGCTGAACAGATTCTTGGGCTGCCCGCAGACGAGGCCGCTTTACGGCTCCGTGCTCCCGAAGGTTTGACTGCCACCGAGGGCTTGCTGCTTGCCGCCAAAGTAGCCGCGGACGGCGATGCCTTGCCGCCAGACTCGCTGCGGTCGCAAACCCAACTCGTCCTCGCTCTAGCTCTTGGCTTCTGGCGCCCCGCCATTGGTCATACGCTTGCGCGGCTTTGTGAGCGAGCGTGGCGGCGTCACACTGAACGCCCTGCCCTGCTTTGCAACCCGCGGTTGAACGTTCAGGCTATTCTCGAAACCTGCCGGGAACCCCGACTCGGGATTGCCAAGGCCGCGGCAATCATTCTAGTTGCCAGCGATGCTACCGATCTTCGGATGGGGCCAGAGATACGAGAGCAATTGCTGAAACTGCGGGATAACGCCCTGCCCGTGACTGAAGTGGAAGGCTCTTCGCTACCGAATCCCCCCACTCGGTTGTAATCGGAACAGTGTGGCCGGAGACAAGATTCCGAATGTTTCTACCGCATACCAATGCTTGAACATCGAAATGAATTGCTGTCGAGGTTGTGAAAATCGTGGTAGAATAAAATTTTCGGAGAAATATATATGGCTGTCCCAGACGCCGTCAGATTCGCAAATACCGGCACTGAAGTCCTCACCTACGGCGATGTTCGTGGGTTGGACAATGATAAACGCCTTTTTGCCTTGAAAAAACGTCTCGACCATTGGTTAGTTGGCCAAATTGATCCCCTGACTCGAAAAGACGAGAAAGGCGAGCATGTCGTTTACTGTCCTTTTCCGTTGGTCATGCTCACTTGTGTTACTATTGAAACTCTAGGGAGCATATTTTTTTCCGGCGGCGTTGAGAAAGACGAGACCAGAGACATTTTTGAGTCGGCTGCAATTTATATGGATAAGGGGCTTAAGGGACCGATGGAAAAGGGATTCAAAGGCAAAATGCGCAACTACTGGACGAATGACCAGCTGAAAACGATCGAGTCCGCCTCTGACGTAATTTATAAATTCTTTCGCAATTGCATGCTCCATTCTTATAGAGCGAAAGGAGTTTTCATTGGAGTTAGGAAAGATAGCCCTCCTTGGGAGTACGGAGACGGATTTTTGGTGATTGAGCCGTGGAAGTTTTGGGAACTGGTGAGGGTGAATGGCTATGAGAAGATGTTTGATGAAGCCCTTTCAGGAAAATCTGCGTCAATGAGATCGTCCGCGATTGTCTACTTGGAGAAAATGTTGTCGTAAGAACTCTGTGGCCAGCGGACCCCTTCCCGAAAGAAGGCGCGACCACATAGAAGCATTATGAGCCAGTCCCCCCAGATATTTTTCGTTTATCACCCGCACTACATCACCTTTACAGCTCTCAAGTGGCGTAGGTATCGGGCACTTACCCGACAGCTTGACGAATGGTTGTTGCCTGAAGACGGTCGCCTGACGCCGGAGCACCAAGCCGCTGTAGACGAATGGTGTGCCGAAGGGGTCGCGACGGTTCTTTTTTCTGCGCTATCGCTGGAGGCTATGGGATGGCATATATGTGTGGAGTGGTTTGGGGAGGAAAAAGCCTCACGTAGCTACGAAAGAATTGGTCCAGCGAAGCGTTGGATTAGCGCTCTCAGCGAAAAGTTCAATAAGACAATTCCAGAGAGCGATGAAGCATATGTGATGCTCTTTGAACTCTTCAAAATCAGGAATAGTCTCGTTCATCGGAGGAGCTTTGAAGCAACTGTCTCTACGAATATCCCAAACTCCCTGGCCTATCAGCCGGATTGGGCAGAAATCGCCATTTCTGCGCTTCGATCGGTCCCCGCTGCTGCATTGAGCATCACTGGTGTGTGCGGTTTTCAGCATGAAGTGGAGATGATCGAGCGTCTTTTGGCTGAGTAGGATTTTATTGGATACGAAGCTGCCTTTTGTAGAATCGTCCTTCATAAGGGGCGGAGGAGGCATGCGAGTTGTTTTGATTTTGAATCGCTGATTAGCGCCTTGGTCGTTTCGGTGACATCCGTAAGGGGCATGTCGCTGTCGTAGAGCATTACGCTCATTTTGTAAGAACGCGCTTACAGGTTCTTCAGAATTCGCTGGAATGCTCAAACATGATGAGTTGTGTGCTGCCAGCCGAGTCGAGAAACCACCGGGCAGTTTTGCTCTTAGTTCTAAATGGGCCACGTAGCGTCTCAAATATCGAGGCGGAGAGGATTGGCGCTCTTCTTTTTGAGCGACAGCCATGAACACTCAGCGTCCCATCGACGAACTCAGGGCGATTTCGCTCCCGGCTCTGCTGGCATGGCACGGGTTTGAACCCAAGACGGAGGGAGTCAGTTACCGGGTTCGCACGGAACGTCACAATCTTGTCGTCACCGGCTGCCGCTGGTTCGACAACAAAACCGGAACAGGCGGCGCCGGAGCCATTGACCTGCAAATGCACCTCACTGGCCAGGATTTTCCCATGGCGTGCCAGGTCCTGGCTGAACAATTCCGGTCGGGAATTTCCATCCGGCAGGGCATTGCGATTCCGTCAACCTTCGAGCGGAAGCCGGACCCGGAACGCAAACCGTTCCATGAACTGATCGCCCTCCATGCTGTGCGAGATGACTCCCAATGGCCGGTCGCCCGCGCTTACTTGGTCGAAACTCGAAAAATTGAAGCCTCCTTGGTGGATGCCCTTCATGCCGAAGGGACGATTTACGCCAACAGCCATCGACCTAATCCGAGTCTGGTTTTCCTGCACCGGAACAGTCATGGCGCCGTCAGCGGAGCCACCTTGCGGGACACCCGGCACGAATCCTCTTTCCGTCCAACCTTGGGGAACAAACTTACCGCTTGGTTTTCCGTAGGTGATCCGACCACCGCGTATGTTGTCGCGGCGACAGAATCTCCTATCGACGCGCTCAGTTATTACGTGATGAAGGCGGAACGTCCTGGTGATTTGGCCGTCGTCAGTTGCTCCGGTTCCTTCGTCCCCCATGAACTCCTGTGGGAATCCTGCGAGCGAAAACAACCCTTTATCGTCGCCCTCAACAACGACCGGGCGGGAGACCAAGGCTGGCAAAAAGCCTGGGATGGAACCGCCAATTGGACAGGATTCAAAATCTCTTCGGACTGCCCGCAGGGGAAGGACTGGAACGTGGACCTCGTTCACATGGCGGAGAAGCAATCGTTTCCCAAGGCCGAACAAGCCTCCTCACTCCGGCTATGAAACGCCCCTCTATCAGAACAAGTGCCGCGCGTTTCCTTCGTGAACTCCGGGCGCGGGAAATCCAGCCCTCGCCTCTCGCTCGCCGCCCATGCGGGGGCTCGTCTCGATCCGCTGCGCGGACTCAAGCTGTCAAGGCTCTCCACCGATCCGGCATAAACCGCTGCGCTTTATATTCCGTTCGGTGCTCCGCTACGCTCCGGCCATTGACAGCAACGGGCTTTCGGGCCGCTTCACGATGTGTCGTTTCGCTTCTGGAAAAAAATTGCATGAGCAATTCCTTTCCGAAGCAAAACCTGCCTCTCCGAGTCGTTTTGAACCGCGTGGGCGAAGCCACGCTCAACCAATACGGGGCCGTCCGGAGTCCGATGGACTCTCCGGAAGCGGCCTATCGTCTGTGGCAGGAGGTCGTTGCGGACGACCCCAGCCACGAGCCGGACAAGGAGCACCTTGTGGCGGTGCTCCTCGATACCAAGCTGCGTTTGATCGGTTATCATGTCGTCAGCGTGGGCAGTCTGAATGAAGCTGTAGCCCATCCCCGCGAGGTATTCCGAGCGGCGATTCTGGCGGGCGCGTATGCCCAGGTTCTCATGCACAACCACCCCTCGGGTGATCCGTCCCCGAGCGAAGCTGACCGTCGCGTGACCCGGAAAATCTGCGAGGGCGGCCAGCTTTTGGAGATCTCCTTGCTTGACCACGTCATCGTCGGCACGCCGGAAGGTGGCCGCATGCCTTACTTCAGCTTCCGGGAATCAGGACTCCTATGAAGGAAAAATTACCCAACTTTATCTACGGCGCGATCTACCGGACGAAAAGCGGCCGTGCCGATTCATCGGCAACCAATCCGCGCTATCGTTGCTACACCCCAGCCCGTGCGGACACTCCTCCGGGAGCTTACGTTGCCGATTGTTGGGTTTGTGATCCATTCGGGCGCATCGACCCCGGCTTGAACGTATCTCCCATTCCCGTCCGCCATGAAGATCTCGGGAGGATCATCAACACCATCAAACAAGGCCATGGCATGTGATGCCGCCAATTCACTCACATGAACGATCCGCACGACACCATTCTTGAACGGTATTTCTGGAACCATGTGGACCAGGGCGAGGCCCCGGCAGCCACGCCTCTTTTCACTGGAATTCACAACGGGGAAGTGCTGGCCGACGTCATTCGGCGCGAGTTCAGCCTATCCGACCATGAAGCGGGGACGGCCATTGAGGCTGCTCAAAAGGAGGTCGAGCTATGAACAAGCCCGACATCTACGAGACCATTACTAACCGCTTCATCGAGCAGTTGAAGAAAGGCTCCGTGCCTTGGCAAAAATCCTGGCTGGCTGCCCAGAACCTCGTCTCCCAGAAACCTTATCAGGGTATCAACGCTCTGTTGCTCGGCTGCACGGACTACAAGTCTCCGTTTTGGGTCACCTTTCGGCAGTCCCTCGATCTCGGCGGAAACGTCAGGAAGGGCGAGAAATCCATGCCCATCATCTTTTACAAGTTCCTTGAAAAACGTAATGCCGCCGGTCAGATCGAACGCCGGGCGGACGGCACGGCCAAGCGTGTCCCGCTGGTACGCTGGTCGAATGTCTTCAATCTTGACCAGACAGTGGGCATCCAAGCTCCAAACATTTCTGTTTCTCGGGCGCAGGCGGAGCCGCTCGAACGAGCTGCCGCCATTGTGAAAGAGGCCAAGGTTTGCCCCATTCATCAGGGCGGATTTTCCCCGGTCTATTTGCCCAAATTGGACGTTATCCGTGTGCCCGAAATCGAAAAATTTCACAGTCCGCAGGATTACCACCACGAGCTTTTTCACGAGATGAGCCACAGCACAGGCCACTCATCCCGCCTGAACCGGGATGGTGTCACCAAGCCGGTCAAGTTCGGATCGGAACACTACTGCAAGGAGGAGTTGATTGCCGAGATCAGTGCCGCGTTTCTTTCCAACGAGGCCGGGATTCTCGACCAGGTGCGATTCGAAAACTCGGCGGCCTACGTTGATTCATGGATCAGCCACCTTCAGAAGGATCCCCACTTGATTGTCTCGGCAGCCTCCCAAGCCCAGCGCAGCGCAAACTTCATTCTCGGCATCGAGCAGAAGGAGCTTGTTGCTGAAACCCAGCTTTCCCCGGAGGGAATGCCTCGGACTGTCGCTCGGGAGCAGGGGCTTGATACCCGTATTCACGGTTTCGGGCAGCGTGACGCCGACGGTGACGGAGTTCCCAATGCCATGGAATGGAAGAATGGCACCAAGCCTATGGACCGGTTTTCCACCCCGGCCAAACGAGGAATGTCTCTATGAGCCCGTCCACCTGGACATCTGTTTCGCTCATTTGGCCGGTCCGCTCACGGCGTCGGAGGCTACGCAAGCTTCGCCCCTCACGCCTATCGGTCCGGCCAAATCAGCTCACCTGTGAGGGCGACCATCGCCCGGGCCGTCCAATCGAGAGGCTTGGTCGCTTCGCGGCCTCTCGAATCGACGACTCTATCTCCAGACAATCGTCTGACCGTGTCGGCACCCACATCACCAAGGATGCCGGAGAGCCCATTTGCGGCCACTGCTCAGGACGGATGGCGCTTCGAGTCCTCGGCCTTTCCGCCATCGCAGACGCCGCAAACGGGCCAACCCCTGTCGAATATATCGATTCGGCCCGTCCATTCGTTCCGTCCTCGCTTCTCCCCAAACCTCGGCTCCGGGCGCAACGAATCGACGCGCTTATCCACGTCACTCCAGACACCAAAATATCCTCCGGACACCAGATTCCCTGTTCACCTGCTATTCAGGATAGCGATTTCCCATGGGAAATCGCCCTGCCGTTTTCGACACGCGAAAACGGGGCTCTCCGTGCGTCAGGCGCACTACGAGAAAAATCTGATTTCCTTTCATCCTCCCGAAAATTCTCGCTCGAAAAATAACATGCCGCGCCAACAAACCCATGGCACCGTCCCGTTCTCGCTTGATGTCTCATTCGAGGCCAAGCTCCGCTTCGGTACATTGCACGACGCCCTCGGCTTCAAGACAAAAGCCGAAACCTTCGAGGCTATTCTCTATTTCGTCTCCACGAAGGACAAAATCGACCCGCACGCCCTGGAGCGCATCGAACGCAAGATCGATCGGGCGGTGGAAAAACTCGATGACCTCGTATGAAAAACGGCGTCATCCTCGCTCGCAAGTCAACGTGGCGCTCGCGCCTCGATTTGAACTATCTCGACGAAACTTCCGACCGGAAAATATCCACAAAGTCGGAAAACCATTCCCAGACAGACATTGGGCAAAAGCTGAAACAGTTCGGTGACTATGCGTCCAAGGAAACACTCGGCCAGGTTCACGCCGGCGGATTTCTGCACGATTTGGTTCGCGTCAATCCCGACGGCAGCAGCACAGCTCCGTCGAAGCTCACCAACGCCGAACGCAAGCAGCGGATTTCGGACGCGTGGTTTCAGCACATCCGCAAGTTTCCCACGTCATCAGACAATCCTGTCATTCAGCACCGCATGGTTTTTTCCATGTCCAACGAGTTGCATAACAACTTGGTCGGCGCGGGACTCAATCCCGACCGAGTCCTGCAATCCACCATGAAAAAAGTTATGGGAAAATTCGCGGAGCATTTTCACCCGACCGATTCCATCGGTTACGCCTACGGCATCCATCACGACACGGACAATCTTCATATCCATGTCGCGCTCTGCCCGCGGAGCGCCAAGGGCGCCTATGTGGGATGCAGCACTTCGCGCACCAACACGGGAGGGCACAAAAAGCAGATGGATTATTTGCGGAAGTGCTTCGAGGCCGAAAATAAACGCTGGAGCAAGATTCTCAATTCCCCGCAGAAACTACAACAGACGGTCTCCAAACGACTCGATTCCGACAAGCTGGTTTTCTCGCCGAAACTGAATTACCGGCAACTCACCGTTCTCCGGGCGTCCCAATCATACGAGGCCACCCGCCTGCAACAGCTTTATCAAGGCATCCGCAATCTGGAAGCCTCGCTCGGCAAGCAACGCGAGGCGGTTTCGGCACAGCGCGATATTCGGTTCGTCGGACGGCTGATGGGGTACCGCCCCTCCAAAGTTCAAAAAGCCGTCACCAAAATCAGCACGGATGTTCAGCGCCGATCCATCCGCGAAATGCAGAAAACTCTCTTCCAGCTTAAGCGCGAATACTGCGCCCTTCATAAACGCTACACCCACCTCTACGGCTTCCAATCCTATGGCCATCGCAATGCCCAATACCCCTACGTCGCGCACAGCCCCAAAGTCGCTGTCGGAACACACGCGGATCAAGGACTTCGTGTTTCGCCTTGATGATGTGGACGCATTTTCCCATCAGCCGGTGCCGGAAAGCGACGCCGTCACCACGGTCAATTTCAAGGGATACACCCAGAATATTCCCGATCCGGAGAAAGACCTTTTCAACTTTCTTGTTGCTCAATTGAAACCAACCCATGAAAGCGACTGACGCTCTCCTTTACATTCTGAGCGGGACTGGGGCATTGACTGGATATTTTTTCCTCACGCCGCCCTGGTCGTGGGGGGCGATTGGGATTTGCCTGGCTTTTGTGGCGTGGACCCTTTTGGCGGCGGATGACGGAAGCCGAACCGTTCTGCGCTTGGCCGGACTTTCCTGGTCGATGGAGGATTTTGTGCGCGGCTGGCTCATCACGGGGCGGACGGGTTCAGGAAAAACCCAGTGCGCCATCAATGCGATCACCTATCAGGTTTTCCAAAACGTGCCGAACTGGGGCGGCATTTGCCTCGACCAGAAAGGGCTCTATTGGGAAATCCTCGCGCAGATGGCTGCGCATTTCGGACGCCGGGAGGATTTGGTTTTGTTACAGACCCGACCGGCGGACAAGGACAGCCTTTGGCGCCCACCGCATACGATCAACATTACCGGCAATCCCCTCGTTCCGGCTTCCACCTACGCAAAGGTGATTGTCGATACGGCGTCGTCCCTCACCGGAGGCCGGGGCAACAATCCCTTTTTTCCCATCAAGGCCCAGATGGCGATTCAGACGGGGTTTGAGATTTTACGGCATGTGGACGCCTGCGTGACCATTCCGAATGTTCATCACATCTTGTTGCAGGACCCGGATGCCAACGAGGCGATGGAAATGCTCATGCACCGCGGGGACCAGCGGGCTCTCGAACTTCTTGCCGCTTTTCAGAACTACCGTGATCAACCGCCCGAGCAGCTTGGTGGCGTGCAAGGCACCATCAGCACGTATCTCGATTATTTTTTGACGGAGGAGATTGCCCAGGTCTTTTGCGCGGAGGAGCCGACCTTTGCGGTGGATCAGATCGATCATGGAAAAATCGTCTGCATCGCCATGCCGCAGAAGTTCCAGACGGAACGGCTCTACATCAACACCATTCTGAAACTCTCCTATTACTTCCATGCGCTGAGCCGGTTCGACAAACCGGCCGAGGAACGCGCCCGGCACAATCTGCTTATTCTTTTTGCGGATGAAGGGCAGGAAATCATCACGGGAGCGGAATCGGCTTTTGCCGATCACCGTGCGGCCGGGGTCATCCGGGAAGCGAAGGCGACCATGGTTCTGGCGACCCAAGCCTATACTTCCATTTTGGGGGCGCTGGATAAACGCTACGCTGATGTACTCATGCTCAATCTGAGCAATGAGTTGATCTTCACCTGTGCGAACGATGCTTCTGCCATCATCGCTTCCAAAAATATCGGAGAGCGGGAGGTTGTTGAAAAGATGTGGGGTCGGGCCGGGGGCCAGAAGTCCTACAACTACAAGCGGGCGATCAAACCATACATTCCGGCCCACAAGCTGCGGCAGCTCCCCAAGTTCACGGCCATCATCCGCCACTGTGAAAAACCGTTCCGCAAACGCCTCATCCCTCCCATCAATCCAGACGGTTCCATGCCAAAATGGTTTTGCAGCCTGCGCCCGGATTATGCCGCCCTCCAGTGGCTGAAGAGTCTCTTTTCCAAATCAGAATCATGAACGCCATTCTTCCTGACACTCTCACCCGCCTCAATGGCCTCGAAGCCCATCTTGCCTCTAAAATCAAAGGCCAGGGTCATGTCATCCCGCGTGTCTGCTCTGTCCTGGAACGCGGTCAGCTCGGACTCAATCCCGAAGGGAAACCTCTCGGTTCGTTGTTGTTCCTCGGACCGACCGGCGTGGGAAAGACGGAAACCGCGCTGGAATTTTCCCGGTATCTTTTCGGGGAACAAGCCCTGTTCCGATTCGACATGTCCGAGTTCCTCCACCTCGACAGTGTGAAGCTGTTCATGGGAGATGAAACCGGCCGGCCGGGGCGGTTGGGAAAAATTCTGGCCGAGCACCATGGAGGCGTCCTTCTTTTTGATGAAATCGAAAAAGCCCATCGGCTGATATGGGATTTGTTTCTTCAGATGCTCGATGCTGCACGCATTACTCTCGCCGACCACCAGACCTACGATCTGTCCGGCTTCTACATCGTCTGCGCCTCCAATATCGGCTCGCAGGATCTTCTGCGACCGACCCGGCTGCCGTTCACAACGCTGGAACGTGCAGTGCTTTCCAAATTGCACCAAGTCTTTCGCCCAGAACTCATCGGGCGATTTGACGAAAAGATCGTCTTCAAGCCGTTATCCTCCGACACGCAGCGAGAAATTGCTCAAGCGGTCGTTGCCGAAGAATTGGAACGCCTGGCCGAACGAGGTTTTCATCTGACCATCTCCACGTCGGCGATTGAATTTTTGCTCCGGCGCGGCATTCACAAGACTCTGGGGGCGCGTCCCATGAAAAAGGCGGTTCAGAAATTCATGGGGGATGCTATCCGTGATGCCCTCAAGTGCGGGGCTCCTTCGTCCGGCGTCATCGTGGTCTCACCCGCCGATGACCGCTTGATGGTTTTTGCTGCGGAAACAGCCTCCAGTATGGCAAAATTGACTCTCCCGTGAAGGCCCGATCCAAACCCAAAAAGGAAGTCTCAAGCAGTCGAGAATACGCGGTGCTTTTAAAGAGCATCCGCGAGCGGGTCCGTTCCGCACAATACGCCGCGCTCCAGGCGGTAAACCGGGAATTGGTTTCGCTCTATTGGGATATCGGTCAGATGATTGTGGAGCGGCAGTCCGGTTCCACGTGGGGACGTTCCGTGGTCGAAAAGCTGGCTGCCGATTTGCAGAAGGAGTTTCCCGGAATTCAGGGATATTCGGCCCAGAATCTTTGGTACATGAGGCAACTCTATTCGAACTACGCGAAGAACCCAAAACTCCAACCGCTGGTTGGAGAAATCGCCTGGGCGCACAACCTCGTTATCATGAGCAAGTGCAAGGACGACCTCCAGCGCGAGTTCTACCTTCGTATGGTCAAGAAAATGGGCTGGTCAAAAAATGTCCTCATTCATCAGATCGAAAATCAGGCCTACGAGAAGACTCTTCTCAATCAGACCAATTTCGAGCGCACGGTAACTCCCGCAGTGCGCGCGCAGGCCAAATTAGCCGTAAAGGATGAATACACCTTCGATTTTCTAGAACTTGGCGAGCAGCATGCCGAACGTGAACTGGAGCGTGCCCTTATCAGCCGCATTGAGGACTTTCTCCGGGCGATGGGCGGGTTGTTTGCCTTTGTCGGCAGCCAGTTCCGGATGGAAATCGACGGCAAGGAATACTTCATCGACCTCTTGCTTTATCACCGCCAGTTGAAAAGCCTCATTGCCATCGAGTTGAAGGTTGGGGAATTCGAGCCGGAATTCGTGGGCAAGATGCAATTCTACCTCGCGGCGCTGGATCACCGCATGAAGTTGCCCGACGAAAATCCTTCCATTGGCATCATTCTATGCAAGAGCAAGCGGCGCACCATTGTCGAATACGCGCTCCATGATGCCTCGAAGCCTGTCGGTGTGGCCTCCTATCGAATTGTTTCCCGGCTGCCGAAGGAATACAGGGGGCAATTACCCGACCCCACGAGCATCGCCCGCCTACTGGAGAAAATCGAATAGTTCTCTACGTCCTTTTGGCGGATGCCGCCGGAATTAGAGGATTCCTTTGAAGGCCTTGCCTGCCACAAATTTGACCGTTTTGCTGGCCTTGATTTTGATCTTCTCACCGGTTTTCGGGTTCACCCCAATGCGCGCCTTACGGCTGGCGACCTTGAAGGTTCCGAAACCGACCAACTGGACGGATTTGGTCTTTTTGACGCCGAGCTTGATTCCATCAATCACGGCCGCCAGCGTGCGTTCGGCTTGAGCCGCGCTGGTATCTTTTCCGAGGGATTTCTGAATCTGGGCCACGAGTTCTGCTTTGGACATGGTCTTTGCTTAATCACTGGACGAGCAGTCGGCAATACGGGAGTTTGACGCATCCCTGCTCTCAACTGTCCTCCGGTTCCAAATCTTAATAGAGGAGGTTTGCCCCGAAATCCGGAATCTTTCCGGCTTCTACTTCTTTGGACCACTGATCGAGACGGCCTTGATCCATTTTCCAGAAGGATCGGCACAGATCAAAATATTCGAGGACCGTTCTCTTTCCGTTCCGTTCCAGCAGGTCTTTTGCGAGGCCCATGTTCGGTCCGAACGAATTCAATTGGGGCGAGCCCGGCGTTTTTCCCGCCTCCAGCAAAAATGCCTTGGCCTGTTTGACATCACCCTGCCTGAAAGCGAGCCGTCCGATAATGAGATTAACGTCATGAACGGCGTTGCCATAATTCCAGTTTCCCTTGAATTTTGGGGTAAGCCCTCCCAATTCCGTGGCGTATTCCCTCGCCTCTGAGAATTTCTCCAAGGCGAATGCCGCCTTCGCTGCCGTGCCCAAGGCGTAGAATCTCTCCTCTTCATTGGAGGCAGAAGTGAGTTTCTTTTCGGCCTCGTCATACCGCTCTTGTGGCGTCATAGGGACGACAGGGGCCGCGGCAAGGGTGAGCAGGGCAATGATGGTAAGTAAGGGTTTCACATTCTGACCTTCCGGTTGCCGAGTATCCTTCATTGTTTGACCACTTCCAAATGCCCGCCTCTATCCGGGCCGATGCGCCGCATTTTACCCAAGGCATTGAAGGCGGCGATCTGTTTTTTCACCGCCCGTCCCCCATGCCCAGACGGCCCGCCAATTTCCGGGCGGAGATTTCAGAATTTTCCGCGATGGGCGCGAGTAATTTCCGGGAACTTTTTTCTGGGATTCGTCGGTCATCGCAACCCGCGGCAGAGACCGGCGCACGGCGGCTGTAAACAGGCAGCCTTCACGGCCTTCAAGGAAAGCGTTAGCCGGCCAGTTCTTCAGTGCCCGAGTGATACCGGAACCGAGTGCGCGATTGGGTAGGAAGCACCTGAGTTTCCGGCAGGCGGGTCGCCGGGGTTCCTGTTGATTCAATAAAAACCCGCGGTTCCCTACCCACAGCTTGCAGCGCCTCTGTACACAGCTTAAACTTCGAGAATCGCTTTTGCCCGTGACAACAGAAGAAGCCCTCATCGACCAGTATGTGACCGAAACACAAGTGATGTTGGCGCGTTTGGGAGATCATCTGATCTCATTCGACTCGTTTCGGGAAGAACACAAATTTTCCAGTCTGGACCAGTTTGGCTTGAGAACCGAGCAGACGGAAACGTATTGCGAAAACCTCCAACAGCTCGTGTCTGCGCATCTTGATCGTTTTGATGTCCACATGGCGGACTATCTGCGGTATGCCCACGTCCTCCTAACATACATGGTATTTGAAAACCGTTTGGACGCGTTCGGCCGTCTAGTTTCAGAAACCGGAAAAGGACCGCCTTTCTCTGCAAACACAGGGAACGGCACCTTGCTGCAGAAGTTTAATGCCTATTTGGTCAGCCTGTCCCTCTCCCCACCCTGTTCTGATACCGTGGATTCCCTGCGATTGATCCGGAACTGCATAACGCACAATCGCGGTCGACTGAAGGGAGCCTCCTATGAGAAGAGCCTCCGTGCGCGTCTCAGCAAACTCGTCGGAGTATCTGCGGATTCAGGCTCCATCACCTTGACGACAGAAGGATGTCTGCGGCTTCAAGAAGCGGTCATTCAATATCTCCATGGAATTGACTCGGCGGGAGGTTTTCACATCTGGATTCCCCCGGCAATTCGCCAAGAACAGAAGACGTTTGGTTCTTGATCTCACGACGCATCGCAGGGGCGACTCTCTGATGGCCGGAAGTGAGCGAACCCCATCGAGTGTCATCATTGTCAAACCCAGCCAAGGTCCGACATATGGTTTTCGATCCGATACGCGATATGAGGAAATGTTCGATCGGACATAACCTTCAATTCGTCAAACACGCGTCCTTCAGACAAAATTGGATCGGACGATGCCGACCGTTTGTAATGTCATAACCGGAAGTGGGAATTTGACCGACCGCGGACACAGTCGCGAGTTTTTCATCTGCCCAGGCCGTCAGACGACGGCGATCATTCGTGGTTTTTCCGAGGAGTTGCGCCACAGAAGCTACAATGTCGTTGTCATTGGAGGCCTTGAGTGCCTGGAAAAGGCACTCACAAGCGACAGGGTCCGTCCGCAAGCGATTCTTTGCCGCGCGTAATATTTCCGAAGGGAAATCCCAAAATCCACTGCGTTGTAGTGTTTGAGGGAGTGAGCAAAGATAAGAGCAGAATTGCTCCGGTGTGGCCGATACATTCGTCAACCAAGCAACTGCCGCCTGAGAGAAACTTTGGTTTGCAGTTTCTCTTAGGTCCCCAACCTTCTTGAGGTAGTTGCTTTGTGGCCAACCTCTACAGAGAGCGATGACGGGGCCTGTATTTTCCACGCAGGAACGTGCCAAATCCTCCAGTTCTGCGCAAATGTGTTCGTCTCCGGAAAATCGAGAGGCCAGAAAATGGCCTGCGGCAATCAGAACCTGCATTGTGTTGTGCCCCCAGCTAATTGAATGCCGATTGGTGTCGTGTACAAATGAGCGAAATAATTTCAAACACCGTTCGCGGAATTGCTCCTGTGGTTCCAGGACAGCAAGAGCATTAAATACGTCAATGTCAATTTCGTATTGGTTGAGCGCCGTTTCGCGCATTGTTTCCGGAATGCTTGCGAGCAAGGCCTTGTCTTCGGAACGAGCGATCTCAGAAACAAAGATATCCCAATCACTAAACAGTTGCCATACCTTGTCGCCAAAGGATTCGTGGAGTAACTTCCACCGGGAAACGATGATATTTATGAATTCCCAATTTCGCGTGCTATGGCCATGACTTGAAAAGTGACTTTGTTTCTTTTGATTATTTAACTCGGCGGCCAATGCATCAACTTTCCGAAGTGCTATATAAGCCACAAGGCAGGCTTGTCTGCGAACCTCGTAGTCCCGGCCGGTTCGGAACATTTCAATTGCGAGTTCGTCAATTAGCGGCTTGAGATCGACACCTGATCGCCTGTTTGAAGCGTGGAAAAAGGCGCTGGCCACCGTTCTTGCTTCCGGATTTACTTCGAATCGGAAATTGGCCAAAATCTTTCTCGCTCCCAAATGACCCCTCATCGCGTAACGTCCAACCGCACGCATCAATTCGGGCACCAAATCACGATGCAAGGCAAACAATACACTTTCCAGCAGGGGGCGAATTTCATCGTCCCCGTTGTAATAAGAGGCAACTGTCGACCATGAGCCATCGTCATCCAAAAGCTCGGCTTTCGCGCGTGAGCGCACCTGATCATTCTGCGGAAGCAATGACATAAGTTGCTCTTTGGCTGCCCACCAGAATGTTCCGTCCGGGTCCTCCCCAAGGCGCTTTAGTACAATTTCTTGAAAGCGCGCGGAGGTGGCAAGCTTCAACTTGGAAAGCCCTTCAAGAGCGCGAGAGGCGTCAAATCCCTCAGCTCTGGAAAGAACCGACAATAATCGGTCTTCACATTCATTTTGACTGCCGACCAGCTCTGGAAAGTATGAGGCCAGTTGATCCGATCGCTTTTCATCAGCAAGAATTGGGTTGATTACGGTACGAAATTCCTGGTCGCCACCATCGGCAATATCCAGATAAGCTTTTACCATCCAACCGGGAAATACATCCCCAGCCTTCAATCGCTCCAGAAGAAACTCTCTACACTTTGGCGAGCGGCCCAGCGCCACGAGATGAGCGATAGCACAACCATCGTGGAGACGCTCACTTTTTTCCAGCCAGAACTCGACGGCGGGGCGTATTGCTGGATGGCCATAGAACCCTTGCATTGATCCTTCCCAATCTTTCCAGTGATTAAATACAGTTCCGAGATACTTTTTGTCGCGAATGCGTGCTGCGATAATTTGAGCAACCTCGTCGTCTCCCGGATATGCACGAATCAGGAATCGCAATCCAATATTGTCATCCCATTCGGAAGGCATTACCTTTCCTACTGCGGCCTTGAGAGCGATAGAACGAAGCCCGGGATCTGTTTTCCACCCTAAGATCAAGGCATTGATAATTTCGTCCTCAAAATTATAAATTCTTTTTTCGTGAGAGCACAAAGCGGACAAACCTAGTTTGACTTCATCACTTCGGTCGCCGCGTCTAGTGCGCTGTATAAGAGCCGTTGCTCGCAGTTCGCGGTCGTGATGATTGCTTGCCTCCAAAAGAAGATCGCCCAAGCAGGCGGTTTCAGGCCATCCGTTAGCAATTGCATTGAGGGCAGAAGCAGTGAGTTCCGGCTCCGCCGGGGCATGCACAATCTCAAGGAGCGGATAAATTAGCTCGGGCCAATCCTTGGCGCCAGCGCCTATTGCTTCGGCAATATCTTTGGCCTCCGAAGGGACGTTAAACAGGGCCTGCAGGAGAAGCTGGCCTGTATTCTTCCTGGGTTTCTCGGCAAGTTTTCGGATTACAATTCCTGAATATTTGTGCCTGCATGGAAACCATCTGTTTAACCGCTCTTCCACGGGCCCGCAAAGCATTTCCGAATCCAGCCCCCCTACGACAATCTCGATAAGGGAATGGCGCAGCGGCATCCATGCCGATGCTTCGATTATACGGAAAATATTGTTTGCTATTTCAGTAGCCAAGGACGCGGAACAATTGGCTCCTGAGAAAACTGCTTGAGCGAGAAATATATGGTAGTGTGGTTCTTTAAGTGCCGATGGCGGGAAGCCTTTCACGAGACACAGCAGAGAGTCGACCTCGTCTGTTCGAGAAAGGGAATGAAGTAGGTCCAGAAAGATTTCATGCCAGTGGGTACTAGAAAATCTTTCCGCAAAAATTCTGCGCAAATCCTCAATGGGGCGGCGGGATAACTCCCGCGCGGCGAGGTGTTCACGAAAGCTTGCGTGAATAAAGCCGATTTGTCCTTCAGCTCGCTGAATCAGGAGGCCTATTTCATGAGTCGCACGATCAACAAGCAGGTCTGCCAATTCGACTGCTTCACTCGGACTCTTTCCAAAGCTTGGCCCCTCATAGAGGCAAACAAGGCATTGCCTGGCAGCATCAGGCGAAATAGAATCAATTCCTGGTTCCTCATGGATTCGGAAAGCCAAGGTCTCCACGCCCCGTTCCAGATACCGGACGTTGGTTGGCCCCAACCCTGTTCCTTGGAGTGATCCCCTTGAACGACGTTGAGGCTGTTCAATCAGAAGGATTTTGACGAATTCGTCCAACGCCGCAAACTTGCTTCTCGGAAGCACACGACCTTGTAATCGTAGATATATCAATGTCGAAAGGAGAAGAGGGGTGCCCGCCAAGGTCGACAGAGCTGCATCACTTTGGATTTCCTCCAAAAAACTTTCAGCATCGCGAGTCGACGCGGCTTCAATTTGTTCGGTAGAACAATCCTTTACGTTCGCGGAATGGAGGTGGTGAAACCACAGACGGGCGAAAGCTGCCTGACGGTCGTCATCCAACGGCAAAATATGTGCTTGGCTCCAGCTTCCGGGAAGACCCCCGAGGCGTTCACAGCCCTGAGGGCGAGAGGATGCGATAATAGGCAATTGTCGCAGTTCAGAAAAATTCAATATCGTCGCCAGAGCTGTCGATGCCGCCGTCGTGTCACTCCATTCATCGAGTCCATCCAGAATGAGCAGGAGGCGTTCATCTTCGAGCGCTTCATTTACTAGCTCTATGGTTTCTTGCGAGGCATTGAGTTTGTGCATCCAGCCGCGCACGAAATCTGTCATGCTGATGACTTCTCGTTCTGATACCAAACGCGTCAACATCGCAAAAGGAAGGAAAATGGGGAGATAACCGGCCCATTTTTCGGCAAGGAGATGACATCGAGGCTCGTTATCCAGGAGGTCCAGGGCGATAAAGCGGAGTGTCGAACTTTTTCCTAAGCCGGGACCGGCTAGTAGCACGGCCTTGTCCGTGTTGGCAAGCCATTCGAACAGTTTATGTGTCTGGCGCTGTTCGCGGATTCGAAATCCTCGTGGGGAAAAGTTGGATGTGTTCTTGGACGCAGATTCTGAGCTTCCTCCTACTTGGGCGGAGATGCTGTCGGGTGACGCATCTGCAAATGTGGATATGGATTCGACTTCCGGTTCAATATATCTGACATGGAGAAGGAGCTCTGAAGAGGACGGCCTGCATAGTCCGGCAGGGATTGGAAGGCCGAAATCCACCACTGAAAAGTGAGTGGAGTACAGTGCGCGCAATTTCCGCCTGGCAGAAGAATGTTGCTCCTTTGTTAGTCGGCGTTTTGAGAGTGTGGCCGCAGCTTCGGGACCGTTGAACGAGTTCACCCAGTCGCGGCCGAAGAAATCATCGACGAGATCGGGGTGGTCTTTCAGAAACTCTGACAAGCGCTCCTGATCGAGGAGAACGAATTCCACGTTTCTGGCGCGACACTTGCTTGCCTCGGCCTCGATGCAATCGCACAATTCCGTGCGTACGAAGGGAGCTGAAGTCGCTATGCTGAAACTCGATGAAGTATCAGCCCACTTACCGGCGAGAAATTCGTCGACGGCGGTTCGTAATACGGCCGCAGTCAAGGTCTCATCTGGGTATGCACTTGACTCAACCTGCCCCAATATGTTGTATGGATAAGTGTCGGAAGCTGAAAATTTTCCCCGCACGCTCGCCGCGTTGGAGAGGCAGTTCTCTGATGAGGAGGGTTGTTTGGACTACCTTTTTTCTTTGAGGTGGCCAAATGGATTCCTTTGTCCGCATTGCTCTGGGCTTCAAGCTTGGAAGATGGCCCGCGGACTTTGGCTCTGCACGGGATGTCGCCGTCAGGTTTCCGTGTTGGCCGGAACGATTTTTCAAGACACACATTTGCCAATGACCACTTGGTTCCGGGCCATGTGGAACATCACCAGTCAAAAGAATGGAATGAGTGCTCTGGGATTGCAGCGCGTTCTCGGGTTGGGCAGTTATCGCTCCGCTTGGTTGATGCTCCACAAGCTTCGGCGTGCAATGGTCAGGCCAGGTCGGGAAAAATTGCGTGGCCAGGTTGAAGTTGATGAAACTTACTGGGGTGCAGCGGAATCCGGCGGTTTAACAGGCCGAAAAACCTTGGACAAAGCCCTGATCATTGTGGCAGCTGAAGCAGACGGCCGAGGGGTTGGCCGGATTCGCATGGCACTCATTCCAGACTTCAATCGAGAAACCCTTCATCGGTTCATCGGTGAAAGTATTGAGCCCGGAAGCACCGTTTGCACCGACGGATTGAATTCCTACCGAGAACTCAAGGGGTTTCACCATGATCGAAAAGTTCAAAACCTTCAGCAAGGAGGCCAGGCCCTGCTTCCCCGTGTTCACCTGGTCGTTTCCCTGCTCAAGCGGTGGATGCTGGGAACTCTTCAAGGAAGCGCATCCCACAAACATCTGGACGATTATCTCAATGAATTTGTCTTTCGCTTCAATCGGCGCAAATCCGCATCACGGGGAAAGCTCTTTTTCAGATTGGCTCAACAAGCCGTAAATGTTGACCCTATGACCTATGACATGCTGACCAAATCACAAGATGTAGGGGCAGGTTGAGTCAAGTGCATACCCAGAAGGTCTCATGACGTTTGCACTGCCAAACTGAATACGACGGCCTACTTGAATGACGAATGTATAAATCTATTCCCTGTTGATTTTGTCCCGATATTCCATATCGCCTGCAATCGGCGACATCGCCAGATCGGGCGGCCAGCCGGCAACACAGGCGCTCGAAATTCTCCCACGATAGGCTGTGGAGCGGCAGTAATTGTGTGCGCGTCTGCCCTGGCGGAGGGGGAATATTTTCCCCTACGTTCTCAGCGACATTCCAGATCTCGGCGGGAAGCATCATATAGAATAGCAACCGGTATCGCAGAATTGTTTTTAAAACGAAACCCAATCGAACAACTGATCTTCGACAGCCCCGAAAATGAGCAATACGTTTGCTGAATTTTGCTCTGGCTCGAGGAGGGGCTCTCCTTATCCGGGCCAATTCGCCGCAGTTTACCCAAGGCATTGAAGGCGGCGATCTGTTTTTTCACCGCCCTTCCCCCCCATTGCCCAGTCGGCCCGCCAACTCCCGGGAGGAGATTTCAGAGTTTTCTGGGAACTTTTTCTGGGATTTCGTCGGTGGCCGTAACCGGCGGCAGCGATCGGCATCCCGGCTATTCCAAGTCACGGAGCCGAAGGCCAAGGACGGAAAGAATCATCAACAGTTCGGTATCTCCCAAGATGCGCCTTCCCGCCTCGATCTGGGTGTAGGTGTAGTTGGAAACCGACCAGCCCTGGCGTTGCAGCTTGCCGATGATGAAGGTCGCCGTCACACCCTTGGAATGCCGAATCTCCTTCAGCTTGGGGCCGAAGGTGTTTCGGGTCGGTTTTTCGGGGCTGATGCGTCCGGGCACATTTTCTTGTAGCGGCTATGTGCAAAAGGTGTTTTGCACTGGTGCAAAATGCGTGATTTTGCTACCCTGTGGCCTTTTTCATGATACCCATTGCACCGAATTCCCCATGAACTCTTCAACTTCGCCAGCGAACATTGAGGATGCCTTGCGTTATCAAGCCGAGACGCAATTCCTGCGAGCGCAGCTTAACGGCGATTTCCTCTGCAACTCCCTTGTCGTGCTCCAATCTTGTTTAATCGGAGGCGAGCCGAAAATCGAACGGATGAAGACCGTCATCAATGGCTTGGCTGACTACTATCGCTACGCCGTTGCCGCACAACGTGACGGAACCAGTCCTTTGGCCGAAGAATGGGAGGCAGTTCAGGGATTCCTTACCGTTCAAAAGATTCGCTACGCCGAAGGGTTGCAGGTGGAAAGCGATCTTTCCGAAGAGGCCTTGGATTTTCCCGTTCCCCGAATCTTCCTCCAGCCGCTTGTCGATAATGCGGTCAAATATGGCCGGAAAACGGGCGAGCTACCGGTGAAAGTGCGGATTCGCGCGTCGTGCCCGGAAAAGAAGACGTTGCAGGTGGAAGTCAGTAATACCGGCTCATGGTATGAGCACGACAGCATGATGCAGCATGTTTCTGTTTCCCTGGAAAATCTTTGCCGCCGCCTCGCGGAACTTTATCCTGAGAAAAAGCATGAATTGACCACGGCCAATACAGACGGCTGGGTCACAGTGAAAATTCGCCTCTCGCTTTCCTGAAGACAAATTATTCCCCCCGGAATCCAGGAAGTCGTCTGTGCAGTCACCTCAATGGCAATGTCGGAAGGCATACTAGGAGCTAGACTTGATTGGTGAGATCCTTTTCAGTAACTCGATAGGCCCGAATGAAAGGTGCCTTTCGGCCTGCGTCCTCTTCGAGGTTTCCTTCGGTGGTATAATCAACAATGACGATCGTTTGGTCAGGCAGTTGCGTCCAACTCGTATAACCTCCGTCTGCCGCGGGTGCCCGATCGAGGAGAACAAGACGATTTCGTCGGAATTGATCGGGATATCCATCGGCAGCCTTCCAGTCCCACTCGATCGAATAGGAATCGTGGTTGTGCACGACGACTGAGATCGAGCGCCATTGAGAGTGAGACACATTGCGGCAGCATCCCTTGCGATTGCCGAAGTGTACATCTCGTTGCCAGATTGAGCCGATAGGTGCTTCGCAAGCAATTTGTCCATCGACCGAAACTCGAATACGGCCTTCCTCGCGTCGAATATGATATTCGTGCCATTGCGTAGCATCTAGATCGAAACCAATCTCCGGCATGTCCGCCAGACTTATCCGTCTGGGCTCTACGCGGACCCAGCACCCTGCTCCGATATTGCAACCGTTGACGTCGGCCTCAAGAACACGCAACACCGCTTTGATCTCCACCAGTGATTCATCATCCTGCGCCGGATAGAGTGAAAAGCCCACAGCTTCACGAGTTCCTTCGCCACTTCGCACGGTCATCACGCCGTCGGCGAGGGCACAACGGCTTTCGTCCAAAATCCATGACGAGGGCTGAAAAGAGAATTTTTCCTCTGGGTCGAAGACCAAGGCATAAGTTCCACAAGTTCCCCATACCTGTCGGAACGTCGCCAACAACCGTCCTGATTGCAAACGGCCGATATGAACCCGATGGCCGTAAAATGGCGCGAGTTCCGGCTTCTCCCAAGTCCGGCCCGAGTCGTGGCTAATCACCAAGCGGCTGGGATGAGCAAAAACGCCGTTTCCCAATCCGATGCGCGTTGCGGCCAGCAATGTGCCCGGGCGAAGTTCGACCAATCCGACTTCGCAATCGCCGTGAAATGGATCGTCCGCCAAAACCTTCGTACGGTCCCAACTCTTTCCACCGTTATCAGAAAAAACGATCGTGTTGAGATAGTAAGTTGTTCCCCAAGGCAGGGGAGGATTTTTCAGTGCCGTCGTCGTAGCTGACGAAGTGCGGGTATATGCGAGCGTACCGTCGGACATTTCGATGATATAGCTGGGTTCTCCACCCACATCGTCCACCTTTTGCGGTGCGCTCCATGTCTTTCCGTGGTCGGAGCTCCAGAATAGGTAATTTGCCATTCCGCGCTCTGGCTGTTTCTGCCATTCGCTTAGCATTGGAAAGCTATCCCAAGGATTCCGATTTCCCTTGTCACAGATAATTACTAATCGGCCATCCCTTAATACCGACATCTGAGGCACTACCCATACCGCCCGGTCGGTCCAGACATTGGAGTGCGCGATCACTTGATGTCCGCTCCACGTTCTGCCTCCATCCGTAGAACGGGCGACCATGAGATAACTCGTGACCGGATGATGGCTGTCAGACAGCGGAAAGGATGCTACGAGCGTTCCGTCTTTGGCCAGAACGATATTCGCTGATTTGTAATACCACCCGAGGGGGTTCGGACTAACAATGTCTGGGTATTCAGGAAGCGAAACGGTGAATTTCGCTCTCTCCGGAACCCTTGTCTGCTTATGCTGGAAGTCGTCGCTCATTTATTCGCTTTGACGGATGTCCTCTGTATGGTTCTCGATCCAATCCCAGTCGATATCCACTCCCAATCCAGGACGTTGCGGGAGAAGGATAGTTCCGTCTTTTGTATCGAAAGGATGTTGCTTGAGGCCAAAGCGGAAAATCGGGTGGTGCACCTCCATCCAGGTTGTGTTCCTGACGGTGCAGGCCACTTGAAGGTTTGCCACATCTAGAAGTGGGGTGTTCGCCGTGTGGATCTCAAGGTTGATGCCGAACAACTCACAGGCCGCCAGCGCCTTTCGCAACCCGGTAATGCCTCCTTTAATCAATACGTCACCGCGCGCTATGGTTAGTGCTCTCCGCGTCAAAAAGTTGGGAATGTCGGTGAGCCGGAGGGTTTCAGTGGCGACCACCGGGGTCTTCAGGACGGCGACAAGATGGCGATAATTTTCGATTTGCTCCTCAGGAAGGGGTTCCTCATACCAGTGATAACGGAGGGCATCGAGTTCGCGTCCGACAGCGAGGGCCTCTTCGAGGGAATAACTCGAATTGGGATCGTGCATGAGAGGGAAGTTTGCTCCGACAGCTTCGCGGGCCGCCCTCAGCCTTGGAATGTCCTTTGCCGGACCATCCCGCAGTTGCATTTTATAACCGACGAAACCCGCCGCCGAGGCGGCTTTGGCCTCGCGGGAGATTTCCTCCTCGGTAAAATGCTCGCTTTGGGAGGTAAGGTAGGCGGGCCGGCGGTCGGTGTATTGTCCCAAAAGGGCGGCGATGGAACGTTGCGCGGCTTTCCCACGGATGTCCCATAACGCCACATCGACCACACCGACCAGACTGTCGGACTGGTTGTAGAGATGCCTCTGACGCTGGAAGAGTTTTTGCCAAACCGCTTCCACGTGATCGGGGTTGGCTCCCAGAATTTGTGGCCAAAAACTCTCATGTAAGATGTCTGCCTGCGCTCGCCCATCACCATGAGGGCCGTATGCCATCGAATATCCCTCGATCCCTTCATCGGTATCCAATGTCAGGAGGGGGAAAAGCCAATGCGTGGGACGTCCGGGTGGCACAATCTCATCCTTGTATCGTTTTGAGGCGTCGATTTTGAGCAACCGCGTAGTCAGCTTGGTGATTTTCATGACATTTCAATAGCCGCGCGCGAAATTTGCCACGTGCTCCAAGGGTTCATTGTTCAGCCAACGGTGAAGATTGAACCGAAACTGCCTGAAAACAAGCCCGCCCGCCTCAGCATGGTGCCCCGCCAGGTGAGGCGTGACGATCACGTTGGGCAAGTCCCAGAACGCGCTTTCGCAGGGTAGCGGCTCCCGGGCGAAAACGTCTAGCGCTGCCCCGCGAAGGCTTCCTTTCTGAAGCCGTTCGATCAGAGCTTCCTCGTCGATCAATTCTCCGCGTGCGATGTTGTGTATCACGGCGCCGTTTTTCATCAATGTGACGCGCCGCCGGTCGATCATCCCTCGGGTTTCCTCGGTTAGCGGGACGGTGAGGACCAGATGGTCACTTGCCTTGATGAGTTCGTCAAGCCGCTCGCGGGGCAGCAGTTCGTCCAGTTCCGGTGGTGTCGTTCCCGGGGTCCGCCTCGTCGCTATCAGGCGCACTCCCAGCGGGCGGGCTAGGCGTGCCAATTCTTTTCCAACCTCGCCGTAACCCACGAGACCGACAGTCTGTCCTTCCAGCTTCTGCGGAATTTCCGGCCGCCTATCCCAGACTTTGCCCCGCTGACACGCCCAAAAATGCTGCTGACGACGGGCAAACAGGAGAATCGTCATCAGGACATGCTGCGCGATGATTGGAGCGCGGACGCCACGCGCGGTGGTGACGACGACACGCGTTTCGCCCAAGGATTGATACTCGTCAAAGCCGGACGAGACAATCTGCAGCCAGCGAAGCCGCGTGCATTTTTGTAGCCAAGCGGAGGGAGCGTTTCCGAAAACGACGTCCGGCCACTCCGATGCACCGTTCAGTTGTGCCGGGGTGGTTGCCCTCTTAAATTGGCACTGAGGAAACTCCGCAGAGATGGCGGTTACCTCTGCGTCTGGCAAATCCCGGTAAAGAAGCACATTCATTGGTTCAGCGTGCGTGCGCGTGAGGGTCACCGTCGTCGAGATTGAGATTCTCCGGCCAAGCAAGCTCGACTCCCTGCGCTTCCAGTACACTCTGGAAGCGCCTGACTTGCTCTTTGTCCGATTGCACTTTCCGGGGACGAATACCCAGGTCCAAACAATGGGCCGCCAGTACGCCAGCGGCTTCGCCTATATTCCATTCCACGGGATGTAGACGGTAGCAACCATTGGTGATGTGTGTCGTGCCAATGTTTTTGGCTCCGGGGAGCAGGTTTTCCATCCGTAGCGGGACCAGCGCGCCCAGCGGAATGCGGAATGGTAGGGAAGGCACGTCGATGTAGTTGTCGCCGCCGGAGGAAGGATGCAGGTCGATCCGATAGTACCCGATTCCGACCGAATCCTCGTAGCGTTTGGCCAGTTTCTCGTTCGGCCGAAGCAGGGCGGAGACGTCCTGTTCGCAGATCGTAGTCACCGCCTGAATACGGCGGGATTCTCGTATGTAGGGTGCCATCGCGAGGCCATCGACGGTTCCGGTTACGTCGCCCCTCAGGCGCAGGCCGGGCCAGCCTTCTCCACCGTCGGGGCGAGGAGCTTCGGTCTGGAGCCAATGCACCATAGAAAGGCTAAGTTGCCGGGCCTCCGCAACGCGCCAGGCCCGCTGTTGGGCATCACAGTTGAGGATGTCCCCATTCATATAGTCGATCATCGGCCAGTTCACGAGGCAGAGGTCGCTACGGTAAAAACCATCCTGAAACAAATCCCTATCGATGATCCGGCGGAACGCCCACAACCCTGAAAAAAGCCCTGGTTTTTCGCGATGCGGGTTGAAATGATAACGCATCCGCTCCATGGTACGGGGGTTCAAACCGTCCCAACCCAGAAGCGGCCCCGGCCAGGCCGGAGTGAGCTGCGGGACATAGTTTTTCCAGAATTCATAGGTTTCCGGCTGCTCGATCACGTGGTTTTCACCGCTGTGTTCCTCCAGCACAAAGCAAACGGAAAAGGCCTGCACGTTGTGGGAATTGGCGTTTTCCGATGCACCCGGCTCGCCGGTCTGCGCGCGGGACTCGCTACCTGTCACGTGCTCAGTTTCGGACAGAGGGAGAAGATCGCCGTTTTCCGTAGCATCGATGAAATACTTACCTTCCAAGCGCAGTTCCCCGCTTGTCTCGTTTTCCCGGACGATCACTGCTTTTATGTATTCCGGTTCAAGCAACTCGACGGCGATTGCCTGATATGGCTGCAAAAGGAGGAGGCGTCCCGCCGATCTATGGGGAGCCAGCATTGCCTTGAGCATAGCAAGCGCCACTCTTGGCTCGTGACAAAGCGGAGATACCCACCCATTTCCCGGATTGAGACGCGGATTGCCGCGATGCTCCGAACGAAGGGGGTAGTGATCACGGTAATATTGGCGGACGCCTTCGCGAAACTTACGGTAAGAAGTGGTGCATCCGAATTTTTCAATCCACCCGTGCTCATCGGGAGGTACCGCTTGGGAGGTAAACTGACCACCGATCCAAGGCGTCTCCTCGGTGAGAATTACTTGGTATCCGGCCCTCGTCGCCGCCAAGGCGGCGGCACAGCCTCCGACGCCGCCACCGATGACGACAACATCCGCGCGCAGTGTTCGCATGTCTCAGTCCAAAAAACGTCCTGAAGCGTGACTCACGGATATTTGGGCGTTTCTGTCGCGTTGATTGCTGGAACAAGCTCCGGAGTGTCCTTGAAGCTTTGCAAGAGCGCTTTCAGCCCCAGATGCATGACCTTGACATCTCCTCCAGGGCACAGGAACTGACCGCCAAGCGATTTCGCCCTACCGTACATTTCCTTTCCCACGGCCACACTCCCCCACCACTTGTCTGCCGCAGTCGCGGCTTCGGCGACGCGGCGCATCGCTTCGTAAACCTTCGGATGGGTAATCTGGCCGGCCAAACCCAGGCTTGCCGAGTAATCGCCAGGGCCAAAAAACAAGCCGTCTACGCCAGGCACAGCTGCAATATCGGCGGCGTTTTCTAAGGCCTCATCGTGCTCGATCTGGCACAAGACCATCGTTTGGGTGTTCTTGATCCGCATGTAGTCGATCGCTGGCAGTCGGCCATAATCGGCATCGATATTGCCGCCGTTCCATCCGCGCTTTCCGACCACTTCGCCATTGACAGGCTTAGGATTATTAAACTTTGCCCACTGAACGATCTGCCGCGCTTCCGCGGCATTGGCAACCATTGGACACATGATGCCGTCTACACCAGTTTCAAGAGTCCGCGCGACCACCTGATAATCCGTGGCTCTTACGCGAGCAATGGTGCTTACAGAATGAGCCTTGGCTACCAAAGCGAGCACAGCCAGATCCTGGGTAGCAATATCGAAGTGTTCGAGATCGAACCAGATAACATCGAAATCTCCCGAACTGCTTATAAAATCAATATGGCGAACCGTGGCGAAATTGCCTGCCACATAAACATTCGTAATTTCACCATTTCGGATTTTTTCCAAGGCCCAATTGCAAGGGGGCTGCATAATCATTGTACTTTCTTAGTTAGTTTCTGGCGGGGCCGGGATATCTTCGGCAGCCACTCAACGTAAATCGCCCTGCGGGCAGCCGCAAAAGAAATGGCCTGGACATATCTTGTCGCCAGATGCCTGGTCTACGATTCTGAGGCAAAGAGGGCGAGGCAGGCGCATTTCCGGGTCAACACGCTTTCTCCGGCGGGAGCCCTGCCGAAGATTTCGCCGAAATTTTCACGGGTAAGTGGCGGGGAGTTCTCACTAAAATTCGCTAGACGGTTGGCGCGTTCGGCGGGAAAGAGATCCATTCGCCAAAGTCTCGCATCTGCATGCGTCAGGAGTTCGTCAGGTTTGGCGTCGTAGGTTGGAAAAAAACCGCGCAATGCCGCACGCTGGATGGCAGCGTGTTCGTTGATGCGCAGATGGCCGACATCATTGAGAAAAGCCAGCATGGAACCGGTGGCCAGGAGCTTTTGTTGGAAATAGTGAGGCTCTACGCTCCCGCATGTCACGTTCCGCCGGATCGCCTCAGCGGCCGCGAGTCCGGCAGCCTCGCCGCATTGCACCCAGACCGGCTCGAGGCGGATGCAGCCCCACCCGACGTGGGAGGCGGAAAGGCAGACAGGGACGAGCAGATTGCCAACGTTCCGTGAGACGATGCAGCCGTAAGGCACTTGAGCCGGTCGGCTTTGCTCGGCGAGAAAAAAGACGCCGTCTGCGTTGCTGCCCTCGAAGCGTTCCGGACGGACGGCCACCGAATCGAGAGGCCAGTCGGTAATCGCAATGCTGTCAGGATGGATCAACGTGCGTCCAATTCCCGCGACCGGCAGCCCATCGTGCTCGGTAAAAGTCTTCAGGCCACGGATGCGCCGAGCTTCGCGCACGTAAATTTCATGGGGGAAATGACCATTGTCCGTAAATTCATCCCGCGCCAATCCGTGCGACCGCCAGAAACACTTTTGCTCTTCTGGCAAGTCAGCGTCGTTCTGCAGATACCATAACTGGCAGAGCATGAACTCCCGATACTGCGCCTCGATGGCCCGGCGTTCCTTCCAGGAACCTTCGGGATAGGCATGCTGCGGGCCGACCAGTCGGCCGCCGTTCCATGCCAGCTTGCGGTTCGGAAGATTCTTCACTAGGGAAAGCAGAACGTCTGCCTTCGGATCGAACTGATCGTAAGAACGGGGCTTTGCGGAATATACCCGATTGCTGGGGTCATCCGTCAGGATCGACCGGAAATTGTAAGCCATCACACAGCCATCTGGCGAGCCGCTTTCTGGATGATCCAGCACTTCGCCCGAACTGTGCCCGAAATAGCGGATGTTCAACCGCCCCTCGTAGGCGTCGAGCGGGCGCCCTTCTTCGCTGGTCCCGTGCGGTAGATTACGGGTAAAAATTCGTCCAGCATGAGACTCCCCAAATTCCTCGCGTCCCTCGCGTCCGACCCGGTATTCCGCGCCACAGACGGCGGCAAGGTCCCCTTCGTAGCTGCCGTCCGCAAACACGGAGGCGGTGGCGGTGAAGGATTCTCCCCCCGCTTCGGAGACAAATGAAACCTGTCTGACTATTCCGTTTTGAACCTCGGCTTTCCAGGGATGAAACCCCTTCACCAGTTTGATCGATTGCTCGGCGCCGAGCAGACGCTCGAAAACGCTCTCTGCGACATGAGGTTCGACCTTGGGCCGGCCCAGGCGCGTGCGATCCACCGGATCCGGGAGGGAGGCGCGATATTGCGATGAATCCTTGCCATATTTCTCCGCGTAGAACCCGGAGATTGCGTCCAGCATTTCCGAGAAAATCGCGGAGCGCGGACCATCATATGGCGCCTCCCACCCACCGCAGCCGCTACTGAGAAAGCCGCCAACGTGCGCCGTGTGGTTCACGAGCAGCACTTCCAGCCCGGTGCGGGCAGCGGACAACGCGGTGGCGATTCCACCGGGAGTGGCGCCGAAAATTACAAGATCGGAGGAATAATGGTTCATGGAAAAGAAAATTGACGGTGGCTAGGGGTATGGAAGAACTCGTATCATAAGGAAAGGAAAGGAGTAAAAGAGATCAATCTGGGCATATCTTCTTTCCAGGTTATTCTGTTGGACGGTTTTGTTGTCCGGTAAAATATTTGGCTTATTAATGAACCCTCACAAAGAAAGCCTTCCCTCGCCACTGAAACTGGAATGTGACCTTTTTGTCTTCGGTGCCACGCCGGCAGGAATTGCCAGCGCGGTACGAGCCGCGCGGGAAGGTTTGCGCGTTGTTTTGGTCAGCGTGCATAATCGCATCGGTGGAATGTGGAGTAACGGCGTCCAAATTTTCGACACACTGTATGAGGGCTGGCGGGGGCCGATACTGGCGGAGATTCTGGAGCGCTTTCAGGAGTGGAACGCGCGAAAATACGGAAAGGATTCCCCGGAGTTCAGAGAATGTTTTTTTGGTTCCCGCCTTCAATCTGGTGGTAGGCCCCTGTTCTCCCCCCAATGCGCCTTGGAAGTTTTGGCATCGTTTGTTGAAGCGGAAGAAAATATCACGATGCTCAGCGGGTATGCCATCCAATCAGCCAGCCGGAACGGCGTGACGCTGAACGGGGTCGTCCTGCGCTCGTTGGAAGGAAAGAGACAGATCCATGTAGACGCGAAGGTGTTTGTGGATGCCTCTTATGAGGGGGATTTATTCGCCGCGGCTGGGGAGGAGTATCGGGTGGGACGCGAGAGCCGGGACGAATATGGTGAGCCGCATGCTGGCAAAATCTTTGCCCAGCGTGGAGGTTCAGGACGACATCCATATGACGCAGCCTGCGGTCGGTTGAACTTGCGCACCTTTCGCCTCACGACCACGGAGATTTTCAGTGGCAGCACGGGCGAAGGAGATAGGGCGGTTCAGTCTTACAACGCGCGGCTTTCCCTAAGTTCCCAACCGGAAAATCGGGTTCCGATCCCCTGTCCTCACGACTACGATCGCACCCGTTATCTAGGCCTCCTCAGAAGCCATGCGGACGAACCGGAAAGGAGATACCCCTTGAAATCCGATCTTGTCTTACAGGGAATCGAGAAAAATAGCTTGGAAGCTCGGGTTGGAAAACTTCACAATTGGAACTCCGCCAACTACCCTGAGGCCAATTGGGATTATCCGGACGCGGATTGGGAGGAGCGCTTCGTAATCATCCGGCGGCATGTCGATCACGCCTTGGGAATGCTTTGGTTCTTACAGAATGACTCCGAAGTGCCCGAACACCTACGGGAGAGAAACCGCGCCTGGGGTCTCGCCGCCGACGAGTACTTGGAATGCGGCCATCTTCCGTCGGAAATTTACGTTCGCGAGGCCCGGCGTCTCGTGGGCAGGAAGGTTATGACCGAACACGACGCAGTGCTCGCTTCCGGACGGGAGCGAACACCGGACTATGCGGACTCGGTCGCGTTCACCGAATGGCCTATGGACTCTCATGACTGCTCGATGGAACGCCGCGCAGGAAGCCTCAATGACGGCCTCATCCTGCTGACGGAATTGACGCGCCCAGCATGCGTGCCGTTTCGTTCTCTTCTGCCCAAAGGCGTCGATAATCTTCTGGTCCCCGTCTGCATGTCGTCGACCCATGTGTTTTGGGGAGCTATACGTGTCGAACCGACCTGGATGCATATCGCGGAGGCGGCTTCTTTAGCCGCCGTGCTGGCCGTTCGAAGCAGTCGCCTTCCCGCGGCCTTGCCGGTGGACGAGCTTCAGTTTTTCCTTCTGGAGAAGGAAATTCCCCTGACGTTTTTTAACGATGTGGATCTGGCGACAGGAGGCGATGCTGCGAAGGCAGCTCACTTTTTTGGAACCCGTGGCTTCTTCGATTCGTTTGATGCAATGCTGGAGGTGCCGTTGGATGAGGAGACATTCCAGGCGTGGCGCAGCCGGATTGAGACCCAAAATATAAAAACGAATGGATCGCTTCCCTTATATGCGGGAATGTCTCGCGGGGAGTTTTTGCGCGGAGCCTTTTCCGCTGTAAAAAAGGGCCAATAACTCTGGAGGTTTTCCAACAGGGGATGGTATTTTCATGAACTGACGTCCGCGAAAATCTGTTGTTCCTCGCTAGCAGCCAAAGATACACTCCTCTGATGCTTCCCCTCCCTCAACGGCCCTCTCTCATCAGTGAAGTGGCACGCGTGATTCGCGAAGGAATCGAAAATGGACAATGGCAGGGTTCTCTTCCAGGCGAGCGCCGCCTGAGTGAGGAACTTCAGGTCAGTCGTCCCACCATCCAGCATGCAGTCGAGATTCTGGCAAAGGAGGGATGGATCAGGAACAAAGGCCGCTATAGGAGGACCATCCTGGCCAAGCCAGCCCGAATTTCTAAAACCTTGGGAATTGTGGTAATGCTGACTCCTGTGCCGATGGAAAACTTGGAACCCCATCTCATTATCCGAACGGATTTTCTACGTCGAATAATCGCTTCCGAGGGGATGGAACTTGTGATGGTGCATGGGCCGCGCTATTTCTCCAAACGACCCGCTCTCGCACTCGATGGATTGCTTCGGGAAACCCCTGCCGCCTGCTGGTTGCTCGTGCGATCCACGCGGGAAGTGCAAACGTGGTTCGACAGAAAGAAACTGCCCGCCATCATAATGGGGTCCGCCTTTGATGGAATTGACATATGCTCCATGGACTATGACTACGTTCCCCTCTGTAATCATGCCATCGGCGCGTTCGTCTCACGCGGCCACAAGAAAATCGGATTCCTGATCGATGAACCCAGAACCGCCGGCGATATTTATAGCGAGTCGGCGTTTCGAGAGGCATGTGAAAAATCCGCCGGGAAGTGCATTGTTCCGCTGATGATGAAACATAATGGGACGACCGAGGGAATCTGCGAGACGTTAGACCGCGCATTCCGCCTACCGGACCCGCCTACTGCATTGCTTGTCTCCCATGCGGGGACGGCCATTACAATGGTAACTCATCTGGCTAAAAGAAGGAAGCTTGCGGGACGTGACTACGCTTATATTTGTCGCGACAACGATCCAGTTCTTCGCTATCTGATCCCCGGTGCAGCTCGCTACGGCGATGATCCGACGCGCTATTCCCGCAGATTTTTGAGCCTTATCAAAAGCGTAATTTCGAGGCTTCCTGTTACTAACCGGCATGTTCGCCTGATGGCAGAGTTTATACCTGCAGAAAGCACCGAATGCAAGGGATTCGGTCGCCCGGATGTTTGATTGTCCGGGCTATTGTGCTCTCCCCGCAAAACAATTTGCGCCGCAATTTTCATCCCCAACTCCCGATCGAGCGAGTCCGTCAGGATTGCGCAACCTTAAGTGAAATTTTTATGTTCCAGAAGAAACGAAAAAGTTTAAGAAACCTTGTCTCTGAACGCCCCATTGAATTAAACAAGAACTTTGGGCTTCGTGCGTCGCGACATACAAAAATCCGACAGTTGAGGGGTTTTGTTTTCGGCTTGATCTTCGGCTTGACCAGTTTTCTGAATATGGAATACGCGGAGGCCCAAATGCCTGTAACAAAACGGGCTGTCGGAAACACCGATGCTTTAGCCGTTGGACCAACGCCTCTCGAGGCGGTCCCTCGGCCTACCCGTGGCGTGGTTTACAAGACCTACACGCGAGCGGGTGAAACCGAGCAAAGGAAGTTGCAGATGTTCGTTTTCGAACCGCCCGGCTTCCGACCTTCCGATCTTAGGCCGTGCTTCTTTGTGATTCACGGCGGCGGATGGACAGGCGGCAAACCGGAGAGGGCATTTCACATAGCGTCGCATTTCGCGGAGCGAGGCATGGTTGGTATCAGCATCCAATACCGACTTATGGATTCAAAGATTGGACAGACTGTCGCGGACTGTGTGCGTGACGGCCGCTCCGCAGTGCGTTACATCAAGAGACATGCTGCGGAATTCGGAATTGATCCGCATCAAATCGTCGTGAGCGGCCTTTCCGCCGGAGGACACATCGCGGCAGGTACGGCTTTGTTCGAGGGGTTCGATGAGATTGGGGACGACGCATCCGTTTCAAGCCGGCCAGTGGCCCTCGTTTTGTTTTGCCCGGTGCTCGACACTTCGCGGGAGGGCTTTGGTTCTGCGAAGCTCGGTGAGCAGTGGCAGGAACTCTCTGCGATTGAGAGGATGCGCTCGGGAGTGCCGCCCACAATTATCTTCCATGTGAAGGGAGATCCCGTTGTCTCCTACAAGGGATCTGTGCATTTTGCCGAAGCGATGGCGAAAGCCGGGAATATCTGCGAGGTGGTGGGATACGAGGGGAGCAGACACTGCGGTATAACAAGCGATCCCGCCTCGCTGGGTGAGGTGCTTGGCAAGGTGGCGAACTTTCTTCGCCCATTGGGAATCAAGACGACAGGTTATTGACCGGACATTGTTTGAACCGCTTTTGCGTCCATTCCGAAGTTTGGCTCTATGAACATGGACAAGATCGTCGCTCAGGAGCCGCAGGGAAAACCGGTGTCCGCGACTCACTCAATCGGCGGGACGGCAGTTCCCGGCACCCCTCGTTGATTCTCACCCTCAGCGTGCTTTACAAACACCTGGTCAACAGGGCTCTGCGGAAGTTCGATTTCGAGTCATTCGGGCTCCAGCATTCCGACCACAGGCCGAGCTTTCTGGCGATTCATGTGGGCGGACGGCTGGCATGTCCCAGAGGACATTCAAATGGTATCTGGCTCTTTCTGTTTTCCAGATGAAACCAATTGCCGCCGCAGGTTACTCCCCCGACGCTGACAAAGAAGCCCGCCGAGCCATGAAACTCCCCTTTCTATTTATCTCGTCCTGTGTTTTATCCACTGCCAGCGTTGCCGCTCAAAGACCGGTACCGGTGAGGGAGATTCCCGGCGCTCAAACCCTTGTTTTTCGCCAGGTCGGCAGGGCAACCCTGCACCTGCACATTTTCCTGCCGCCGGAACACACTGCCTCGGACAACCGGCCCGCCATGCTTATGTTTTTCGGCGGCTCGTGGGAGCGCGGCGCTCCGACGATGCTCATTCATCACGCAAAGTATTTCGCCTCGCGCGGCATGGTTGTAATCCTGCCCGACTACCGCACAAAACGCTATTACCCAAAAATCACCCCGCTTGATTGCCTTGCCGACGCGAAGGCCGCTTTTCGCTGGACGCGCAGCCACGCGGCGGAGTGGGGAATGGACCAGCAGCGCATCGCCGCCACCGGTCTCTCGGCGGGCGGCTATCTGGTGGCCGCAATGTTGCTGGATGCTTTGGAAGAGCCGGACGCCGACACCAGCGTTTCATGTCATCCGGACGCATTGGTGCTTTTTAATCCCGTTCTCGACACTACTTCCACGGGTTTTCATACAGAAAAATTTGGCGACCGTGCGCACGACGCCTCCCCAGTACATCATGTCCGACCCGGAATACCTCCGGCCATCATTTTCCACGGCAAGGCCGACACGCTCGTGCCATGCGAGCAATCCGAACGCTATGCCGTAGCGATGACTGCCGCTGGAAACACCTGCCGACTTTTGACCTATGAAGGCCAAAAGCATGGCTTCTACTGGAGTGAACCTTACCACTCGGAAACCATTCAGGAGGCGGATCGATTCCTGGCCTCCCTCGGCTGGCTGCAAGGCGAACCGACTACGCCCCCACCTCCTCTCTCCCGCTCAGAAAGATCAACCTCCCAATCCACATTGCCTTCACCATGAACGAACCAAACAACCCCCAACACGAACCGCTTCCATCATGAGCGAACGCATTCTCTATTCTAGGGCGGTTGCATTTGTGCCTTCTGTCGCGACGCTTGTTGTCAGCGTCGCAACAGCGTTTGCGGCGGCGGGTGAAGATAAAGACTCTTGGGAATCCCTGCCGGAGGTTAAATACGAACAGCGTCTAATCGGCGGTCAGGCTTGGACCGAAGGACTTTCCAAGCTCGCCGTAGGGCGTTTCGCGGTCAATTCCGTCAATGGGCTCATGAACGAGACGGTCGCTGATTTTTCGTTCTACAAGAGCCATTATGACATGTTTTCCTACGGTGGCTATCCGCGAGATTACTTCGACTTTCATGTTCCCGGCACTGACGGCCTACCCGAGACGGACGAGATCACTGGCGACTGGGCGCATCAGATTCGCACGCGAGTTTATGAAGGCGGACATATGGTCAGGCTCATCACCGGGGCACTGGCTCCCGGATTTCTGGTGGAAACGAACTCGCCACGATTCACGCTCACCAAGCGGGATACCGAAAAGGATCGGGTGGATTGGAGAGGAACGATCCCCGAACACGAGCGTCGTGGTGTGTTTCCGCTCTTTGTGCTCGTCCCGAGAGAAGGGGGAAAAGTTGAATTGGTCACTAGGGAACGGGGGGGGTGGAACATTCCTATAGATTTGGGCAAGCCGGATCAACCATGGGTGGTGGCGGTATATCCACCAGTTTCTCGCGAGTTTTTATGGAACTTCCGGGCATCAGACGGAAAATTCGTTGACGAAAAGTTCCTTTGGAACTTTCCCAACTATCTGAAGGACGACACAGTGGCTGTTCTGTTGACCTTCCGAGAGGGATTGGGGTTAAGAACACAATTCGGGGAATTAACCCTGTATAGCTTGGATCGAAAGGAAATCGGCATGGTGGGTTTAAGCACTGCCTTCGACGGGCTTTTGAAAGGCGTCCAGAGCGGGCTGGCAGAGGTGAAACCCCATCCAGGGGACGTGTTGATTGCCGAGAGTATGGCGGAGCGGTGGCAGAATGATAAGTGGAACTTCGCTCCCATCGTACAACGGGCTACGGTGCTCGCGAGGCTATTGCACACTTACCCATTGAGCGTCAGGGAATGGTTCCGCATCGAAGAGGAGCGTGGGGAAGTCAAGATCCGAAATGAATTCACATTTCATCGGTGGGGAAATGCCGACTGGCAGAGCGATGACTATGCTCCGGTGCCGATGGCGTTCGCGCTATCACATAAAAATCTCGGGTGGCCGGAATTTATCGGAATTACCGATCCCGGGATTCGCGGTCGGCTAGGGCCTTTTCTCTACTTTTCGAAACGAAACTGGTGTGAGTGGAGCATCCCGCATTGCCATCCCGAATACGCCCTCCAGCCTGACATGCCCGCCCCAGAGAAAGCCAAGTTGATTCAAGAAATCAAACAATTCGCATCTAATGATCAGTACAAAATAGGCTGGAGGCCTGGAGATGTTTACGCCCGTCACTTGGAACCGGGAAGCAAAGGCTACCAAGAACTCAAAGAATTGAGCTCCACTTACCGACCATACACCGCAGGTTTGCTGCCTTGGGGGCAGCCTTACACACAAGCATTGTCAGTCTGGTCCATGCTGGACGATACGACACGTGAGGCGGTGCTGAAAAAGATGAGCATTGTATTGCGCTACTCCTTTTATACTAAAGAATATTTTCGCAAGCAGGAACCTATCAGTGGACACAAGTATGCCAACAGCGCTCCAGGTGTCGAGAAACCTGAGTACATGGCCGGCGACGTTCCAAGCTTTATGGCTGGACCTCTCTATTACGGCTATTTGTATGCCAAATTCAGCGGGGATTGGAAGTGGCTAAAGCCGTATTATCGCGAGGCCTGGGATATCTCCCGTTTCGCTGAAATTTATGCCGACTGGAGTTGGCCTGGCGTTTCGTTGCGCGAGCATGTCTTTGTTTCTCACTTTGATCCTATGATTTGTGGGGTTCTTGCCTTGATCGGCTTGGAGCGGATGAGCGATGTCTTTGGAACTACGGAAGAACAAGGGCGTGCCCAATATCTGCTGAGCCGGACAGCGGTCACCCTTGTCCTTCAGTCACTTCTACCTCGCTGGGTCGATCCAGATAACCTTAATCCCGCGCTGACTTGCGATGGCGCTAGCGAGCACGGACCGATGTTACTGGATTTTGAAAGAGTCACCGGCAATCTGCGTAGGCAAAGATCGTATTTCGCCTATTCGTGGCTTGGTCGCCAACCGGAGTTGTTTCGTTATCGCTCGGACATTGCCGGTCCCGGATTCTGGAAGAACTTTCAGGAGCAGTTTGTCAACAGCGATAAGTGGAACTGGATGGAGGATTTTGCAGCCCTTTCTCATGCCGCGATGCGGGGATGGTTGCGAGACTGGCCCCGTGAGGATATCGAGAACTTCCTTTCTTCCGAGAAAATTTACTCCGGGAGGGGTGGGAATCTCTCTCTTTTACCGAGTGCCGATGTGCTGATGTTATTGTGGGCGAGGAAGAACGAAGTGCCAGCCTTCCTGGTCAACTGGGAGCGGGGCACGGTAGAGAGGTTTTCATGGGAGGAAGAGTCCGGGCACCTCGTCCTAAAGGTGAATTTTCCCGAGAAAGGCCAGATTACCTTTAGGAGTTGGAGGGCATTGCCCGACGAAACTCGCGTAAACGGAACGATCGTGACACAATTCCAACTGGCGGAGGGTATTCCGGTGGGAAGAAACGAACCCTCTGGCGAAATGGGACCGCTCTTCACGATTGCAGTTCCAGCCGGACAAAGCGAAATCACATTGATTTGGAACAGGCGGAAACAAATTTCAAAACAGAATCCATGAGTTCGAACAAGGGAAGTCAGACTATGATTCAGCGCGTCCGTATCCTGCTTTGTGGCGCTCTTTGGCTGAGTCTAGCCGGTTCGTCACCATGTTCCGACCTGGAGGTTCCACTCATGCACGGCGCCATATTTAATGTCGGCGGCGAAATTGGATGGGATAGAAACCCTGTTGCCGGGGCGCTTGAAACCAACGTCGAGAAACTGAACAAAATAAAGGATCATGGCTACCAAATGGCTATCCCATGGTTCAAGGTGCCGGGGCACGCGCTTGCCACACCCATTTTTGATTGGGCGGATGCCAACGACATGCCTCTGATGCTCATGCTCCATCAAGGATGGGAACCAAGAATGGTTTTCGATCGATACGCAGAGGATCCGGAATTGTGGCTGGAAAATAATATAAATCGTGCCCGGCGTTGGGCTGATAGAATCAAAGGCCATAAAAGTGTAAAGGCAGTGATTCTTGGGAATGAAACTATTCCGCACGTAGGAACACCATCTTTTATCTCAAGATGGCCTGTTGCGGAATCTAAAGAAACAATTAAGGCAGCAGACCTCTATCTTGGCGCGGAGGACGAAGGAGGCGGGAAGTCCACCAAAGAAAAAACCGATGTTGTCAAATCTGCAGCGAATCCGTCCGAATTTTGGACAAAGGTTATCCACAACGAACTCGCGGAAAAATATGGCGACAATATCGAGTCGCTGAATCGGAATTGGAAAACGCGATTTGAAAATTTCGCAGACGTTGACATACCATCCGCCGATTCAGGAGGGTGGCATGACTTGCGCGTCATTGCTCGCAAGCATTTTGCCGTCATCATGGATGCCTTGATAAGGGAAGGCTTCAAGCCAACCCTCGGGCAAAGCGTCTTATATTGCTCAAAACACAGTCGTCCCGACCCATTTACATGGCGTGAATGCGAGGAGATCACTTGTGCTAGTTGGGACGATGTTGAAGCGCTATTTCCCCTATGGGTTCTCAAGGCTGCCGCAGATACCACTCGCCTGCCGGTCTTCAATGCGGAACTACATCTTTACCATGATACATTCAGCTATCTTGGTTCCCCGGCCATTTCACGATACCGGTATCTAACCAGCGCGCTCTTGGGGGAGTATTGGACAGGCAGTTTCAAATTTGACAATTGGAAAAGCAATCCGGCGGTCCTAATCAACCATAGTCAAACAACCGGTGTGCTTCAGGAACTAGAAAAGACTCAGCAATATTACCGCGCCATAGCCAAAGCTTACCAAGAAGCAGATCTGAATGTCCTTTTGACCGAAGAGAATTGGTTTTTCAGTGCCGAACTTGAGGGGCACTATGGCGTCGGCTCATCGGAAGGTTTTGATCCAACCAAGCTCGACTACAATGATATTCGTGATCTAATGCGTCGTAAAATGGTAGTCAATTTTATGGACGGCAATCCATTTGCCGAGGTGTACGCGCGTCTTTCCATGCTGGGTAAACCTTGGCGCTATTTTTTGGAGAACGATCTTTCTGAGTTCAAAAAAGGCATCTTGGTGGTATGGAGTCCGCAATTGAAATTGGAAACCGCTCGCTCTTTGGCCGATCTTCCCGTCGACGTGCGGCTGATTTTTGTCGAGACCGTTCCCGCTTTTGACCAGTATCGACATCCTCTCCCCGACGACTTGATTGGGAGGCTGACTGCACGAGGAGAGGTCGTAAAAATGGCCCTTTTGGAGAAGACTTTTAAGTCCTCCTCCATCATGCGTTCAGAGTATCAGAATCTCGCCACGGTCCGCCGCTGGAAGCTCAAACGCCCGGCCACCAAAATTCCCTTCGACGTTCCGTATGCTGCGCTCGAAGTGAAATCTGCTGAAACGCCATTGGGTCGGTTAGTGGTTATTACAAACAACACAGCGGAAACCAAGTCGGCTCCATTGCCATGGAGCGACGGCAATTATCTCGCGACAGATCTGAACACGGGAGAGACGCTTTCTCCAGAAGTAGCACGCAAAAATCATGAGTTCACCCCTTTTGCAGTGCGTTTATTCCGGCTGGAGCCCAAATCTTGAAGTCCGAGAGACCAATAGGTTTCGAAAGAAATGGCCTCTGGCGAACAAAGTTTACCAGATGAAATAAATTGCGGGAGCGGGAGCTCTGCATGACCCTCTCAGTGGGCGATCGTCTGTATCAAGCCATCGCCCCCAGAGAAAGCGATTCTTCCCTTCACATATGCATTCCCTCTTTTCACCGTTTCAATCCGGCAGGGTGAGTCAGTTGGCTGCCCTGTTTTTATCAGTACTGTTTCAGAGCGCTCCTCCCGGTTTTGCTGAAGCTAAAGATTACATTGCCCTGGTGAATAGTGGTTCAGATGTGCTCGTTCGTTGGGGGATGGAGCCATCCGATCCGCATTCAAACACCGCAGTAGTCTCAGGCGTCAGTGAATATCCAGGTTTGAAACTCTGGAACTCAAACACTCGAGACCCGGAGCCACGTGTTGACGGATACAGCGAGGGATCGGGTGCGGTTCTTACGGGCTGTGCATTTCCTGAAGATCGGATGGCCGCTGCCCTTCAAACAACCTCTGAAATTCGGTTTTTTTCCCAAACGACGATTGAAATTCTATTTTCAATGCAAAAGTTACCAGGAAATTCTGATTCTACCGTCTATTTTAGTGCCGTAAAATCGCGTGCGGAGAACGATATTAGCATACGGTTCTCCCCCCTTGTCTTTCAGCGAGAAACCGGAGAATTCTCCTCAGTTATCGGTTCGGGGCCGATTCAAAAGGCCAAGATACCATGGCATATCTCTTCTGAAGCTGGCCACTGGTATTACGCTGTAATTCGGCTCCAATTCGCCGACACTAAGATCGAATACTCCGTGAATGTCGCTGATCTTACGGCAGGCGACAAAAATACTCGTGAAGCGGTGCCTCTTACGACCAGACCGTTAGACGCTACACTTTTTACGGATAAAGGAATACGAATGCAAATCGGTATTGGCAGCGGGATTGAGGAAAAGAGAGCAGCGCCGGTGCTTTTCGACGAAATCGTCATTTCAAAAGGGTTATTAACGTCGGAGCAAATAAACGAACGGTTGGCCGCGCTTTTGAAGCGTTAGCACGAGGAAGAAGCGCACTTGTGAGGACCTTAATCGCATGGTGAAAGCGAACCACAACCAATCACTTCAAAAGTTGTTTTTCCGCGAACGGAAAAGCGAATCTGGCGATCCGTATTTACCAGAGGAAACAGATTGTTTGCCTGTGGCGAGTATCGGAAACTCCAACAGAGCATGAAAATAGTTTCTCTTCATCCCATCCCTACAAATAATGAAATCGACAATAAAAACCCCCACTTGGTTCCTTCCCGTTATTGCAGCAGTCGGTCTACTGGGAGTAACAACGGCGAGCGGCGCGGTGCTGACGGAATATACTTTTGCAACCAACGGGGCTTCTACTAATCCAACGTCAAATGTCAGTGGATCGACCGCAGCTTACACTGGATTGAGCGGCAGCACCGTTGGTCTCGGTGGCTCATTGCAGAGCGCGTTCGTCCGATTCGACACCGCCGGCACCAGTTTTGACAGCGGGAAGTATCTCGAATTCACTCTTACTGCTGACCCTGGCTATGTAATCAACCTCACATCGCTTACTGTCGATCTTGGCGGATCCAATGTTGCCGGTCAACCCACCCGAATCGCTTCCACTCAAATCCGCTCAAACGCGGAAGTATCCGATTATTCTACGAGCCTGACGCTGACTCCCGGGCCTACAACGGTGGCCCAAGTTTCTCTTGCGGGCGGCACTACAGTGCCCGCCTCCTATGTGCTCTACACTGCCGACCTGACGGGTGCCGAATTTCAAAATCAGACATCGGTTACCTTTCGTATTTACGGCTACGGTTCGGCCTCGACGACTCAAGCGTTCTGGCGGGCAGATAACGTTCAGCTCAACGGAACGGTTGTCGCCGTGCCGGAACCGTCGACGTCTGCGATTGTAGTTGTTAGTGGATTGGTTTGGATGACATTGATCCGCCGCCGACTTGGCAGGATAGTATCCGCTTAGAACGCCTGATCAGGGAAATTGGTCGTTTAGATCAACGGAATCCCTTCCTCTCTGCGGAACGTTTGAGCCGACGCCGCAGCCTCAGTCGCCATACTCAAGAAAAGGAAAAATCGCCCTGCGGCACATAAAACCGCGTGATGTCGGGTCTTCGGGCCACGGTATCCGCGGTCCTGCGCGAGTGGATGGGGGTGAGACATCCTTCAGCAAGAAGGCGCTGCAACTCGAGAAGTAAACGCTGTGTGGGGGGATTGTTGCGAACCGGGAGGACATCGCTCCACATAGAGTCTTCGTTTGACTACCGCGTAATCAAGATACCTTCCCGAAAATATTGCTCGCGATCTGCCTGAACCTGGCAGAAGCACACGGTGCCGATCCAGATCGCGGGGTGTTCTTGCCAAAATTTCCGAGAGAGAGGTGAAGAAAGAGGCATGTCAAGATATGCCCGAATCGTGATGGAATCGGATACTTTCGCCCCAAGCTGAATCCTGGAGAACCCTGTTTACCAGACAAAACGAGTTGTCCTTCCCAAAGAGTTGATTGATTTTGGATATGTGATCGCCGTGGAATCCCCGCAAATATAGAGTCGCCTCCTGTTGTCACCGCCCCTTGAATTATCCCCCATGATGAAGCGAAACAGAAAGAGATGGCATGAATACCCCTTCAAGCGGAGCAGCGGTTTCAGCCTCGTGGAATTGCTCGCTGTGATGGCATTGATCGGCTTGACCTACAGTTTCGTCGTACCCATCGCTTCCAATCTCTTGCGCGGTCAGCCAATTACCCGCGCTGTAAATGGCTTGTCTTCCCTGCTGGAGTATGCGCGTCAGGAGGCCATGACGCGACAGACGTATACGTGGGTGTGTTTCGGTGAGCGTACGAATGCCCTCGGGAACATAGAGCTCTCTGTCGTGGTGCTGGCCTCGCGGGACGGAACATCCAACGTCGCCGCCTCGAATCTGCGTCAGATGAGTCGGGGATTTGTATTTGAAAATGTGGTGCTGTCTGAAACGGCGTCCCTGCGCCCAACAACCCGCGCACTTACCACTGGACTGAACCCAGATGGCGCAGTCGTGCAAAACAATTCTGGGGTCGATTTCAACACGAGCGGTGTGACCTATGATCGCTCGATGACGTTCACCCCAAGTGGAGCGCCACTTTTCGAAGCAAGTCCAACGTGGGCCAGTGGATTCGCCAGAATCATTGACATCAGTCTGCGTCATTCCCGTGGCGGTAACGCACCCGAGGCCGAAGCGGATGATGCGGCGATCTACCTCCACGGCGCTTCAGGGCGCATCCACGTTGTCCGGCTATGAAGTATGATTCGGACATTCCGAACGGGCATCCCGCCCACGCATCATCGAGCGTGGACGCTTTTACTCTCGTTGAGGTCGCAATAGCCCTTGCGATCATCACTTTTGCGTTGATCGCGGTATTCTCGCTCTTACCTGTGGGATTGAATTCGCTAAAGCATGCCTCGGACGAGGCTGCCGCCGCATCGGCCCTTCGGACGCTGTCAACAGAAGTTCTCTGCGCGCCAGTCACGACTAACGTAGACGGCAGTCTGGCCCAGCATCTAGCGGACATCGAAGCGATTTCGTGGACCATCGGCGGCCCCCTTTCTGATCCAGCATTGATCGCTCTTGATGCCGGTGGTCGGGCAGGAGCGCCGTCCGCCGATCAAACTCAAGTAGCCCACATCGAAGTCGTTCCGCCCCCAAATGTTCGATCGGCTGGGCGAGCACACATTCGCATCGCTTGGCCTGCTACCGCAATCTGGACGAGCAGCGGTTGGACCAACGCGGCAGGATCGCTGGAGTCAACGGTTTATTTTGTCCCTTCAACTTAGGATGGCGCCATCGAAACGAAGCCCCGCCTTCACCTTGCTCGAAATCCTCGCTGCGATGGCGGTATTTGTCTTACTGCTGGTGCTGGTCACGCAAATCTCCGGTCAAACCATGGCAGTGATTTCGGCCTCCCAACGGCGCGTAGAAGCTTTGCAGTCAGCCCGAACAGTATTAGACTCAATGGGCTCGGACCTTGCGAATTTGGTTCGCCGGCATGGCGGAGTCCTCATCGCCGGTCAAAGTCCTTCTGAATACACGCCGCCGAGTGATTCGATGGCGTTTGTCTGTGCTTCGCGGCCGCATGCCGGAGTAGGAAATCCCGCGGATGTCCGCTTCCTGGCGATATCCGTTGGAGTTCGGCTCTTTGAAAACAAAGTCATCGGCGTCACCGGAGAGATCATGCCTATGGTGAGCAAAGGAGTCGGGCCTGTACCTTGGAATGGAAACTTTGCGCATTTCTCAAATGCTGCGGCCAGCGCTGCCAACGCACTCGAAGGACCTGCCGGGATCACAGATATCAGCGAACCTCTCTCAGAAGGGGTATTTCGCATGGAAGTGGTTTATCTGCTGAACGATGGGAGCATCACGCCGAATCCGCCAGCTCTGGTGAATTTCGCCTCCACCCCTGCCCTTGGACCTGGAACGACAGCCGTGGATTTGTCGCGAGTGCGAGCGATCATCGTGGCTGTGGCGGCACTGGACAAGACAACGTTGCGCCTTGTCGCCGATGCTGGAGAGTTCCAGAAACTTGCCGAAGCGTTTCCGGCGCTCACCGAGCTCAACAAAACTCCAATGCAACTCTGGTCTTCGACGCCGCTCCCGGATTCTTTGCCCAAGCGGGTAAAAGAAAATTTGCGCGTTTTGCAACGCACTTTTTATCTGCCAAGTGGAGGAAGATCATGAAAGCCCAAGTTCTGCGAAAAATGCGGGGAATCGTTGTTCCCTCGCGCAATCGAGGCGTTGCGCTTGTAATTGCTCTGGCCATGGTAGTCTTGTTAACTGTCATCGTGGTGGCCTTCTTTGCCCGGAGCATGTTGAACCGGCAAATAGAGGCCAGCGGGGCCGGACGGGAAGCGGCCGACGTTCTAGCTTTAAGCACCCTCGAAGCCCTTACAGGGGATATGCTCAACGAAATGAGCGCAGCTTCAACCGTCGAGACAGTATCCTCGGTTTCCCTGTTCCATCCGGCTTCCGACGAGGCCATCCGTCCGTTCAGAGTCGTAACGCAACCGTTCCTCAACGCAACGAACGCCAAAATACTCCTCAAGCAAAGCTTGCCGGGTTCTTCGCTTTTTCCTGCCAATGCGCCATACAATACAACATTGGTGAATCGCATTTTCCCGGCGGCAAGTGAAATCTCTACGATGGCACCTTCCCGCGACGGCAGGATCATCAGCACAAACCGATGGAATACCCCCCGTCTACTTCCGAGCGGGTTCGATGCAGCGGGAGCACCGAACTGGATTTATGTCGCACGTGCCGGGATCTCATCAAATCAAGCGATCTCACCAGCATGGTCCGATTACACCTCGGGAAACAGCAACGCCATTGTCGGACGTGTGGCCTTCAATGTTTATGAGACCGGCGCACTACTCAACGCCAATGTAGCGGGGTATCCGGATTCTCTAACTACGGAGCAAGTTTTCCACCTGAAAGGCTCCCAGGCCGGAGCCGATCTTCGCCGTCTACCAGGAATAACAATGGCGGCCGTAAACGCTCTGGTGGACTTTCGGAATCCTCAAATTGGAAGCGCAGGGGCCTACACGAATTACGTTGTTTCAGGTGGCCTAGCATCGGGCTTCCACAACCATCGAGTGCTTATGCAAGATGGCTCGACCATAACCAATTCGTTTTTCACCAGCCGCCAGGATCTTATTCGCTACGCCGAAGCGCGAAATCCGGAGCTTACGAATGCGCTTCCGTATCTGACCCATACGGCCTTTGCCATCAATGCCCCATATTGGCAGCCGGGGTACGATGCAAATAGTAAAGTCGGAGGATCCTCTAGGTCGGAATTTCAATACCGCGCCAATGCGACAAATCTCAGTAGCCTGAATCGTGACGTTTTGTCGGTTCGCTTTACACAAGATGCAAGTATCACCAGTTACCGCAACAGCGGGTCCTCCTTCTCCTATTCGGTGAACTCAGGCGATCCTTTGATGCAAAGGCGTTTTTCCCTGAACAGGCTGAAGTGGCTTGGCACAAATGGTCCACAAAATGGAGGCACCGAAGACTCAGTCCGGGCCTGCTTCGGATTGCGATGGAACAACGGGCGCTGGCAATATGTCGGACCATCCGGGAACGGCGTTATGGAGCAGATCAAAACACTGCACGAGGTCGCCGCGGAGAATCGCGAGCCGAATTTCTTCGAGATTCTGCAAGCGTGTATTTTGGACGGCTCCCTGGGAGTGGTAGTGGGGAATGGGCAGTTTCAACCTGCTTTTCAAAAAAAGACCACGTTCCAAATACTTCGCGTCGGCGCGAGTCTCATCGATCAATATGACGAAGACTCTTATCCAACTGTCATTGAATATGACGGAGGTGCCGGAGTTCCGTACTGGCAGGCGGTCGGCGTCGAAAACCTGCCGTATATCGAATCGGTCGTGGTAATTGCAGGTCCGAAACCCGGAGACGAAAACAATAATCTTGTAGTGTATGCTCTACCCAGGCTTTGGAATCCCCACCGGGGAAGCACCACTGGCGATCAACCCAAAATTCGCATTGGAATTGCCGGACAACTAAGCGCGAGATGCTTTTGGGGCAAGGAGGGCGTGCCCCCGGCGGGATATCCGAAAGCCGCAAATGATCCGAAAGTACCTAACATGGTGATCGACGGGATTGTTGCAACCGCCGAACTCGCCGCCGTGGACACCTTTCCGCAGCCAAGATATCCAGCCGCTTCGGATTTCGCTTCTGCACTCTCCGACAATGCGGCGGGAATTGTCTGGGCTCCTTTACCTGCGGCAGTAGGCCAGCATGGAGGAAGTTCCTTTGTCGGATTTCGTTTTCCCGATTTTCATGTGGATTCCACAAAGATGGAGGACACCGGGGCCACTGACAAGCTGACACTGATGACCCGCTTCGGGAATCTCACTGGAGCCGGAACGGCGACCAGTGTTGCCAACATTTATCTCGAGTTCCGTACTCCGTCCGGGCAATGGATTCCGTATGCGTTTTTCAGCGGGATCAACGATTCAGCAACTTGGATGGCTACGGTCAGCAATTGGTCCAACAGGATTGGCGTATCCTCAGGAAGCGGGAAATTCATTTACTCTCCGAATCCATGGACTCCTGATTTGCTGCTCGCTCCAGATTGGTTCCTGAAATCGGATCCCAGAACGAGTCGTATTTCTCCCGTTCAAATGTTTCAGATGGCTGGGATGAATGTGAATCCTCAACCTTCGCTCTGGTCGCCGAATGCGCCGACATCAGGAGGTCCCGCCAACAATCTTAACTTCTCTCGCAATGGATACGGGGGAGGCGAGCAAGGAACCAGCGGACCATTTCCTCGGCAGGCCGATGTCATCCCTAATAATGACTCTTCCAATGGGTTCTATGGAGGAACGTCCTTCTTTGGAAATTTTTACTACCCCGCATGGTTGAGCAGAAACTTTGGACCAAACACAAGTACTGGCGACCAAAGCAGTCCGAGAACGTCCACGTATGTGGATGTAGATGGTGTACGCCGCATTGCGGACAGCGGAAGATATATGAACGAATTGCCGACAGGCGCAAACGCTCCCACGACTGGCAATCCGTACTGGAGACAAGAAGATAAGCCGGTTGTTTTGAATCGCCCTTTTGAAAGCGTGGGGGAAATGGGGTATGCGTTTCGCGATCTGCCATGGAAGACACTGGACTTCTTCTCGGAAAACAGCGCCGACGCCGGGTTGCTGGATTTTTTTGCCCTCACAGATGCTGACATCTCTGTCGCGGCGGATCGGCTAAATGTTCAGAACGCGCCAGCCGAAGTACTCGACGCCTTGCTTGCGGGGACACCCGTCGATGTTGCGAATTCTGCTTCCGCAATTTTTTCACAAACCGCAGCATGGAATATCTCCCGTAAGCTGGCCGGAACAAACTCGATCATGGGAAGTTCAGCCGATCTTGTCACCCGCTGGGTTGGTCCTCTCGCTGGGGACACCACAAATCCATCTACACTGCCGTTGTTGACCGATTCAGACTTCGACAGTTCGGATATAGCCCGAGTCAAGCCGTATCGGGAAGCAATCGTTCGCAGCTTGGGTGGGACTTCCGATTTGCGAACCTGGAACTTGATGGTGGACCTGATTGCTCAATGGGGGCGTTTCCCTCCCAGCGCCATCGGTGCGGCCGATTTTATCGTAAATGGTGAGAAACGCTACTGGCTTCATCTCTCCATCGATCGCTTCACCGGTGAGGTCGTCTCTCGTCAACTGGAGGCGGTAGCCGAATGAGAAAATTTCTACCTCGGTGCGTTGGCTTCGCCGCCCTTTGGGGAATGACAGGCGGAATCTTTGGACAGCAGGCTGATTCCCCGCCCCTACCAGCAGTTTCCCATTTACGAATTCCTGAGAATACGAGTTGGAGCATAAGTCGTGCGGAAACCCGATCTGGAGAGCTTGCGGGGAAAACCGCAAATAACAATCGGCAGGATGATTGGCTATTCGTCGAAATTGTTCAATACGGAGCCCTTCGGCATGGCATTGAACGTTTTGCCAATGGGAAAACCTGGGAATGGTGGGTCCGCGATGGGTTTCTCATCCATGAGGACGCTACCGGGTCGGGTATCGTAATTGAGGGCGTTGATAAAGCGGCGTCCAATTCCGTTGAGATGTCCCTTGCTGCGCCGGGTTTTCCGGGGTTGCAGTGGCTTAAGGAGCAATATTATCGAGGAAAGGTTCAACTGCAAAACCGGGAGTGCAGCCACTTTGAGGCTGTGATATCCGGGCAACAAGCGGAAGCTTGGATTGACGTTGAAACGTCTATGCCAAAGCGGATTCGGCTTGGGGATACACTGTTTGATATCCGGTTTGGTGCCCCTCCAGCCAGCGCTCCTGAATTGTCGCCGCAGGCTCTCGAAAAATGGGATAAGATGAATGCGCTTAAAGCGCGCGCGGCCAAGATTGAGCAGAGTGGAAGACGATAGTGCCAACATGCTCATTCCTTGAATCACCGCGATGTGCTTCCGATTAAAATTAAGTGCATTTCCATCGCGCCCGGGGGCGAAACCGAATATCATTTTCCCGGAGTTTTACTCGAACACCCTCAGATCTTTGACACGTCGGAACTCATCTATCTGGAAGTCGATAACAACCAAAAATGCGCCTTCCAAGAGGCCGGCCTGCTTCCACTCTAAATCACCTCGACGAATGAAAATCATCCGCTGCCTCAATCAAAACTACGAATCTCATTTAGGTGTTCAAAAGCCGAACGGCACTGTGGAGCGTCTGGATGTTGATATTTATTCGAGCCCGATACTACTGCCGGGAACTGTCATTCTGACTGGAACCCCACACGGAGTAGGCATGGCGGCAAACCCGCCCTGTTGGCCCAAACCCGGTGATTCTGTCACGATTGAGATTGATAACATCGGCCGGCTGACCAAGCCGGTTGAATGGGAAGACCCAGCCAAGCCGTAATCCATTGAGATCGTTTCATCGGCACACATCCGAAAACGTTTCTCCCCATTTCTTTCCGCCCAAGGTGGTGATCACCATGGAGGGAGCGGCAGGAGTTGCCGTGGCGAATCGCAACCGACTAGGGCATTTCCGTTTCCGTCCCGGCCGGAAGTGAGATGAACGCCACGACGCAACCCTTCCATTTTTGGAAATTCCAAATTGCCGTATGGAGTGCGTTTGTCCTGCTGACGCTGCCAGCCAAAATGGAAGTTTCGGAATCCCTCCTTGGCGCTGTAGGTTCCTACGGATTGCGGGACGGATTCAGCTTCGTCCTCACCTGCCTGATGCGGCAGATTTACGATTGCATTTATCAGAATCACAAGGAGCTTCCCTCGATTGTCGGGGCGGTGCTTACCGTCTCCGCGATGGCGGGTTTGCTGCAACTGCCCGTCTTTTATCTGGTTGGAGACATATTTCCCTTTGAGGAAAGAACCTGGTTCGCCCAGGCGGTTCCACTGGGTGTTTTCTACTATCGAACCGGGCTCTTCGCCTGTTGGAGCTTCCTCTATTTCACTTTCATCATCCGGGAGGAAAAGCGAGACCGTGAAGTGCGGCTGGCGGAGACCGAACTTCTGATGCTCCGCGCGCTCATCAACTCGCATTTCATGTTCAATGCGCTCAACACCATCTTGGCGGCGCTGGAACGCCAGCGGACGGGCGTGGAGGAAATGGTGCAGGCACTGGCCGACTACCTCAACTATTCCCTTCGGCATAAGGACGACGATTTTGTGTCCTTGGGGGAGGAGGCGGACGCATTGATGGACTATCTGATTCTGGAAAAAGCCCGGCTTCACGAGAACCTGGACATCGGCTACCAGATCGACGAAGGCCTGCGCGACCTTCGCGTTCCCGGCATTATCCTTCAGCCTCTGATCGAAAACGCCATCAAATACGGCTGCGAGACGTGGACGCCACCGGTGGTGGTTCGGCTTGTGGTTACGAGGGAAGATTCCGATCTCTCGATTGAGATTGCCAATACCGGGCATTGGATCAAGCCCGACCCCGAGCGGAAGACGGGCGGTGTCGGTTTGGACAACATCCGAAAACGCCTGAACCTGCTTTACCCTGGCCGTCACCACATGGAAATCGTCGCGGAGGAAGGCTGGGTTTCCGTGCGGCTCCGCATTCCTGCCAAATTATGAACGATACCACTTTACGCGCATTGATCGTGGATGACGATGCCACCGCCCGGGAACGGATGAGATTTCTTCTTTGTTCACACCCGGAAATCCGTGTGATCGGGGAAGCCAACTCTGTCACGAATGCAGTTGCCCTCTGCAACGATCTTCATCCTCAATTGATTTTCCTGGATGTGGAAATGCCCGGAGGGGACGGATTTTCCCTGCTCGACAAATTGGATCCACTTCCCGCGGTCATTTTTGCGACGGCCTTCGACGCATTTGCGGTCAGGGCCTTCGAGGTCAATGCGGTGGACTATCTATTGAAGCCGATCAACCCGCAGCGCCTCTCCGATGCCATTCGGCGTCTCATTTACGAACCTCCCCGGACCCAGACCCTGCCCTATCGGGCAAATGACCGGGTTTTCCTCCCGCACGGACGAAAAAAGCGCGTGGTCTTCCTGCCCGACATAGTCGGGATTGAGGCGCTCGACAACTACACCAAAGTCCATCTGGCGGACGGCACTCAAATCGTCATGCGCCAGTCTTTGCTCGAATGGAATGACCGGCTGCCCAAGGAAATGTTTTTCTCCCCCACTCGTTCACTCATCGTCAATTTGCAGGCTGTTCACGATGTCGTCATGGAGTCTCGCTCGCAAATTTCCTTCCGCTTGCAGGGCCATGATCGGATCTTCACCGTCGGACAGCGCCCGGCAGCCCGCTTGCGCAGAGCCCTGCGCTTCGGCCGGGGGCTGTGACGGCCGTCACCAAAGTGGCGGTCCGTCCCTGCTTTTCAGCCGTTCCTCACTAATCCTCAGCCGCTGATTTCGTTCTAAGCAACGTGATGCCTCGAAATGAGGTATCGCAACGTTATTGGATCGCAGGTGCGCCGCATGCGCTCCGCCCGCTGCTGGACCCAGCAGCAGGTCGCGATCAAGTTGCAATGCCTCGGCTGGGATGTGTCGCGGGAAGCCGTCGCCGAGATCGAGCGTCGTAATTACGGTCTCCACGACCTGCAACTGCTGTACCTCGCCGACGTTTTTGGCGTGGCGATTTCCGAGCTTTATCCGCCCATTCGCTTTCGAAATCGCGACATCAACGAAGTGATGAAGGACCGTTTATGATTTTTGTAAGGGGGTGCTTACAGGGCTTTTCCAAATTCGTGAAAGGCTCACGGACGATGAATCTCACGATCCACGTTCAAGGCCACGGCGACAACAAGGATGCCATGCACTTCTTCGTGACGCGGGGCGGCTTTGAAGAAAGCCAGTTCTCCCGTGCCGAATTTCGTGAGCTCGTCAGAACCCTCAACCGTGAGGCTGTCCGCCTCGCCCAAGTCAAAACAGGCCAGGACCTCACCGTCGAGGTTTACCTGCCCAAGCATCAGCAATCCCTATGAATCTCATCCTCGCTCAATCCTCTTCGCTCGATGGAGCCATGTCCGAAGGACTTGGCATCATCGCCCGGTTTCTCTTCATCATTGCCGTCATTGTCATCGCGCACGGCGGCTGGCAGGTGCGTTCCGGCAATGCCGACATGGGCAAGATGTCCATCGTCGGAGGACTTCTGCTCGGACTGGCCGTGGTCATCGCCGAGGCCCTTTTTGGCGCGGGCGGACTTCCCACGATCAGCGTCGGACGATGAAGGATCTGGTTTCAACGCAAGCCGGCGACGACAGCGACGGTAAAATTTGGGGCATCGAGGGAATGAACATTCTGTTTATTCTAGCCGGGCTGATCGTCGGTGTCGGACTTTCTCTGAGCCTCTATCGTTCGCATCCTCCGGCCCTGGCCCTTGGCCTCGGTGGCCTGCCGTTCCTGCTCACCGTTTTGTACGTTTTCACCCTCCGGCAAGGGCGCCCCAAATCCTTCGACACCGATCTGTTGGAAACCATCGCCACCGGAACCGGCTGGATGCCGCATGTGACTCAACCGCGGAACCCGCTCCATTCATGAAGGCTCCCAACGGCTGGATTTCCCACGGACTGCTCATCTGGAACGAACTGGATCGCCGCGGATTCGCCTCCAAGGGATTCGTGCTTGATGTGCCCGATTTGCGTCACGCCAGTGAACGTGCCCTCGATAGCTTCTATTCCTCCGTCCGGCAATTTCTCCACACGCTGGAGGAATCCACCCGTGCGCAGTTGCGCTGGTCGGTCAACTCCGATTACCGGGACGAATTATTGGCTTATCACGCTGTCACGGAAGAACGGTGCGAACCGAAATCGTGGAGCGGCATCACTCGAAACGAGCGGTTCAACCGCTATTGGCGCGCCATGCAGGAAGGAAAACTGCGCCGGGAAAAGCTGGTTCTTTTTCTTTCCAAGCGCATCACGACAAACGCCCCGGCTGCCGCCGACAAAAATCTCATCGCAGAGCATTACCGGCGCGTCCTGGCTCAGTTCAACGAGGCGTTCGACCAGCATGGCCGTGTCATTGCCTCGATTTTCGAACCCCATGGCTGCCGCGTCTCCGCCATGTCCACGGAGGACCTGTTTCGCTATTACGCCACCTTCCTCAATCCCTCCTACCTGCGCCGCGACAACTACGATCCCATCGGCCAGTTCCGCGAAGAGGAAACCATTCATCAGAATTGCTGGCATCAGGGAGCCCAAGCCGGCAAGACCTTCGGTTTTTTCGCCGACGGGTTTTACCACAACCTGATCATCCTCAAGCGGCGGCCGCAGCGCACTCGTCGGGGCATCTATTGGGCTCTGACCTCGCTGCCGTTTCTCGACTACTCGATCACGGTCAACCTGTATCCTCAGAACATACGGAGAGAAATCAGCCGGGCGGAACGGGCGCTGGAGCGGGTGCGCGGCGATTATGCCGCCGAAGGGAAGCATTCGCTTCTCACTTCCAAAGAGGTCAAGGAACAGCGCATTCGCAATTTGGCCCAGGGGGACATCGTTCCCTTCCTCTATGATTACGTGGTTCATGTCTGGGACGCCACCGAAGACGGTCTGATTTCCAAGACCCGACAAATCGAAACGGCCTTTGGCCAAATGGAGGACGCCCAGTGCTGGACCAGCAACCTTTCGTCGGCGGCCACAACCAAGAACATGTGGTTCCAAACCTGGCCGGGCTGGCTGTGGGGAAAATATACCCATCATGCCGATAGTGGTCTTGATGAATGGCTGGCCGACATGCTGCCTTTTTCCTCCACCTTTACCGGGCATCTTCACGGCGCGGAGGCTCTCTATGATGGATCCAACCGGAACCTGATCGGTGTTCGGAATTTCCTCTCCGGTACGCCGCAGCTTGCCGTGCTCCTCGGCATGACGCGGGCCGGAAAATCCGGCTTCATGTGCGACCTGCTTTCGCAAACCGATCCCTATTACGACTTCACGCTCATCGTGGAGGAAGGACTTTCCTACGGCATCTGGACGCAGGCCCTGGGCTCCACGCCCATCGTCATCCAGCCCGATGGCGATCTGACCCTGAACTATCTCGACACGCAGGGAGCCCCGCTCACCAACCTGCAAATCACCACTGCCGCCGCCCTTGTCGCCAAGATGGCAGGCAACCCTGTTGACGAAGACAGGCGAAGCCTGCGGCTCGCCCAGATTATCCAATATGTCGAACAACTTTACTCCGATCGCTTTGATGAATGGATCTCCGAGGACGCGACGCGCCTCGACACCGTGGCCCGCGAGGCCATGGCAACGCTGGCCTACAAGGCCGCGCATCTCCCGCTCTCTGCTACGTTCCTGGAGGCGTGGACGGAACTTCGCCATGTCGCGGGTGCCGAAGAACGGCAGGCGCTCGTTGCGGCTCCGACCGCGGAGGACGTGTCTCGATTCCTCAAGTCTCCCGACACCGAGCGATACGTCCGAAATACCGCCTTCGCGTTCTTTGAACCAGCGGATTATCCGACCCACGACATGCTCCAGCAAATGATGCTGGTCGCTCCCTTTGCCGAGCACGACCGCCAGGAAATCAATCATCTCGCCACCTTGCTCGCCCCGTGGAACGAGCAACGGCTCGTCTGCGGACCATCCACACTTTCATTAAACGGCCGGGTTGCGCACTTCGACCTGACCTACATTCCCGAATCCAACAAACAGTTGAAGGAATTGGCCGGATTCCTCATCGCCAACTACGGACGCCAGCACATCATTACTCTGCCGCGAGGGGCGCGGAAAAGGGTCATCTTCGAGGAAGTCGCCCGGACCCTCGACATTGCGGGCGGCGAGCAGCTTGTCAGCGAGTTTTACGCCCAGTTGAGCAAGTTCTCCACCTGGATCATTTCCATCGTCCAGCAGTACAGCCGGTTCCAACGCTCGGCCATCCGCCCCATCGTTTTCGGCAACGCCAAGCAGTTCTTTTTTACCCGGATGAATGATCGCCGGGATATTGACGATGTCGCGAAGGATATTGATTTGTCCGAGACGACGAAGGAGGCAGTTTCGCGTTATCCGCTCCCGGAGCATCTTCCGGCTCATAATAAGTACGCCGCTTTGACGTACTACCATCTCGACGTTCAGCAGCCCCTCTGCGGAACAATTCATAATCGGGTGTCGAAGGAAATGCTCTTTTGCTCGTCTTCTACCGGGGAGGACTTCGACACGAGGAGTCGGAAGCTGCGTCAGCACAAAGACATCGTGGAGGGGATTCTGGCCGAATCGGAGGGCGGAATTGTCTGAATCTATGAAACCTCTAATTCGTTCGTTTGCTGTTAGGATGGAAAGGGTGCCGCGTCTGTTCGGCGTCGTTGCGGCGTGCGTGGCGCTGTCGCTCTCAGCGTGCGCGGGTCGCAAGGAATTCCAAAAGGGCTACGACCGGGGCACCGCTGATACGGTGAAGCGCCAATACTGGATTTTGCAGAACATGCAGAAATGGCAGGCCGACAAAACCCTCTCGCATCGCCTGACTGCCTACCGGTTCACCGTGCCCCCCAATCCCAACGCCACGGTGAAGACCGTCCCGCGAGAAATCGTCATCCCCGTTTACGAGTGACTGCCGCCGCCCAACCTCAAACCAAGGAAAAACCTATGAAAATCATTCTTCCTCTCGCCGTGGCGGTGGCCACGGTTCCCGTCGCCCAGGCACAAATTGTGGTGGCCGCTCCCGGTATGGAAGCGCGTCAGGATCAAAAGAACATCTTCGACACGCTGAAGTATGCCTGGGAGCAAACCCAGTGGGCCGAAAAGCTCGCCACCCTGCACAACACCCTGACCACGGTGCGCGAACACTTGGAAACGGCCAATCAGGTCAAACAGGCCATCGGAGATCCCATCGCCGCCATCGGCCTGATCGACAACGGGCTGTTCTCCGACTACCTGCAAGATTCTGGCATCGGGGACACGCTGGGCGAACTGATCGACATCACGAAAGAGGGCGCTGAGCTTTCCGCCACCATCGGTCAGTTGTTCCAACCCATTGATGTTTCGGGCTGGCAAAACCTCAACATGCCGTTTGACGGTGTCGGCTCATTACGCGATCCGAACGATCCGCTCAAGCAATTCCGGGCCGTCGAAAATGCCTATTCGCGTTTTGAAACCGTCATGGGCCAGGCGCGGAACAAGCGCAAGCTGCTCAACCAGCAGATTGCCCGACTGAATACGCAATTGAAAGGAGCGCAGGACGACGCCGAGGTGCAAAAGCTGGCCGGCTCGCTGACCGCCGCCCAAAGCGCCCTCGATGGCCTCGATTACATCGCGGATTCGGCCGAAGGCCAGGTGCGCACACTCCATGTGCTCAATGAAAACCGGCAGCAGGCCGAAGCCGTGGCCGCCGAGGAGATCAGCCGCGAACGCAACCGAGAACTGGCCCGGCTCGCCGCAGAAGCCGAGGCCGAACTTGAATTGCCCGACCTGACGGCTCCCAACACCGACCTGCCACCCGGCTTCTAGGGCAGGCTTCGCCTTATTCTTACTGGTCGTACTTCCAACCGCCCGCCAAGCCCATGTTTCAAAACCTCTACGCCGCCGCCGAAGACATTCGAACGCTGCTCATGCCGTTCGCCTTCCTGTTATGCGTGATCGGCATCGGGGAAATGGGCTGGCGGGCCGGTTCGGACACCCGCGCCATTCTCGGCGCTCTGCTCAAGGTCATCCTCATTGTGACTCTGATTGCCGGCTACCCCAGCGCCGTGGAAGGCGGCCAGAAAGCCTTCCTGGAAATGCGCAATCAATTCACCAACGCCAGGGACGCCAAGTTTGTGCAGCTCCTCCGTTCCCGCGTGGAAAATCAACCTTCTGATTCCTTCACCGACATCGGCAAGATCGTTCCCGCTGCCATTGGGTATTTTTTTCAGGGCATTGGGCGCTTCATGCTTCTTGTGCTCCGCTTTTTTCAGGAATTTGCCCTCGCCGGATTGATCGCGGTCTCTCCGCTGTTGCTGGGATTTCTTTTCCTCTCTTACACGCAGTCTTTCGGGATTCAGTTTTTGGTCACCACGCTGACCATTCTGCTCTGGCACGTCGCCATTTGCCTGGTCGATATCGTTATCCAGTTGATCAGCGATTTGCTGTTCCTCCCCATCACCACGGGCGGTCTCGTGCAAACCGCCCAAAACCTGATCGTGGTGCAGAACTGGATTCTTTTCCCGTTCATCATGGCCTTCGCCTGTCTCATCACCTGCTTCTTTTATTTGTCGGTACCCTTCGTGGCTTCCGCGATCATGAAGGGAGCCAGCGGCACGACTGCCGCGCTGCAAGGCGGCATCCAAGGCACAATGCAGGCCGCAGGCATGGCCATCGGGGCAGGTCTGACCGCAGCCGGGGCCGCCGCCACGCTCGGCGGCTCAACCGCCGTACAAGGGGCCATGGCGGGAGCCTCGACTGCCGCCGGTGCAATGGGAACCGCTGGACGACTGGCTGGCGACTTCGCGGGTTCGACCGGAGGTGGTGACATCCCTCCGCCGCCACCCATTCCACCATCGGATGATACCGTATCCAATCCGGCTAACCCTTCGATGGTCGCACACCAGACCGCCCCCAACATGTTCGCCGTGGTCGATCACGACCGGGGCACCGTGTCCCACCACAAGGGCAGCGTCGCCACCCCGCAGGCGGCTCAGGCCGCGTTCAACGCCCATTCCTACAAAGCCCAAGCATTGCCCGCGGATTCCCCGCTGGCCCAACGCTCCACTGTATGAAGCTTACCGCCGTCACCGCCCTGACCAACAATCTCATCGCCGCCCGGTTTTGGATGGGGCTTTCAGCCCTTTCCATCGGCTTCGCCGTGGCTGCGCCTTACCTGACCATTTCCGCGATGAAGCAAAAGGAGCGGGTCGTCATTCTCGATCCGGGCGGCACGCTCATCTATGCCCCACTCCTGGGCTTCGAGGAAGCAGGCCACCTTCATGCCTATCATGTCCGGCTCGCCTGCCTGGCTCTGCTCCAGCGCAATCCCGTCGGTCCTGATCTGCCCGAATTGCTCAAGCGCCTTTATCTCGATCCTGCCCGCAAAAAAGCAGCCGACCTCTATCGAAAGCAAAATCCGGAATTCAAGGAGAAGCAGATCCATCAGAAAGTCGAAGTCACCAAGATCGACATCCTCGATACCCGGAAAATCAATGACCAGTCCGGCCAGACCTACGAAGCCGTGACCGTCCGCGCCGAGGGCCAGCTCATTCGCACCGGCACGGTGAACGCGATGGAGTTCCGCGAACCGGTGAAATTCCAGATCGAATTCCTCTTCATCCGCAATCCCGATCTGCTGGGCAACGGGCGCCTCCCGTTGGTCGTGCAGGACTTCAAATACTCCGAAACCCCGCTATGAAATTCGCTCTTCTTCTTGCATCAATCGGCAGCCTTCACGCCGCAGCCATCACGCAAAAGCCCCTGGATGAACTGGTCATCTACACCGTTCCTACCGCGCAAAAATCCGGCAATACCACCATCCTCTTTCCGTCGGCGATTTCCGGCCTCTATGCCAAATCCATTGCCGCCCAGGAACAGCCCAATGCGGATTTCCTTATCTCGTTCACCCCGGGGAATTTCTATTTCACCGTCCGGGCTTTGAAGAAAGAGGCCGAGGACCACCTGACCGTCATCTATAACCGGAAAGCTTATGTGCTGCGGTTGCAGGCTTCGGACGATCCGGTTTACACGCTGACTTTGTTCCAAGGGGAGGGTCGCAAACTCGGAAGGCCGGCCTCCGTTGTTCCTGAGCGTCTGTTGTCTCTCCTGGACAAGGCCAAAGCCTATACGCTCTTTCAAACGCAGCATCCCGAAGCTCTGGCCGGCGTGACCCATGTTTCTTCCGAGAATGCCATCAGCCATTACGACCAGTTCAAGGTTCACATCCGCGATGTTTGGCGATTTGAGCAGGACGACACCCTGATCTTCCGGCTCGATTTCGAGAACACCTCCGACCGGACACTCTATTACAAGCCGCAGGATTTGGCCGTCAGGCTGGAAAATCGCATTTACACCCAATCGATTGCCGATGCTTCCGGCGTCATGCCGCCCAAGTCTCTGACGACTGCCTATTTTGCCATCACCGGCGACGGGGAAGCCGGGCGCAACAACCTCGCCCCCGACAATCCCTGGAATGTGCTCGTGGTCCGTGACGAAAACCCCACCGGAGACTTCAAATGAACTTGCGCCAGGTCTGGAACGAATTTTTCAAGAAACCCGCCGGGAGGCTGATCCTTTTCCTTTTGGTAGGCGGCATTTTCCTCGCCTTTATCCTCATTCGGCAGGGATCCCGTCCCAAACCCGATAATCGCCGGGTGACGGAGCCAGCCAAAGCGACCGCCGCCACGGGCTATACGTTCAAGCAGGACATTCCTGCCACCACCTCGACGAAGGCCCAGCCTCCCCTAACCAATGGGGCCGCCATTCCCAAAGCGACCCCGCTGCCGAAGTCGCCGCCACCCATCCCACAGACCATCTTTGCCACCAAGGAACACTCCTTGGGCGATTCGTTCCTGCCCTTCGGCCGCCTGCTTAAATGTGAATTGGTCAACACGGTTGATTCCACCAATCTCGATACGCCCATCATTGGCCTTGTCATCGAGGACGCCTGGCACGATGGGCGGCTCATCATTCCGGCCGGAACGGAGGTTCATGGCGGGGCTCAGAAATCCGCCGTCCGAGAACGCATCGGTTCCGACCGCCAATGGATGCTTGTTTTTCAAGATGGCCGGGAATTGCCCCTGACCGGCACAGTTCTTGATTACGCGCCCGATCCGGATTTGCCCGATCAGTGGAAGGAAACGGACGGTTCCGCTGGCCTGCGAGGCTTCCTCATCAAGTCGGACCAGTTTGCCGAGGCCAAGGCCATGCTTGCCACCATGATTTCCGCCGGAGCCGCCGCCTTTCCGCAGACGACCAACATCATTTCGCCGCTCACCGGCAGCGCCACCCAGATCACCCAGGGCGGATTCACGGACGCCTTTTCGGCCGGGATCGCGGCGGGAGGCGAACTCTACGCCAAACGGCTCATGGAGCAGCTCGACAAGGACCCGTATTACGTCCGCGTACCGGGCGGCACGACATTTTACCTCTACGTCAGCCAAACCGTGGACCTCGGAAAAGCGACTTTCGGGCTTTCGTCCTTCGCTCCCGCCAACCCTTCCAAACAACCATGAAATACCTCCTGCCCTTCCTCATTGTCCTTTCCGGCTGTGCGACGCAGCGTTCCGCGGCACCGGTTCCGGCTTCCGTCGTGAAAGCCAAGGCGCCCGCTGGCGTCCGCACGTCGGAAACCGTCAAAGCCTATCCGGTCGGACGCTATATCGATCCCGGTTTCCCGGAGGAAATGCACGAACGGCATACCGTCTATCGCCGCGAGCAATCGGCTAGCTGGAATTATCAGCCTTCCGAGCCCTATGCGCTGCCGCTTGGGCCCGTCGTGGCGCGTTCCAATCCCTCGCCGTCCTACTACGCCAAAACCAACGCCGAGCAGATCAGCTCCCAGCAAAAAGCCTATGCCGACGCTCTCCTCGAACAAAACACTGTCCTGAAGAAGCGCATCGATACCCTCCAGCAGGAAAAGGCGACCATTCAAAAACTCGAATCGGAGAACGAAAAACTTCGATTGGAACTCGAATCCAAAAACACCCAACCGAAACCATCACCCGCACCATCCGGCCAGGACGATCCGCTGGGGGAATTCGGCTTTTCTGATCCCGGCGAAATCATGCTCTTTCCCGAGTCGGAAGACGACTATCAGGCATTCCTGATTTCCCAAATGCGTCTGCATGATGAATTGACCGCGGAACTTGCCTCCCTGGAACGCTCCCGGCTCCAAACCATCTTCAACCCCCTTCGGTTTCCACGCGGATATCTCGCATCCGCCTTATTCCTTTCGAGCCCATGAATCGTTAGAGGCTTGAAACCGTCCGTGAGTGACCGCGCGACCAAGATTTCCCCCCGAACATCAAACCCAACAACCACATCATGAACCAAATCAAACTCAGCCTTCGCGCCGCCGACGAGCCGCGCACCGTCAAGGAAGAGGCCGGCACGCCGACCTTTGCCACCGTCTTCTGTCTCCACAATATCACCAAGAAGGGGAAGGAGGAGAAGGACACCCTGCCCATCACGGTCAAAGCCTCTCACGAACTCGCCCCCGCCCTGGTCGGCTCTTTGAAGAAGGGCACGGCCTTCGTCGTGGAGGGCCAGCTTGCCTTCTACCGCAACCCCGAAACCAACCGGGAATACTACTCCATCTGGGCTGACAATTTCACCGATATCACCCCGCCCAAAAACACCCCGCAAAACCATGGGTAAATCCACCTCTGTCACCGTCACGCTGGACGAAGATTCCTACGCCGTTTTTCAGGACGCTTCGCAAATGGTCTCCAAGGCCGGCATTCGGGTTCCCACCGGCCAGCTCGTCCAGACCCTCATCAACGCCGAAATGTCCCGGCTCTCCGCCCGCAAGGTCGCCCAACGCTTCCTCAAATCCGTCATGCAGCAAGTCGGGGCGCTCGCCCGCAATGTCACCGACGACGACGCGGACGAAACCCTGCCGGACATTCCCAAGTTTCCGGCCAAATAGATTTTTCCAAAAGGAAAAACCGTCAAATGCACGGTTACGGGGCCAATGCCGAAACACCGTGCGCCAAAATCGCTACTCCTATGGCAATAGCAAAATCCAAAACGACCGAGCAAATGGCGCGGGAGTTCAAAATCAACCCGGAGATCGACACCAAGCTCAACGCCTTCATGAAGGCGGAACCGGGCCTGGTGAAGTTCGTCCAGGAAATCCCGCGCGAGCAACTCGAACGCAAGTTCCTGCTTCGCAAGATGCAGGATCAGGAACAAAGGCAAGGGTATGACACCAAGGTCCGCACCTGGCTCGACAAGCCGGAACAGGCCGACCTGAAAAAGAGCCTCATGACCACTGTCAGCCCCAACATGAAGCCTGAGAAACAGGACCAGGCCATCGTGAACCAAGCCAAAAACTATCTCCGTAACACGGGGATAAAGATGTCCTGACGCTGCCACCGTCGCGCACCGGCCGCACCGCGTCCGGTGCGCCCCAATTTAAAAGAAGGATGGCCCATGAATCTGACCCCGGAAGAGAAACGCTCTCAGGACAAGGCTTTGAGTCTGCGGGAATTCGCGCAGGCCGGGGGCATCAGCTATTCACTCGCCATCACGTTGGCGAAAGAGCCAGGGTTTCCCATCTTTCACGGAAAAATCTGGTGGGCGGATTTCGTCATGTGGCGCCGACAGGCAATCCAGCACTCCCAGCATCACTATACGCCCGAAGGTCATCCACGCGATGACGATCATAGAGCATGTGAATCAGCTCCGAAGAGTGATTTACAAGCCTCATTGCCACCTCGCGCGGCACGCCTTCTCGCCGAAGTCGGGTAACTTTCGTCACCCGCAGGCAATGAAAGCACAGATGATCCAAGCCCTGCATGTGGAAGAAATGCCCCCATTTCCGCGACGGCTGGAATGGCATTTCCAATGTCACCTTCCGGCCTTCGGCGGTCATTCGCCGGAAAAGAGGCTCCAACGCACTTGGCATCGGGATGGTGAATGCCTTCTCTTCTCCGCCTTTCGGGGCAGGAAACGTGATCGTTTTTGCCTCCAGGTCGACGCATTTGAGGGGAATGATGGTTTCCCGCAATCGACAGCCGGTATGCAGCGCGATCAGAAAGCTGTCGCGCATCCACTCCCCTTCCTCCTTCAAAGCCGCCCAGATCTTCTGAATTTCCTCGTCACTGAGATCCGGCTTCTTTTTCGGTTTGGTCTTCCGGAAGCCATGCCCCCGGGCCGGATTTTTGTCTGCCAGATTGCGGCGCACGGCTTCTGCCATGACTTGGGACATAATTCTCAAGTCCATGATGGCGGTGTTCTGGCTGACTGTCTTGCCGCTCTTCTTTTTCGTGCCAGTTCTCCATTTGATGTACTCGACCATGCTGTTGTGGCTCAGTTCCCGAGGGCTTTTGACGCCGGCCTTGCCCATCCAGAACATGAACATCTCCCAAGTGGCCATATACCGGGCCAAAGTTTTCGCGTTCAGGCAGTGGGTTTGAAGGTATTCATCCACCCAATCCCATCCCTCCTTTGCCGCCTTGGTGATGTCCATGGCGATTTCGGCACCTTCCGCTTTCGCGCGGATCAACTGGGCCTGTTTCGTCTGCTTCGGATCATCCCAGCGAAGGCCGGTGGATTTGTTCTTCCACGCGCCATTTTTGTCCTTGAATTCGAGATACCAGTAGGGGCCTTTTTTGAAGAGAGAAGCCATGGGAGCACTGAAGTAAGTGAAGTAAATCTACCCCAAAAATTCTCTTTTTCCCAGTAATTTACTCTGTAGAAATCCATGAAAAACACATCTGCTTTCCACGAGGGTTCGATTCCCTTCACCCGCTATCTCATAATCAGGGACTTACGAAGATTTCCTTGATTTTTGTGTCAGATTTGCGACACTTCTGACGTATGAGGAAAGTTGCGCCACCACCTCCGGGTAAAAACTTCCCCGTAATCGTGGAGCGAGGGACCAATGGGGTGAAGGGGACGGCGAAGATCTATCGGACGCCCGTTGTTGTCCAAGGCAAGAAATACGATTCATTCACCGTCGAGAGTTATGCGGAGGGTCGTCGGACTAGGAAACGGTTCCGGAGCTACGACAGGGCCTACGGCCAAGCTGAAACGATTGCGATCAAACTCGCAAATGGGGAGCGCGCGGCCTTGGAACTCAAAGGTGAAGATCGGCGGGTCTACTTGGCTGCGGTTGAGGCGCTCCGCCAGCTACCCAGGCCCGCCGGCGATTCCTCGGCGTCCCCAAGCGCTCTGATCGAGAATGCGATCCGAGAGTATGCCGAGGCGCGCACTATCCTCGAAACCGACAGCATCATCGAGGCCGCAAACTACTATATCCGCCATGCGCGGACCGTGACCAAGAGCGGAAGAATCAGCGAGGTGTTGGCGAAGATGATTGACGGACTCGCCGAACTGGGCCGTGGAGAATACCACCGCCGGGACATTAACCGACATGTGACCAAGTTCATCGAGGCCGTCGGCGACTTACCCATCACGAACGTTGCGCGGGACGATGTAAAAGATTTTCTGGAGGCAATCCCTGGCAGTCCCAAGACCCACAACAACACTCTTGGTTCACTTCACAACTTTTTCACCTATGCCCGCACGGGGGGGTATATCCCTCGCGAACTCCCGTCTCCCGCAGACGGGTTCTCCCTCAAGACTGTCGTAGCCGATGATGCCGAGGTTTACACCCCTGAGGAAGCCTATCGACTTTTAAACAGCGCTCGCGAACCGATGATACCCTGCCTTGCCCTCAAATTCTTTTCCGGCGTGAGAACGGAGGAAATGTATAAAATCGAGTGGGATGCGGTCAAATTCGGGCAGAACGTGATTACGATTACCGCAGCGGTTGCCAAGAAAAGCCAGCGTCGAATCATTCCCCTGCTGCCAAATGCGAAAGCGTGGCTGCTACCTTTCGAGGGTTCGACCGGTCGGATTGCAACCCGCTGGGGGACCGCCCACACACTGTCAAAATCTTGGGTGGGGTTGGCGAACAGACTCAAGGTGGATTACAAAAAGAACGCGATGAGAAATTCATACATCTCGTACCGCCTAGCAGCCGTGAAGAACGTGGATCAGGTAGGCATGGAATCCGGCAACGGCGCGACGGTCATCCGCAGAGAATACCTGGAAGTGGTGACTGAAACAGAGGCTGACAGGTGGTTTGCGATCTCGCCCGGAGAGGAGTTGCCGAAGTGAAAACCGAACCGGGATCCACACCACCAACACTCACCCGCGAGGATTGGGACTTTGTGGGGGCCTACTACAATCTCGTTGAGCAACCACACTATAACCAATTTTTGAAGCTGGCTTTTACCTACGAATATGCGCGCTCCTGTCCAGCATTGGTCGAAATATATCGATCGACGGAGAAACGGGTGCATTTGGTGGACGGCACTTGGGAATGCTATTTGGTAAAGCCGAAACCCGGCCAGGTATCACCCGAGGAATGCTATCCATATTTTGAGCCAATCTTCGACCCATATCTACTTGATCCTGAGGACCTGCCTGACTTCGAATTTGACTTGCTTATTGCTCCACCGGGCTTCCCCGAAAAACCCTACGTCAAGATGACCGCAAAACCCAACGACAAGACGACCAAAGAACCCAACGACAAGACGAATTACCTTGATTACATGGTTGCAAGGGGTGACCGGAGTTTGCGCCCTCGATTGATACTGAGCGAAATCGGAAAACTGGGATCATGCTGGACGGATAAGTCAGGGCGATTGGTACCGGAAGATGAAGCTGTTCACCTGCGCTTGGACTGGGATCAAACCAATGGGACATTGGTGAGGGCATTTAGGGTCTGGTTGGAAAAGAAGCGGCCGCGCAAGGAGAAAGAAAAACCTGGAAAAATTGAGACGAGACCCTACGAGACGGACCTCAAGGCTTTGGGGGTGTGGAGGCTAATGCGCGCTCACGGCGGAAGCATCAAGGATGCAAGAAACTTCTGTATTAGCCAGGGCGGCAACGCCCCGTTCGTTCGCGATGAGGACTGGCGTAGAGCCTACCGGCGAGCCGACGAAATCCTTGAGGATTTCAGCCATCGGATTCTGTTTTCAACTGCGAGTTCTTGAGTAGAACATGCTGCGGCTGAGCTCCTGAAGAGCTGCGCCGATTCCCAAGAGCCATCACGCGCTGCATAATCGTGGCGTATGAAAAATCTATCCGCTCCGGACCCGAATCGCAGGGATATGCTGACGGTGGGCCTCGCCGCCCGACACCTTGGTATTTCCGTGCGCAAACTCTACTACGAAATTGTTGCGGGCGCCATCGCATACCACAAAATCGGCCGTGCCACCCGCATCGATCCAGAGGATCTGGACTGCTATAAGGCCAACCGCCGAATCAACGGGAAGGGTGGGATGGCAAAATGAAACCGACCAGCAATATTGATCCCTTGAAGCTTGAGGCACTTCTCAAGAGCATGGCGTGGCAAGACGTTGGTCGGAGGACCATCGATGAACGAGAGCTTACTGTTCGCCGTGCGGCGCCAAGTGCGCAATTCTGGCAAATTCGCAAAGAATCAAAAGAAGCCCTGAAACTAGTGGGCTTGCACGCGTCAAAGGAGGACGGCACGTGGCACGTAGAACACCTTATTGAGCACCGTGAACAACCGACGTCTCAAGCTACTACAGTAGCAGAGACCGGAGGAGTGACCGTAACATCAAACCTTGTGGGAAAATTATCACCAGGTGAGTCTGAGGAAATTTGCTCTCCCTGCACTGACTCATGGACCAAATCGGCATTGATGTCCGTCGAAATGGTGCCGGTTGAGAAGCTCCGCGAGAATCCCCTCAATCAGAAACTTTACGACTGTGTCGTCAATCCCGCCATTCTCGAAAGTGTCGAACAACATGGAGTGAAGGTGCCGCTCAGAGCCTTGCCCAACGGAATGCTGATAGACGGTCACCAGCGCCTTGAGGCGGCGAAAGCTGCAAGGTGCCAGATCGTGCCTGTGATTTATGTTGAGGTTGAGGCGGACAAGGAGATCGACGCTATACTGACCTACAACTCTCACAGAATCAAAAATACAGTGGAACTCCTTCGCGAATATCGCGCGTATCTTCATATAGAAAAAGCCAAGGCTCACGAAAGAACTGGTGCGAGGACCGACAAAGGCAGCACCTTACCGGAGGGCCATCGGGAGTGGGGCAAGTCGAGGGATCTAGCGGCAAAAAAGGTCGGCCTCGGTGGTTCCACTGCAGAACGGGGCCTGCGAGTGCTCGAAGAGATTGAGCGGCGCTCCGGCACAGACCTTGCAGAAGAGGCTCGGAAGAGACTTGTAAACCAAGGCGTCGACCCTGCCTTCAAATACGCGCATTCGCTGGGCTGGATCGAATCCTCCGTGAAAGAGAAAGTGCGGAAGAGGAAAAAGGCCCCTGATCTCAAGACGGACGCCAATGAATCTGATTTCAACGGGGATACCTCATCCGGGGACGACGAAACGCAGGTGGAAGCGCTGCTGACCGGATGGATGACAGACGATTTGATAAATGATGCCCTCAGAGGGATGGCAGTTTCAGATGATGTTGAGGCCGAGGAACTGCGTAAAACCATCTCTTATCTTCGCCCCCGTCTTTACATGGTTGCCGGCACAACTCCCGCAGTTGTTGCGGCCAACAAGCTCCGCTCGGTGGCCAAAGCGCTCGAGGCGCTGGCGGACAAGTATGCCGAACTTGCCAGCCAAGAATCACCAAGATGAGCAGAGCAAAAACGAAATCAACCCAACGCCGTCCGGTGCTTCTTGGATCGCCATCCTGCCACCCCTTAACTTCCCTAAAACCCACTATGGGAAGTTAAGGATGTGCACCTGATTTGCTTGTCGCAAGGGTTTTATAGGCATGTCCGATCAGCACCCTAACCCGCCTTTAGGATAGAGCTAGTCCGGGTGAAGCGGAACAAGGATTTAAGGGGATGTGGGGCTGAAAAGGAACGGGCATGAGCAGCGGAAAACGCTGTCATGCCCGAAATTGGATGGTTATAATTTTGTCGCTAAACTC
>Ga0247834_1000526_pt1 | contig 73677 bp, 69 predicted proteins | sample LaCruzMarch2015__8_FD_187118 | JGI IMG/M metagenome (GOLD analysis project Ga0247834, IMG submission 187118) | Freshwater microbial communities from meromictic Lake La Cruz, Castile-La Mancha, Spain - LaCruzMarch2015_12m | ecosystem: Environmental > Aquatic > Freshwater > Lake | place: Spain...
TTGGGTTTCTTCTTTAAAGAACCATCACCATGAAGCTTATATAACGCTACCCACTTACGTACTGCACTATAGTCAACTTGAAACTTCTTAGAAGTGGCACTATATCCACCAAGATCTTGAAGGTAATACTGAACAACTGTTAATTTGAACTCATAAGAGTATTTAGCCATAAAAAACTGCACCTTAATAAGTTAGACATTAATGTCCAACTTTTGGGGTGCAGTTCAGAGCCAAGGCTTTTTTGTGATATTCAACATACCAAATCACTTTAGATGCTCAGCAAGCCACTATCTATAAGGCTTCCAGGGCATTCATTTTCATTCGTAATAATTTCACTAAAAAGTTTAAATAAGTATCAAGATTACTCAACACCCTGACTGGCTAAATAATCCTCATAATTACCACTGAAATCGACGATGCCATCGGCTTTAATTTCAATGATGCGGCTTGCAATCGAGCTCACAAATTCACGGTCATGACTCACAAAGAAAAGCGTACCTTTGTATTTGTCCAGCGCGGTATTTAGCGCTTCAATCGATTCCATATCCATATGGTTGGTCGGTTCATCCATCAAGAGCACATTGGTTTTAGCGAGCATCAATTTACCATAAAGCATGCGGCCTTTTTCGCCACCAGAAAGCACTTTAACGGATTTTTTGGTATCTTCACCCGAAAACAATAAACGGCCTAACATACTACGCACCACTTGGTCGTCATCTGATGGTTGGCGTTTATCTGTCATCCACTCGAATAAATCTTCACCTTGTTCAAATTCGTATTCATGGTCTTGCGCAAAATATCCTAAGTTCGCTTTTTCTGCCCATTTGACTTCACCATGTTTAGGCTTTAAATCACCTGCTAAACAACGTAAAAAAGTGGTTTTACCAATCCCGTTTTCGCCAATAATTGCGACTTTTTCACCAGCCTCAAACATTAACTCTACGTTATTAAACAATATCTTATCGAAGCCATGGCTCAGTTTTTTAAGCTCAACCGCATTTCGGTGTAATTTTTCACGGTCATCGTATTCAAAGCGAATAAATGGATATTGACGACTTGAAGGTTTAAATTCCTCAATTTTAATTTTATCAATTTGTTTTGCGCGACTCGTCGCTTGCTTGGCTTTAGAAGCATTGGCAGAAAAGCGGCGTACAAAGTCTTGCAAATCAGCAATTTGCTGTTTGGCCTTGGCATTATCTTTGGCTTGTTGATTACGAGCGGCGATTGAAGCTTCCATATAGTCATCGTAATTGCCAGGGTAAACCGTGAGCTTGCTGTAATCCATATCACACGTATGCGTACACACTTGGTTTAAAAAGTGACGGTCATGCGAAATAATAATCATCGTACAATCGCGATTATTTAATACATCTTCTAACCAACGAATGGTGTTGATGTCCAAATTGTTGGTCGGCTCATCGAGTAGCAATACGTCTGGGTTCGCAAATAGCGCTTGAACTAAAAGCACACGCAATTTCCAACCAGGCGCAACTGCAGACATGGGACCAGTATGCTGCTCAATTGGTATGCCAACACCAAGTAGCAACTCACCAGCTCGCGCTTCGGCGGTGTAACCATCATATTCTGCAAATACACCTTCCAACTCTGCGGCGCGCATATAGTCGTCTTCAGTGGCTTCAAGATTCGCATAAATGGCATCGCGTTCTTGCATGGCTTTCCACATTTGCTCGTGACCTTGCATGACCACATCTAACACTCGTTGGTCTTCATAGGCAAATTGATCTTGCCGCAAAAATGCCATGCGTTCGTGACTATCAAGTGTGATATTGCCAGAGGTGGGCTCTAACACGCCTGCCAAGATTTTAATGTAGGTGGATTTTCCACAACCATTGGCGCCAATCAAACCATAACGGTTGCCATCGCCAAATTTAACAGAAACGTTTTCAAACAATGGCTTAGCGCCAAATTGCATGGTGATATTATTGCTAATTAACACGTGCTTACCTTAAATAATTAATTAAAATTCGTTTAAAACTTGTTATAGATCACAACTTCATCCATATTCAATTGCCCAGAACGTGCGCGCGCAGGCGCAAGCGCTTTGCCAATTACAATAAACATCACAGGCGTATGATCTGCAGGCAGGTTGATTAATTTAGCCACAGCATCAAAATCAAAACCATCCATGGGGCAAGTGTCGTAGCCCATTTCTTTGGCGGCCAGCATAAGCGTTTGTGCTGCCATGCCACAAGAGCGCATGCCTTCATCGCGTTGCGCTTGGTCGTTCCCTTGGTAGTAATTGCCAATGGCAGGTACTAAATAATCTTGGGCGGCTTGCGGCGCATTTGCCCAATAACGCGCTGGATTTTTCTCCCATGCTTTTAAATCTGCGGTTAAAATAATCAGTAAAGATGCTTCTTCAACTTGGGCTTGGTTCCAGCTTACTGCACGAATTTGTTGACGCAAAACGGGGTCTGTTACCAAGACAAATCGCCAATGTTGAATATTAAATGCTGTTGGTGACAGCATTGCCAATGACATCAGTTTGGCAATTTCTTGCTCAGTCATTCTGTGAGTTGGATCGAACGATTTTATAGAACGACGCTCGATGATTGCTTCAGTTACATTCATAAATACTTTCAATTAAAAAATTTAATATTGAATACGTATTATTTCTAACACAGTATTGCCAATTGGTCTTTGCCAAACCACACTATCACCTACTTTTTGACCAATAAGCGCTTTTGCGAGTGGCGAAGTCCAACTGATTGTGTTGGATTTAATATCAGCTTCGTCTTCGCCAACAATTGCATAAGTGTGACTGTCACCATTTTCATCTTCAACCGTGACTTTTGTGCCAAATAACACTTGCTTAGCAATTGTGCCGATTGTTGTCTCTACTATTTGTGCGCTTTCAATGCGCGCTGCAATATAACGTAAATCGCGATTTAAAACAGCTAGCTTCTGAATAGCGTCAGCACTTTCTTTTTTTGCAGAGAGTTGCTTGATTTCAGCTTCTATATCTTCAGCAAGTTTTTGCAATTGGGCAAAACCATGCGTTGTTACATAGTTTGGGCTAGCACTTATCGGCCGCTCTGGCACGTCAGTACCAGCGTGTTCTAAATCATCTTCTTTAACAAAACCACGGCTCATCAAGTATTAAAAAATAAAGCCGAGCCTTAAAATTGGCTCGGCCTTAAATTTATGTTTAATTAGTTAGGGTTATCAATAAATTCAAGCGTAACGCCACTTGCGCTTGCTAAATCAGCTAGATTTTTTTGATTTTCTTTGTTCCCCACAACAATGGCTTTTGCACCGTTGATTTTGTCTATTCCTTTTGAGAGTGCTTTTGAAAGCGTTGCCGTTGTTAGAGCGTCATCTTCACCCGCAATAATGACAGTGCTGGTTTTAAGAGCAAGCGAACTAATAATTGCAGTGACATCGCCTGTATCAACATTTTTTTCTACCTCCCATACGGCTTGGTGTGGCGCAATATAGCCTAAAGGCGCATCAATAAAAATAAGAGTACTTCTTTCAGATGGATATTTCTCATTCACAGATTCATAAATTTTTTGCGGAAATACCTTGCCTACATGTTTATCGCTTACGCAGCCTGCCAATAAGAAAATGGCAGATAATACAAATAAATTAAATAGTGGTTTCATATTCACCTCATGTGGTTGATTTACTAGGTAAATCTTAATAAACAAATACTAACATAATCATTGTTTTAAATACTATTCCCACTCGATGGTGGCGGGTGGTTTGCCAGAAATATCATACACCACTCGGTTAATACCTGGTACTTCGTTGATTATTCTATTAGAGACTTTACCAAGCAAGCTATAAGGCAACTCTGCCCAATGCGCAGTCATAAAGTCACTCGTAACTACGGCACGTAAGGCGACAACGTAATCATAAGTTCGACCATCGCCCATCACGCCTACCGACTTAACGGGTAAAAACACAGTAAAAGCTTGGCTGGTGAGGTCGTACCATGTTTTGCCAGTTTTTTCGCAAGTCGTATTACGTAGTTCTTCAATAAAAATCGCATCGGCACGCTGCAAGAGCAAGACGTATTCACGTTTGACTTCGCCTAAAATACGTACGCCCAAGCCTGGGCCTGGGAAAGGGTGGCGATATACCATATCCCGCGGCAAGCCAAGAGCCACGCCGAGTTCGCGCACTTCATCTTTAAATAAATCGCGTAATGGCTCAAGTAATTTTAAGCCAAGTTGCTCTGGCAAGCCGCCAACATTATGGTGGCTCTTGATGGTGACGGCTTTTTTATTTTTTGCCCCACCAGATTCAATCACGTCAGGGTAAATCGTGCCTTGGGCTAAAAAAGTAGCGCCTTTATGACCTTGACCACTGGCTTTGAGTTTAGCTGCTTCGGCTTTAAATACTTCTACAAATTCGCCACCGATAATTTTACGTTTGGCTTCTGGTTCACTTACGCCAGCAAGTTTACCCATAAATTGCTCGGTGGAATCCACGCGGATGACTTTTGCATGCAAACGACCTGCAAACATATCCATCACCATGTCGCCTTCGTTTAAGCGTAACAAGCCGTGATCAACAAATACGCAAGTCAACTGGTCGCCAATGGCGCGATGAATCAATGCGGCCGCCACGCTAGAATCGACACCGCCGGATAAGCCTAAAATTACTTCTTCATCACCGACTTGGGCTTTAATTTTAGCCACGGCTTCAGTGATGTAGTCGCCCATAATCCAGTCAGGTTTGGCTTGGCAAATCTCTAGCGCAAAGCGCTCCAGCATTGCTTGGCCTTGTTTAGTGTGGGTCACTTCTGGGTGGAATTGTACAGCGTAGAATTTGCGATCTTCATCTGCCATCGCGGCAATTGGCGTGGTATCGTTGCTGGCAATCACTTTAAAGCCAGCAGGCAATGCTGTCACTTTGTCGCCGTGGCTCATCCATACATCAATTAAACCGTGACCTTCTGCATTCGTTGCATCTTGAATATCACGGAACAGGGCAGAGTGACCACGCGCGCGCACTTGCGCGTAGCCAAATTCGCGTTTGGTACCCGCTTCAACTTTGCCACCAAGTTGTTGCGCCATGGTTTGCATGCCGTAGCAAATGCCTAATACAGGTACGCCAAGCTCAAACACAGCTTGCGGCGCTTTGTCTGTTTCTACTTCATATACGCTGGCATGGCTACCACTTAAAATAATGCCATCTGCACTGAAGTTTTTGACAAAGGCATCAGAAACATCACAAGGATGAATTTCGCAATAGACACGTGCCTCGCGCACACGTCGTGCGATGAGTTGGGTGACTTGTGAGCCAAAATCTAGAATAAGAATTTTTGAATGATTCATGTTTTTTCGATGATATTAAAATGCATGCTCTGGAAGCCTCATAGATATTGGCTTGCAGAGCATTAAATTTTTCTCGGCAATAATACTTAGTTTTAGTGTTTCTAATCAATTCTGTAGTTGGGCGCTTCTTTGGTAATTTGTACGTCATGCACATGGCTTTCGCGCATACCTGCACTGGTGATTTGTACAAACTCTGCTTTGTTGCGCATTTCGTTAATATTTTTTGCGCCCACATAGCCCATAGATGCTTGTAAGCCCCCCATCAGTTGATGGATGACTGCAAGCACGCTGCCTTTGTAAGGTACGCGGCCTTCAATGCCTTCTGGTACCAATTTGTCAGGGTTACCATCAGATTCTTGAAAGTATCGGTCTGATGAACCTTTTTGCATCGCACCCACAGAGCCCATGCCACGGTAAGATTTATATGAACGACCTTGGAATAACTCCACTTCGCCAGGTGCTTCTTCAGTGCCTGCGAACATACCGCCCAACATCACACAATGTGCGCCTGCTGCAATGGCTTTAGAAATATCGCCAGAAAAGCGTATGCCGCCGTCAGCAATAAAAGGTACGCCAGATTTTTCTAGCGCTTTTGCCACATTGCTAATCGCGGTAATTTGCGGCACACCAACGCCAGCCACAATACGCGTGGTACAAATTGAGCCTGGGCCAATGCCGACTTTAACGCAATCCGCTCCATGATCTACCAAGGCCAATGCTGCTTCAGCAGTAGCAATGTTGCCGCCAATGACTTGCAACTTAGGGTAACGCGTTTTGGCCCATTTTACGCGTTCCAATACGCCTTGCGAGTGACCATGTGCAGTATCGACCACAATGGCATCCACCCCCGCTTCAACCAGCGCAGCTATGCGTTCGTCAGTGCCATCACCCACACCTACTGCGGCGCCAACACATAAGCGGCCTTTGCTGTCTTTACAAGCAAGTGGATAGTCAGACGATTTTTGAATATCTTTTACCGTGATTAAGCCTTTAAGCTCAAATTTTTCGCCGATTACCAATAAGCGCTCTAGCCGGTGCTTGTGTAATAAGCCCATGATTTCTTCACGGCTTGCACCTTCTTGTACAGTCACCAAACGTTCTTGCGGCGTCATAATATTACTGACTGCTTGCTCAAGATTCGTTTCAAATCGCAAGTCGCGATTGGTTACGATGCCAACCACTTTGCCATCTTGCACCACCGGCAAGCCAGAAATTTTATGTTGTTTGGTGAGTTCGATGACTTCTCGTACGCTCATTTGCGGATGTATCGTCACTGGGTCAATCACCACGCCAGATTCAAAACGTTTGACGCGTGAAACACGGGAAGCCTGCATCTCAATAGACATATTTTTATGAATAATGCCCATGCCACCCACCTGCGCCAGAGCAATCGCCATTCTGGCTTCGGTCACTGTATCCATTGCAGCAGATAGCAGCGGGATATTGAGTTTAATGGTACGGGTGAGTTGAGTGCTTAAGTTAACTTCGCGTGGCATAACCACTGAGTGTGCGGGAACGAGTAAGACATCGTCAAAAGTAAGGGCTTGTTGCAACAAACGCATAGGTAATCCTTATCCAAAACAAAATTATACAGATTTGCATTGCTTATTAAAAGTTGGTAAGCTAAAAATTCATTAAAAAACATGAATTAATCGTAAATTTATCAATTAAACTCTAATTTGATATTGTGTTTAGGTAAACTTGATTTTAGAGTTAAGAGTTATTAAAAGTACGTTTTTACGCGATATTCTCGCATGGATAGGGAAGCATATGAAGTCAGCATATTTATTTTTGATTGTGTTTTTTTTGGGCACACAACCGCTGTTAAGTAATGCGCAAGTGTATAAATGGAAAGATAAAGATGGTTCAATTCGTTACACTGATACGCCGCCACCTTCAAATATTAAACAAGAAACAATAGGCTCAAAAAAGGCGCCTAGCCCTGCTGTGAATTCCGCACCAGTCGCTGCATCAGCAGAGGGTGTAAAGCCAGATACATCAATCAAACAAATCCCAACGCCAGAATCTGAAGCAATGGCTGCTCAAAAGCGTCAAAATAATGCTGAGGCTGAAAAGCGCGCTAAGCAAGAAAAAGAGGCTGAGGTGAAAAGAAAAGCCGAAAATTGTAAAGCAGCTAGAGTAAATTACGAAACCTACAATCAGGGCGGGCGTGTATTTAAACTGAATGCAAAAGGTGAGCGTGAATTTATGGGGGATAGCGATTTAAGCGCTGCTAAAGCCCAAGCGCAACGTGAAATTAATTCGAATTGCTTCTAAATATTCACTTACCTTGAGCTCATCATCTAATTTTTGACAGCATCAGATGTAAAATAGAAGTTGTTAAATAAAAAATTTGAATAAAACACTAATTTAAAAAAGTCTATTTTTTCTCTTTTGCTTCTTCAGCGCGTTGTTTTCGCGCTTCTTTAGGGTCTGCTATAAGTGGACGATAAATTTCAATTCGGTCTAAGTGACGTAATTTGGCATCTAGCCTTGAGAGTTTGCCAAAAATCCCGATTTGCTGTGTGTTTAAATCAATCTCAGGGAATTTCTGTAAAATTCCAGAAGCGCGTATGGCGTCTTCTGCATTGGTTTCTGCTGATACTTGTATCGGTATAATCAATTGCTGGCTTGGCAGCGCATAAGCCACTTCTACCGTAATGTTGTTTTCATTGTTCAAGATGTTTCCTTGTTGCTATAAATGTCATCTGCACGAGCCACAAAGCCATCCACAAAGGTGTTGGCAATATGGTTAAACACAGGCGAAATGATTTTTTCTAAAAAACTATTCGCAAATACATAGTTGAGTTTAAACTCAATTTTACAAGCATCTTCCCTTAAAGCGGTAAATTGCCAACTACCATCTAAGTATTTAAAAGGGCCATCTTTAAGATGGATGACCATGCTGCTAGGATAACTTTTAACATTTTGCGTAGTAAAATTTTGCTTTAAACCATGATAGTTAATATGTAAAGTTGCTATCGTGCTTGTATCTGTGCGTTCTTGCAATTTGACACCGCCACACCAAGGCAAAAATTTTGGGTACTCTTCAACCGCATCTACAAGCGCGAACATCTGATATGCAGAGTGCATCACTAACACTGTTTTTTGAACAACATTCATTCTGGCAATTTAATTCTTTAGTCAATACTAGCGTAAAATGCTATTTTAAGTCATAAATACCAAAACATTTCTAAAATGAGCATCGCGCAAAATAAAAAAGCATTTTTCGATTATTTTATCGAAGAAAAATATGAAGCTGGCATCGTGCTAGAAGGCTGGGAAGTCAAGGCCATACGCGATAATCGCGCCAACTTAAAAGAAGCCTATGTGATTATTCAGCGCGGTGAAATTTATTTGATTGGCTGCCATATCACCCCGATGGGCGCAGCTTCTACGCATATTCGCCCAGATGCGATTCGTACGCGTAAGCTTTTATTACATAACGAAGAAATTATTAAACTCATTGCAAAAGTAGAGCGCGCAGGCTACACAATTGTACCTTTAGATATGCATTTTTCTAAAGGACGCATCAAAATCCAAATTGGATTGGCTAAAGGTAAAAAACAACATGATAAGCGAGATACTGAAAAAGAGCGCGATTGGGAGCGTGAAAAAGGCCGCATCATGCGCTCGCATAACAAATGATTTTTAAAGCTGAGGATCTCTTTTGCTTGGGCTAAAATAAATTAAAGCGAGTAAGCCAATTATGAGTGAAGCAATAAATAACAAACCAATAATAGTTAATTGTGCTGAAAGTGCTTTTGATGTTGCAACCTGATCTTGTGTTTTTGCGGTTACCTGAGTAATTAACTGGTCTAATTCAATTTCTATATTGTTTGCACCAGCACTAAAGTCAGATAAGGCGCTTCTTGCGGCATCCCAATCTACATCTGGTTGGCGCATAATATCTACGAACAGGTTTGCTTTTTCTTCTTGCGCTAGAATTTTCTTATCTAAATTAGCAACAAAATCAGTATGCACAGTTACTGATTGTAAATTGCTTGCATCAATAAGTATTGCAGCTTTTATTTGAACGTATTGTTTTTTATAAGCAACTTCATCATTTGTAGCATACAACTCATAGAGTTTAAGTGCTTGTGCCTGAAAATCTCTTTTTAGGTTTGAAGCAGCAATTAACCCTGGTATTTCTTCATTGGCTAAATTGACAATAGTGCTGTCAATTTTTTTGCTATTGGTATAAGTTATGGCGACAAATATCAACAATAAAACTAAGCCAACAATATAGCCTGTTAATAAATTTTGGGTAAATTTAAATTGCATATTCGTTTATATCTTTAATGATGGTGATAATATTCTTAGTCTGCTTAATGTTGTCTTCCTTACATTATTTTTTAATGTTTTTAAATTTAAAATGCAAGTTTGAGAAAGTCACGAGTTCGAAGAGAAATAATAAGGTGTACTTAACTCCTTACAAGGTTCAAAAAATTGAAAATGACTAAAATATATCTGAATTTAATAAGCTTAATCCTTTGTACTTTTGTGGCTAATTTGCAGGCAGAAGTTGAAGAAGACGGTGCGTTTTGGATTAATTTGAATGCGCAGGGAAAGTTACATGTAGAGAATTTAAATTGGTATGCCGAATATCAACCGCGTTGGCGACAAGAAGGCAAACATTTAGATGTTTCTATTTTAAGGCCAGCTATTTCTTACGCTATTAATCAAAATACTAGCATCTGGCTAGGTTATGCCAATGTACGCTTTCATCCTAGTGGACGCTCCTCAAGAGAAGAAAATAGACTTTGGCAGCAATTTTTATACAAGTTTGAGCCGATTGATAACGTTTTTATGCAAAGTCGTACGCGTTTTGAACAGCGTCATTTTGAAAATGCGAGTGATACAGGCTACCGTTTACGCCAGCTTTTTAGAGTTTCTGTACCTTTAAGTGCATCGCCTTATTCGTTGGTCTTATGGGATGAATACTTTATACATGTGAACGATACTGATTGGGGCGCAGTGCGTGGTTTTGATCAAAACCGTGCTTTTTTGGGCGTTAATGCCAAAATTAATCAACAAGTTGCTTTGGAAGTAGGTTATCTTAACCAGTATATCAACACAAGAAATGTTGATAGAGAAAACCACGCTTTATCAACAACATTGAATCTTCAGTTTTAATGCCTGTCAAATAAGTTATAATAAGATTGTTTTGGGGCTGACCAGGTTTCGACGTGGGTTACAAAGCAGTGCAGGGCATACCGAGGCTCAGATTACCTCGTAAATACAGCTGAAACAAGTATAGTCGCAAACGACGAAACTTACGCTCTAGCCGCTTAAGACCGGCTGGACGCTGCACCATCTCTCCCGTGGGGTGGATTGGGGTAACCCATACGCAGCGTCATATACACGGGATACGTTTTACGTTGGGCCACTTAGCGTAGAATTAACCTTAAGGTAGCTCGCGTGCAAACTGCTTGTCTGTTGGTGTGTTGCACGTTAAATTAAACAACAAGGCTAAGTATGTAGAACTGTCTGTGGAGGATTTGCGGACGCGGGTTCGATTCCCGCCAGCTCCACCATTTAGTAATAAAATGCGGTATCACAATGTATCAAAACCCTAGTAAATTCAAGTAACTAGGGTTTTTTTACGCCTATTTCCGCATCATCTAGGTGCTTGACATATCACATTCTATTGGGTAATTTATTGGGTAATCGGATATTTTTCGTTATACGTACCCAATAAACCTGAAAGGTAATTGATTAATATGCCTAAACTCGCAGCGCGTTTAACAGATATTCAAATTAAAAATACCAAGCCCAAAGAAAAACCATTTCGAGTAGCTGCGGGGCGTGGTTTATTTTTGCTTGTTAAACCAGATGGCTCTAAGTATTGGGTAATGCGTTATCAGTTTAACGGTAAAGAAAATAACATTTCATTTGGACGTTATCCTGAAATATCTCTAATCAATGCTGAAAAGGAAGCCTCTAGCACGCATGAACTGCTTTCTGAGGGAGTTAACCCTAGTGAAAGAAAAAAAGCGCTTAAAGCCTCTAAAACTGGTGCGCTTGCTAATAGCTTTGAAGTGGTTGCGCGTGAGTGGGCAAATAGCTACTTTACGAATAAATCTGAATCACATAAAGAGCGCACCCTAAAGCGTTTAGAGAACTATATATTCCCTTATCTAGGGGATAAGCCAATATCTGAAATCAACGCACCGCAAATTTTAGAAGTAGTTAAACGCATTGAAAACTTGAATAAACTTGAAACCGCGCACCGTACTTTGCAAGCCACAAGCCAAGTATTTAAATATGCGATTCAAAAGGGTAAAGCCTTGCGTAACCCTTGCCCTGATTTACAAGGTGCTTTGCCGTCACCAGTAGTTAAGCACATGGCAGCATTTACCGAACCTAAAGAGATTGCCGAGTTATTACGCGCGATAGACGGCTTTACAGGCTCTTTAACAGTGCAGACAGCGCTTAGGCTATCGCCGCTGGTATTTACGCGCCCTAGCGAGTTACGCAGAGCTAAATGGGTAGATATAGATTTAGAGGCTAACGAATGGCGCTATAAAGTCACTAAAACGAACACCATGCATTTAGTACCGCTATCAACCCAAGCGGCTAAATTGTTTGCAGATATGCACCCGCATAGTGGGCATGGTGAATTTGTTTTTCAAGGTGGCCACGACCCTAAAAAGCCAATGAGTGACGCGGCTATTAATGCGGCTTTACGCAGAATGGGTTATGACACCAAAACGCAGATAACTGGGCATGGCTTTAGGGCTATGGCTAGAACGATATTGCATGAGCGCTTGAATATTGACCCTTACATTATCGAGCATCAATTAGCGCATAAAGTACCCGATGCACTAGGCGCTGCTTATAACCGCACTAAGTTTATCGAGCAACGCAAAGTAATGATGCAACAATGGGCGGATTATTTAGATGAACTCAAAGCGGGTGCAAAAGTAATACCAATAAAACAAGCGTAAAATAGTTTAATCACACCTAGCCCCAGCCTAATTAACTGGTGCGAAAACTAAGCAACCCTAGCTCAGCTGGTGTGGTTTCAAATAAAGGGGCGTAAGGGGCGTTATGGTTGATAAAAACTGGACTTTAGAACAGGCTAAAGCCGCTAACGAAAAATTCTTAACTGATAATCCATCAATGTTTGCAGAGCCAACAATACCAATTAATCAGTGGGTTGCACTTCACGAGCTTGATGAATTGAAAAGTAAATTTATTAATGGCGACACTTTTTCACTAATGACAGCAATCAGAAAATGTGCGAATCATGACTTAACGCTACCCGCTTGGGCTGCATGTGCATTCATTTCAGCCTATGATTTAGTAGCTGGTGGCAATAAAAAATCATGGGATATTGTGTTTGGCTTACCCTATCCTAAAGGTACCCACTTAAACGCATTTCGCAAAAGACATCAACTTAAATACTGGGTATGGCTTGGTATAAAGCATCTTCGTAAGACTCACCCAGAGATTGCAATTGATGAGGCATTATTTGAATTGGTAGGGCAGGTACATAATATTGGTAAAACTCTTGCAAGTGAATATTATTATGAGGTAGATAAAGAAGTTAAACAAGTTAAAGAGAAGGCTAAAAAATTCCGCAAATTATGAAAATTTTGCGGACATACCAATAGATTTAATATTCATATTATTCACCCATTACGCAACGGCATGATGCCAAGCGGTTTTAGATAACAAGAGGTGAATATGATAGAAAAAACAATCAACCCTGCATTAAAAGATGCAGATTTATACCCTAACAGCGCAATGGTGCGCTTGCCAGTTGTTAAAGGCTTACTAGGCGTTAGCGGTGCGACCGTATGGCGAATGGTAAAAGCTAATAAGCTCAAAGCCTACAAAATCACAGAAAGAACGACCACATTTAGTTTAGGTGAGATACGCGCACTAATCGCAGCAAAGGCAGGTGCTTAAATCATGGCTAACAATGAGAACACCAAAAAGAAAGGGGCGGCCGTTGACGCGACTACCCCAGACCACAAAACAACTAAATTTAATTTTAAAGACAATAGCGCAAATAATCAATCCTTAAAAATTCTGGATTGGTTGTTAGAAAAAAATAGTATTACGACTGACCAAGCACGTGAGCATTTAGACGTGATGCACCCCGCTGGCCGCATTAAAGAACTAAGGCGAGCAGGGTATTTAATTAATCTAGATTGGATAATTTGGATTAGTGACTATGGCATTAAGCACCGTATTGGCAAATATGTGCTGGTGCAAAAGCAGCCTGTAGAAAGCGATAACGAAAGTAAGGTGACTATATGAGTTACCACCAGTTATTTATTCGCGCTCAAAGCCTCGCTATTAAGTTAAATAGCAATGCAATCGCGCATGATTTAGCCTATTTGACAGAAAGCGAGCTTATAGGTGTAATCAATTTTTTGTCACAGTGGCAAGGTGGTTAAGCAATGGCATCTAGTCAATTAATTTGGCTAGGTTCAATCAATGGTAAAAATGGTGTTTTAGTTGCGTTAAAGCATAACAAGCGTGAGCTACAAAGTGAGCGCGGGGCAGCTTTACATATAGATGTGACTAGAACACCACTTAACTATGCGCTAGCTGGTAATGACACACCAGCTAATATTGCTAAACATGCAAAAATGCAAATGCTAGATGCGGGGATTGAAACCCCGCGTATTAATGCAGTTTTAGCAGTAGAAGTATTGTTTAGTTTGCCGATTGACCGACACCAGCAAGATACAAGACAATTTTTTGCAGATTGTCACGCGTGGACTTTAAAAACCTTTGCGGGTGAGTTGCTAAGTTTTGATGTTCACTTAGATGAAAGCGCGCCTCATGCACATGCAGTAATCTTGCCATTGATAGACGGCAAAATGCAAGGTAATAAGCTAAAAGGTAATAAAGGTAATTTATATCGCCTTAATAGTTTGTTTCATGCACAAGTAGCGCACCTATATGGGCTATCTAAGAGCGATAGGCAGCGTTTAAACGCAAGCGAGAAGCAAAGCCTTGAACGTGAGGTATTAACGCGCTTAAAAGCCGATAGTGTAATGAAGTCTATTATATGGCCTTGTGTAAGAGATGCGATTCATAAAGACCCTTTAGCCTTTGCACAAGTCTTGTCGATTAACTACTCACCCGCAAGGCCAGTTAAGGTTAAGTCTTTTGTTGACCATAAACGCAGTAAAGGCAAGGGCAGCTTTAAAACATAAAACGCTATATAGTGAATTAGCCCTAAATACCTACAAACGCTATCCTGTGTATAGCGTTTCTTTTTCTGTAATGTTTACTTAACGATAAAACCAGCCAATTAAAGACATTAGCGGGGGGGGTATAAAAGTATCTTTGTTTGAGATAAACAACCGATATGGGTACTTAGTTTTTATAAACTCAACCAAATTTAATCAATAAATCAACGGCGATAAGTTAAATATAATTTATATATTAAATACAATGACTTAACGTTAAGTTAATTGGAAATTTTGAATGAAATCATAACCGCAGAAATTGGTTGTTAATCTTCTTATTGTTGTTAGTAGTTAAATGGCAGCATAATTACAATATGGGTGGTTGTTGTTTACTTACATTCCTGATTAAGTTAACGATTTAAACAGTCTTTAAAGCAATTTTAGGAAATAAAATGTCAAACTTAGTAAGTTTTGCGCTAGCTTCAATTTTCTCTCTTTTGTCTATTTGGGCATTTTATTTTTTAATTAAAAAATGGCCTAAATTTCATGTAAACCTTTTAGGTAAAGCATTAAAAACAATCTATGCACTTATCTTATTTTTTGCAGTAACACTTTCATTAGTTCTTGCCTATAATTTCTTTCAAGCATATTGGGAAGATGATAGGGTTAGAGTAGTTACTGAATTTCAAGGTGTCCAACTTGGCTGGTCTAAGGATGAGTTGTATTTTAGGTATGGTGAACCTATATCTATAGAAGTAAAAAATGATAATAGCAATAATACTTTTTTAACTTATGAAAATATTAGCGTTTTATTAATTAATGATAAGGTTGTAAAAGTTGTTTATCCTTGCGATAGTGACAATTTTGATTTTCAGAAAGTTGGCGGTATTTCATGCGGCGACAATGTTGATAGAGTTACAAATCAATATGGACAAGCGAACCCTATATTAATATCTGAAGATAAGCTATGGAGAATTTATAATTATCCCAAATACAATCTAGCTTTCTTGCTTAGTAAGTCCAACGTTGAGCTAATGGCTATTTTTGATTCAAAGATGTTAAATGGTTTACATTTCAAAACACCGTCAGAATTGGAAATACTTCCAAGCGAAGATTTAAACGCGTTGTGGAAGTCTGCAACCCCTACATTAGAGGCGCCAAAACCGCTGCCCATTATTTCTGAACCAACTGTCAAAAGTGCTGATGCAGAAAAATATGCTGAATGGATAGTAAAGAATAAAGACAAAAAAGGCACGCCAGAATTTGAGACTGTGGCAGAGGCTTACAAACAAGCTAGAGCAGAAATGCATGAGCAACTTGATGATACTAGTACCTTCGTTTCGGCCAATGAAAATACACTTGACCATTGCGCTCTAAACATAACAAAATCTGAAAGATTAAGGCGACTAGGCTTAAAGGGTACGGTTCGAGAAACAGGCTATCAAACCTACGCAGTAGGAAATTATGAAATTACATTTTCTGCAAATGATTTAATTAGTTGTAGATAAGCAAAATTTTTCTAGATAGGTCAGTTATAAAAATACATTATAAATCAATACTTTATTGATTGATTCAATTGGTTTATAAGATAGCAAAATCAATGCTTTAGTTTCTAAAGTAGATACATTTAGCTTGCGGGTGAGATTTGGCAACGAATCGCAAAGTTTTGCAACGTAATTAATAATAATTGAAGCGCTTAAAGATGCAAATTTGATATGTTAATTTTCTGACTCGTAAAAAAGTGTTTTCGTAGTCCCTAAAGGAAAAATATTAAAACAATTGGGTACGTTTGAGGGTATTTAGATTTTTAAATATTTACAATGCCTTATATATATTGGCTTGTATGGATTTGTTCGATTGACGCCAGCCCACCATTTTAGTGTTTCATTATGTTACATTATGTTTAAAAACTCTATCAATTCAAGTGGATAGTATTTTTATGTTTCTTAACATTAATGTTATTTTCAGTGAAAGAATGCACCATATTTCTTGGAAAATTTAGGTTTCTACATGGACCCTTCCCAAATTACGTATTAACAATAGGGTCGTATCATGTAATTATGAAGGGCTTGTCTGAAGTTATTCTAATAGATCCTTTTCGCTAAAATACTCGGTAAATAAATATCACCTGATAAAAAATTTAGCTACATAGTTCTTACCAATTTATCTCTAGCGCCATCAGCGATAACGCGTCCACCATCAAGCGCAACTATTCTTTGCGCAACATTGAGCATAATAGCACTATGAGTAGTCATAATAAGCACATCATTCTGACCTAGTAATTGTGGTAACCGCTCAGCCAAAAGGCGCTCACTATCAGGATCTAGACCCAAAGTAGGCTCATCGAGCAGTAATATATTGCTGGACTGCGCGAATGTTCGTGCAAGAGCAACTTTTTGCCGTTGCCCCCCTGAAAGATTACTTCCGTGTTCCTGTAACTGCATACCTAATGATAATCGTCCACTTTTTAACTCATCTTCCAGACCGGAAACCCAAAGCGCTTTTGTAAATCGATCAGTATCTGTAGCATTCCCAGCAACCCGTAAATTTTCATCTAAAGTTCCTGCAAATAATGCAGGCTCCTGTGACTTCCAAGCCAACCAACGCATACGATCTGAACGTGCAATATCTTGCAAGCTCAAGCCGTCATATAATATCAGTCCAGAATCTGCTTTGCTTAATCCAGCAAGGCAACGTAATAAAGTGGTTTTGCCTGCACCAGGCTTACCCAGCAAAGCAACTCTTTCTCCCGGTAAAAATGTCAGCGAGACTGCATCTAGTGCAATGGGTCTGTCCTGAAAGCGTTTGGTTAATGCAATTACTGAAATGTTACCGGTGACATTTGGTCTTGGTGTATGTTCTTGTTGAACAACAGGCTGTAAAGTTGTTTCCATACGTTTGGCCGCACGTTGAAAATCTTGCCATTTACCAATAACCATATAAAGTGAGGTGACTAATGACATCGCCCTCGCAGTCAACAAATTGCAAGCTATCAGACCGCCAACCGACAAACTACGAGCCTCAATCAAATAGGCGCCAGCCACTAACATAGTTACTGTACTGAATGTCATCATCGCTGCAGCTAGGGTATTAATGTGACTATTAGATAAGCGGCGCTGTCCATCCACTTCTGCTGTCTCAGAAGATAAATCTCTCCAACGCCGAAGAAATAAACCGGTCCCAGGTACTGTTCGCACAATATCTAGTGATGCCAATGTTTCTCCCATAAAGGTTAGTTTTCGCGTATTTAATTGTTCGGCCTCTTTCCCTAACCGATTACTACGTAATTGCAAAACGTAACCAATCATGGCATACAGTAAAACTAGTAAACCAGCAACAATGACTAATGGCCAAGCAATTAGACCAACAGCCAATAAATAAAGCAATAGAAATGGTAAGTCTACGATTGACAACAAATAAGTTGATGAAACGAAGTCTCTTGAAACGGTTAAGTCTCTGTAGTTAGATAAGAAACGTGCAAAGCCTCCAGAAACATCAGTTTGAGCAACCAATCTATACCATAAAGTTTCATCACCGCGTCTAGTTAAGTCTTCAGCGATATGTTCTACAGACCACGCTCTGACAATGCGCATGCCGGCATCTGCAAACAGATAAATTGCCATACCCAAGGTCAATGCCCATAAAGTTTCAAATACTGCATTACTGACCACTTTGTCATAAACGAGCATAGAGAAAAGAGGCACAAGTAATAGGCCAGCATTAATAAAGATACTTGCAATACCCACTTCCGCCCAGGCTGAACGTAAAGCGGGCCAAATAACTGCTATTGAGTTAAATCCATTGAGCATATCGGAATTTTTTCGAGGTAAGCGCATCACTATGGCTTCAGTCAGGGCATCACCAGCACTGTCCGGCACATCTGAAAGCGCCTGCCCATGACTATCAATCGAAATCCAACGTTGCTGCTGGCGATGAAGTAACAAAAACCCACCGCCTTGCAAATAAAGCAATGCTAAATCTCCCGGCAACTGAAGCGCTTCATACAATGAAGCTTGAATATGACGTGAAGCTAGACCAAGCTTATCTAGTCGTCGAGCCTGATCAGACCAATTGTCAGTGCGCTCAGTTAGCGCCTTCAGCGCTTTAATGACTATTGCCGCTCCTGAACGATCTGCACCAAATAGTCCAACAATAGCAGACAATATTGCAGCTTGATCAAAGCCTCGCTCAGGAACAATCACCTCAGAAGCACTTAACTGTTTAGACATCGGAATTAAATCTCATAAGTACAATCAAACAATCAAGCTGTTTGCCAGTGAATGGCGGCAACCTGTGTATTGTTGGCATCAAAAACTACATAATCGACACCACTAGCTTGATTAAAGCTCTGTAGGGTTTCACCCGTTGCTGCGCTAAAGTTAAACACATCCCCTGCATCAGCCCTAATCCACATACGTGACCCAGCACCACCATCTACAAAGTTTCGTACATCTAAACTGGTAATACCAAGAGTTGTATTAACTGCATCCCGAATATCTAAAATCTCCATGCTGTCGGTAACATTCGCTAATGGTGTGAGTGTATAACTACCACCAATTAGCCCTGAAAGTTTTAGCGTATCTCCTCCGCCGAAAGCAGTAGATGTATTACCTTCTCCTCTGTATCGAGATAAGCCAGCATCAATAGAAAGTGCAGAAACAATCACTGTATCATCACCATTTCCGCCAAATACCTGATCAAAGCCTTGGCTGGCGTCAATACTATCATTACCATCGAAACCACGAAGGTCGTCATTTCCCGAGCCACCAATCAATATATTGTTACCACTATCTCCGTATAAAATATCATTAAAGGCAGAGCCAGTTAAATTTTCGATGCCAGAGAAAGTATCGCCTAATGCATCACCTAAATGCGTTAGTGCAGCGCCACCTAAAGTTGCACGTACAGCAGATATTGCATTGAGATAAGATGCCGTATCATTTCCCGCACTGCCGATTAAAGTATCCGCACCAGCGCCACCGATTAAAATATCATCTCCTGCACCACCATTAATGAGATTACTTCCAGCATCTCCAATCAAAATATCATTAAAAGCCGAACCGGTAATATTTTCAAAGTTGCTGAGTGTATCATTACCTGCAGATCCACTGGATGTGTTTGCTGCTAAACCAGAGACCACTAGCCCTGAAATATTCACCGATATATTCCCACTGGCATTTTCGTAACTGACCGTATCAATGCCACCCGCACCATTTAGAACATCATTGCCTATGCCACCTTCAATGGTATTAGCGCCGCCATCACCTATCAAGGTGTCATTAAAGTCTGAACCGATGATATTTTCAAAATTTGTCAGCGTGTCGCTACCAGCGCCACCTGTAGCGTTGACACCGGCACCACCTAAATCGACGGTGACAGCTGAAGCCGCAGTCAGATAATTAATCGTATCAATGCCTGATGCACCATCTATAACATCATCACCTAAACCGCCAACGATAACGTTATTACCTACATCACCTGTGATTACATCATTGAATGAAGAACCAATCAGGTTTTCAAAACCAGAAAAAGTATCTCCATTGGCGTCACCTAAGGTACCCACGCCATTAATAGTGACCGCAATTGCAGATGATGCATTGAAGTATGAGACTGTATCTGTACCGTTACCACCATTTAGGGTATCTGCACCAGCGCCACCTATCAGTAAATCATCACCATCACCCCCAATGATGACATTATTGCCAGTATCCCCAATCAAAATATCATTAAAAGCGGAACCGGTAATGTTTTCAAAATTACTCAACGTATCATTACCTGCTGCACCATTGGATGCGTTAGCAGCCATACCAGACACTAACACCCCAGAAATGTTTACAGATACACTACCATTGGCATTTTCGTAACTGACCGTATCAACGCCGCCAGCGCCATTTAGAACATCATTGCCTAAAGCACCCTCAATAATATTATTGTTGCCATCTCCCGTGAGAACATCCCCAAACGCTGAGCCGTAAATATTTTCAAAGTTACTCAATACTTTACCATCTGAACTTGAGGAATTAAGCACAGCGGTTCTTCCGCCTGTCGCACTCGCATATGAAATGGTGTCATTGCCATTATCTGCATTAATGGTATCTGCACCCAAACCGCCATCTATCCAATCATCACCACCAGAACCATTGATTGTGTCCGCAAAGTTTGATCCAAATACGCGTTCAATACTGACCAAAGTATCGGTTCTACCAGCACCAGTCACATTACCTGAACCTCCACCTGTGAGTGCAATTGTGACTGCCCCTGTTGCACTTAAATAACTGGCAATGTCAAAGCCACCACCACCATTGAGTAAGTTTGTACCCAAGCCGCCGTCTAAAATATTGTTATTGCCATCACCATAGAGATTGTCGTTGAAGTTTGAACCGGTGAGATTTTCAATGCCAAAAAATACATCTCCAGCGGCATCATTTGTACCTGCGAATGTACCAGACAAGTCGGCAGTAATGCCAGCAGTGGAATGAGTATAAGTTACTGTATCACTGCCTGCACCACCAAGAAATGTATCCGCGCCACCAAGGCCTTCTAATATGTCATCACCCGCGCCACCATTTAATATATTGGCTAAATTATTACCAATTAAGACATCGTCGAAGGCAGAGCCCATTAAATTATTAATATTCACATAAGTGTCACCAGCAGCATCGCCGCTATTGAAAACAGCTGGTCCAACACTAAAACTAGTTGTCAGCGTTGCGGTTACACCTTGCCCTGCGCCTGTTGTAATACCTTGACCCGCCAAATATGTATTGCCTGCATTCGCATAACTTGCGTAACTTGTTGTTGAGTTTTGCGCTCGAATATTATCTGCACCAGCAAAACCTTCTAACATACCGCGGCCAAAAAGATCATTCGCTAGCGCATTGCCATATAAAAAATCACCTGAACTGGCAAAGATGTTTTCCATATTTAATATCGTATTACCTGCAGCCTCCGCCGTCATGACAATACCCATGGCAGCATTTTGTGCAGTTGTTAACAGTGATGCAGTTGCCGACTGGCCAGACCAGTCCAAATACCAAGTATCAATGCCACTACCGCCATCAATATAATCACTGCCGTAGAAACCGCGTATCCAGTTATTACTTGCATTACCAATCAAAACATCGTTCCACTGACTGCCACCATAGATATATTCAATACTCACTAGCGTATCATTCCCACTTCCGCCAGTGACAACGCCTGTAGCCAAATTCACATTAACACCAGCTGCCGCATTGCGATAATCAACCGTATCAGTCAACTGTGCGCCACCCGTGATGATATTGTTGCCATTATTTGCATAAACATATATTCGATTAGTCCCTGTCACAGTTACATTTTCAATGCCACTAAAATTGCCTATAACCGTACCGCCACCAAATCCATTATGAAGCGTGCCGCCAGCTTGATCGACCGATGATTGCATGCTAAATGTAATATCTGTAGTGCCTGCGCGATCTATCACCAAAGTATCAGTACCAGTTCCTCCTGAAACAGCATCAACTGTGCCATCAAAATTTGTGAGCCTAATAACATCGTCACCAGCACCAGCATCAAGCACAGCCAAGCCTACACCATCATCTGTCAACGCATCATTACCATCACCACCAAATAACCTATCAATTCCAGCTCCTCCTGTAAGCGTATCGTTACCAGCGCCACCAGTCAGTGTATTATTGTTGGCATTCCCTTCTAGTATGTCATCAAAGGCTGAACCTAATAAATTTTGAATTTGTGAATAGGTATCGCCTAATGCATCACCGTCATTGATATTGCTATCTAATAACGATGCAATCACTCCAGCTGCAGTATGCTGATAACTTGCCGTATTTGTGCCAGCCCCACCAATCAGCGTATCCGCACCACCCATGCCTTCTAGAGTGTCATCACCGTCGCCACCATTCAGAATATTGTTTTCAATATCGCCAATTAGATTGTCGTCAAAGTTGCTTCCCGTAATATTTTCGATACTAGAATAAACATCACCGGCGGCATCACCTGCACTGCTAAATCCTGATAAGCCTATGGTTAAAGAGGCGGCCACACCTGAAATCGCATGAACATAACTGGCGGTGTCACTACCATTTCCGCCAATCAAGGTATCAGAACCTTCCATACCTTCGAGAATATCGTCGCCATCACCACCGGTTAGAACGTTAGCGCCATTGTTGCCGATTAATGTATCATTTAAAGTCGACCCTCTCAGGTTTTCAATGCCTGAATAGGTGTCGCCCGCCGCATCGTTAGTTTGTGTAACTGCTGGGCCCACACTAAATAATGTTGTCAGCGAAGCAACAACGCCTAAAGCTGCGTTTTCATAGCTGGCAGTATCGTTGCCTCCTGCACCAACCAATGTATCAGTGCCGCCCATCCCTTCAAGCACATCATCACCCAGACCGCCATTTAGTAGGTTATTTCCGCCATCACCAACTAATGTATCGTTAAAATTAGATCCTATGAGATTTTCAACGCTGGTAAATGTATCTCCAGCAGCATCATTGGTTTGCGATACCAAACCGGTGGTGAGCGTTGCCACAACCCCTGCTTCTGAAGCTACATAACTGACTGTATCAATGCCACCTCGCCCGTCATATGCGTTTGCTTGCAACCCTAACGCACTGATAAAGGTATCATTGCCCGCACCACCAATTATGTTTTCTATTGATATTAATATGTCACCATCCGCTTCGCCTTGAGAACCTAATCCAGTAGCAAGATTCAATGTGACTGCATTTGTGGTGTATTCATAACTTGCCGTGTCATTGCCAACACCGCCATCCAATGTGTCGCCATTACCTCGACCAATTAACTTATCGTTTCCTTCACCACCTCTTAAAATATTGACTTGGGCATCACCAATTAAAATATCATCGAAATCAGAACCTGTAATATTTTCGATATTGTAGAATTCATCGCTCGTCGCTTCACCAGTTCCAGCAATAATCATACTTAAATCTGCTGTGACACCAGTTGTTGCATTCTCATAAGTTGCGGTATCTATGCCCTGACCACCATCTAATATATCAGCGCCTACGCCCCCATCAAGGATATCGTTACCGGTACCCGCATTAATGACATCATTACCATTTCCACCACGAATAATGTCAGGGCCTGCACCTGCATTAATTACATCGTTACCATCGCCAGCAAACACCTCTACACCCACACCGGTTCGTGGCAATACCATGAGTGGTGCGCCTGTTGAACTAGTGACGCTAAAATCAGCCTGATCAACGGCATCACGCCAAGTCAAATTGATGTTATTCACCACTTCAAAAACAAATGCGCCAGCATTGCCGTTCACTATAATATCGCCAGCAAAATCAACCGGTGCAGCATTGTCGTTGACGTTATAGACGATAAAAACATCTAACCCATTTAACAGCATTGCCGGATCAGGTGTTACATGCCATGAATTAGACGTTGGGCTATCACGTGTGACGCCTACACCTTGTAAATCAAAACCTGGAATTAAAGCAATTTTCGCAGCATTGAAGACCAATTGAATAGAAGTAATACTAGAGAAATTATTCAGCGTCACATGTAGATTCTTACTCCACTGTGTAACATCTGCACTAAATGCTGGATTAAAATCAATTGTGTCATTGCCAGACGTGCCATTAATAATTTCACGTGTCGCTTGACCCGCTGGACTTGCACGCGCAGTAAGTTGCTCGCTGGTAGCGCCTGCATCATATGCACCCAGAGGCAAATCCGTTCTACCTGCAGGTTCGACCTTAAAATTTGGTGATGTATATAGTTCACTGGTTACATTGGGTATACCTAGTCCAGTTCCATTTAATAAATCTTCAACACTTTGTGTAATTCTGCCAACGCGCACAGCTGGAGGTTGCGGGGTCAAAGGTATCATAACAGTAGCTGGTACCTCACCCTCGCCGCCACCTGAGCCATTACCGTTGCCTAAGCCTTTACTTACTCCAGTAGAAGTGCCAGCAGACACTTTAACCAAGGGTGCTGGAGGTGGCGTGTCAGCGACACGCTCAGATTGTTGGGAAATTTCCTCATGTGGTGGATTTGCATCAATGTTTTCAGTAACCAACCTAAAACTTCCAACTTTAGCTGGGTTTACGATACCTACCAGTTTGAACAGTTCTGGTAAGGATAATTTTTTGTCGGAAAATATAGCATCTGGTGGATTAGGGCTGATAGCGTCCAATGCACCGTTTGTAATAACAATATGTGCGCCATTCGCGAATGTCAGCAACAAATCAACATCGGCGATATCAACTAATTTAAGTGTATCTAATGTTTGCTTGATAGTGATATCACCATCAGGTTGCACGGTTGCACGGACGACATCACCGACCATTAAAGCACGTTTAGCTTCCTGACTTAATGCATCAGATGCGGTTTTTATACTATTTACGGTATTCTGATTTGCCATAATCGCCATTCCTTGTATAGATTACTTTTTAACGGCATTCTATGCCTAGTACTTGAGCAATACTTTTTTATCATGAATTGAGTCTAGTTTGTTAGCTTTAATTAGTTAAGATAATTGAGGATTTATATATTATATTATCTATAATATTGGCTACAATCGTTCAAAACCCAATACCTAATATTGATCAAGTAATACCATCGCACGATCAAAATTAATTGATAAGTAATAAAATAATTTAGTCACGATTTTTAGAAACATCGATCATTATTGATAATAAACGTTGTAATTCTTTTGAGTCACTTGACAAACTTATTTTAATTTCTTGCATCATCTCACTATAATCATTGTTACTTTTCTCCATAGTATTGAGTATAGAGCCTAATTGCCTGCCAACGCGCTGAAGTTCACTACGAAAGTTATTAGAAGATTCTGTGCTTTCAGCTAAAGCTCGCAACATATCTCCACGTTGCTTATGAAAGTCTTCAATTTCTATGTTTAGGCTGCGCGCTTGTACACGTGCAGTTTCAGCCAAACGCTCTTCAATCCTAATTAATAGCTTTATTTCTTCAGAATTAGACTCATTAATTGGAGCATATCTGAACTCTGACGATGCTTCAACTTTATCGTTACCCAAACTATCTGCTTCAGTAACATCTGAAACATCATCATTTGTTGGTTGACCATTTACAACATCCTTTAAAACTAAAGGCTCTTGCGGACGTTTGCCTAATCCCAATTTTAAGCCTGATTTACTATAAGCAAAACCATCTCTGGCCAATGCAAATTCAATATGTTGCGCAACCTCAGAGCCAAGAATAGACATAATCTCACCCATGCAACGGCGCACAGATACCATCATGAAACCTATAACTATCGACCCTAGTAGCCCATACATTGAGGCCGAGAATGCTATCCCCATCGAATGCATAGGAGCTTCCATGCGATTAACCATTTGGCTAAAAACTTGGATTGGATCAGCAGTCTTCATGTCCAAAGTTCCAAAACTATGAATGAGAATTGCAATGTCATCTAATGTCGCTAGTAATCCAATAAAAGTGCCTAGTAAGCCAAGTCCCACCAATAGACCGCTCAAGAATTGTGGTAGAGCATTTCGGCTATTTAATCGATATGAAGCTTTATGAAGTTCGTTTTCTAGGGCAATTTGCTCTTGATGGGAAATTGACCGACCACTGGATGCTGCCACCATGCGCAACACATAGGCAATGTCAGCATCGCAATTAAGTGCCATTTTCTGTAATTTTTCTAGTTCAGCACCAGAGCGCTGCGCTTCAGTAAAGTCAGATAAGTGCTTAACCTCTACCATTAGCTTTTTAATGCTGAGGAGAATCAGCACACCACCTAATAAAGTAATTGCAAAAATCAGATAATTGATTTGCGGATGAGGATTTGTAATGATTGTTTTGATGATTGCAGTGCGGTAAAACACTGCTGCACCTAACAAAAGTAAGAACGGCAAGGCCGTATAGATGTAGTAAATTCTTAAGCGTTTAAACATAATTTTTTTCCGTTTTATTAATTTATTTATTTAATTGAAATTTAATAAACTATTTACCCTTTGGTTAATCCGACATTGTTTATCTGGCATCTCTAAATGCACCATCTCGAAAGCGTAATAGTGGTGATAGTAAGTATGACAACACTGTGCGCTTTCCCACTACGATATCCGCGGTAGCAGTCATACCTGGCACTGTTACCATTTTTTTTGTCGCATCCACATCCGCTTTCACAATTACTCGATAATATCTAGCCTCATGTTCATCAACTAATGTATCGGCACTCACTTCTGTTACTTTTCCACTCAATGTGCCAAAAGTAGCATAATCGTATGCGCCAATTTTGACGCGCGCGGAAAGTCTTGGACGTAAATTCGCCCTGTCATTTGGGTTTGCTTTAGCCTCAATTAGTACGCCCGAATAATTTGGTGTAATTTCCATCAACACTTCACCTGGTTTAACAACACCTCCTATTGTGGATATCGCTAAACGATTCACCACACCCGCAACTGGTGCTTTCACCTGATTTCTTTGCAACCTATCTGCATTACTGTCAATTTCAAACTCGGACTTTTCAAGTTCTGCCCTTACCTGAGTGAGTTCCGAAGAAGCTTCTGCCCTATACCTTGCCCAAACCTCACCCACTTTTGATTCACTTTCTGCAACAGCAGCTCGTAATCTCGGTATCGCCGATTCAGCTTCTGCTATCTGTGAAGTAAGTCTTTGAACTCGAGACTGACTATCCAACAACTCCAAATGAGAGGCTGCATTATCTTTACTTAAACCTTCTATCACCCGAAATTGTTGCTTTGCGACTTCTAGCTCAGAAAATAAATTTTTTCGCCTACTTTCAGCTTCAGCTATTTCACCACGTTTTTGCGCACTCTGATCACGTAAAACACGCACTTCTTCAGCAACTCTTGCACGACGCGCTTGAAAAGCAGAGCTCTCAGCTCGACGTACATTCACATCGGCTGACTCTATAGGAAAAGCGATACCACCAGCGCCACTTGCCTCTGCTAACAAACGGGCTTCACGACCCCGAAACGCGGCTGACCTAGAACGCTCCTGATCCAAATTTGAACGTGCCTGTATATCTGATAATTCCATTAAAGCCTGTCCTGACGTAACTACTTCACCTTCTTGCACAAGAATGCTTCTTACGATTCCGCCTTCAAGATGCTGCACAATTTGCGACTTTCCGGCGGGAACAACTCTACCTTCAGTTCTAACGATAATGTCAACTTCAGCCACACCTGCCCAAGTTATCAATGCAGCCGAGACAAGCAGTATCAGCAAAACAAATGCTGTATGCGGCTGTATGTTTGAAATTATCTGCAATAATTTTTTCATTTAAATTAACGTGGTGACACAATTACCTTAGCGTTATCTGCACTAGACTTTCCAGTAAGTACTGAAACTTCAATTTTGTCAGGAGGCAAGTTCATTTCTATCAGCAGATTACGCACAGCCATTGCACGATAAAAGCCAATTCGTTTTGCTTCTGAAAATCCTTCAGGGACTGCTACTTCAATCCTTGCAGCACCACTAGCTACAATAGGACTTAAAGAGTTACGAACTGTCTCGGCTTCAGATGCACTTAGCGTTACAGCTTCCAACAAGAAGTTGATGATAATGCCACCACCTGATACCGATGTACTTTGTAATTCTTTATCCGATTTTGGAATTGGCGTTTTTGCAATAACTATTTTTTGTTTTCCGCGAATATCGTTTTGAATGTCCAATTGTTTTTTAAGTATTTCTACCTGATTTTGTAATGCGCTGATTTCGCTATCTTTAGCTTTCACAGTTTCCACTATTGGCTGGCTAGCGTTAGGTTGTTTAATTTTTTTATCCTGATTTTCCAATGGCATCTCTTCCGTAAGCACTGGTTTATAGTCCTTATGTCTGCTCAACTCTAGCGCGAACATAAATACAGCCACAATCATGATGGTGAGCATAAACAGTAGATTCAGAACTAAATTCGTTACTGCATCTACATAACCTGGCCAAAACACATCTGACCCGTCATCATTACCTTCTAAAGCCATCAACTATTCCTTTAGCGCTGTAAATTAATTGTTTAGACTATCGTCTTGTGCTGGCTGCAAATTTGCCAAGCCTTGATAAATCGGCACACCCTGCACTAAACGTGCAATTTGAGCAACAGCCCCCATTTCCTGAACATGCAATGCAACGAGGCGAGTACGCGCTTGATAGTAGCGATCGTACACATCTAGCATATCCAACAATGACTGATTGCCTGAAACCATACGGTTTGACATCGCTTTTGCTGCTGTCGAAATCGAATCTAACTCGCGATATCCTGCAGTGATACGCTGACGTGTAGCCTCAAGTGTGGCGTATTGTGCTGTTAACGACTGAAGGACGCGTCTACGTTGATCATCTAGACGGTAATTGATTTCATCAGTCCTTGCTATTTTTTCGCTCCTCAACTTGAGATCACTACCTCCATTAAACATCGACCAATTCATCACCAACATCATACGTTTATCATGCTGAATACCGGTTTCTCCGCCCAGATTTCTAATATTATTGTCAGATAATTCAAGATCTAATCGTGGTAAAAAACGACCTTTCACTGCAGCCTGATCAATCTGAGCCGCTTTAAGCTCTTCTTTTAGTACTGCCACATCGGGATTGGATTCAATTGCTTGAGAAATCGCATTCTGTAATTCAGCGGGCACAATTGAAATTCCGATATCTTCCATATCTGGCAACCTTAATGCAGCCGGTGCAATATTAACCAAACGTACAAACTCAACTCCTGCAGCAGCCTGCGCTCCATCTTGTTCAATCCTTGATGCACGTGCATTTAAACTGCGTGCCCGTACACGCTCTTTATCTGAATTGGTTGCGGCACCTGCACTGGCGCGCTTGTCAATATATTGGAATAACTCTTGTAGCTGATTTTCATAATCAAGCGCCATACTTGCCTGCACACGGCTCGAAACAAGAGCCAGATAAGCATTTACAGTGGCGAGATAAGCATCCCCCTGACTTGCTCTAACACTTTCTTCACGTGACTTCTCTACTACCTCACGACGTCTCCAATCATAGAGACTTGTATAATCAAATAGTGGCTGCTTCAATGTTATTGATCTATCGGATCTAGAATGATTACTCTGAGTTTGATTGCGACCTGTCGCAGGATCTAATTGAGATCCAGGAGAAGATTGCTCGCGCCCAGTTCTCATGCTCACCAAAAGTGATGGCAACAGAAAAGCTCTAGCTTGACCAGTTTGCGCTTTAGCTTGTTCCACACGTGAGGAAGCAACGTGCACATCTCGACTAAATCCGAGCGAAGCTTTCACCGCTTGAGCAAGATCAATTGAACTTACCGACTCAACAGCTTCAGAGCCTTCAGACTGAACACCAACTGCAAAGTCACCTCTCGCATCAGCAGAAACGGGTATTTCAAATGTGCCTACCAAACCCACTAAACTGCGCTCAGATGGGACGGAGAACTTGCCATTCATCGTGACTGAGTTTTGTGTCTCATCCTGTGCATTAAGCAAATCACTTTCTGGCAAAAGTCCATTTAAAGCTTCTTTACGCTTAACTGTAATGACATCAGCAGAGGGAACCAATACATGACTAGGTGCTGTAATTTGAGCAGCGCTTTGTGTGCCTATAGCATTTGGTACAACTCTTTGTGAAAAAGGAAGCACTGCATTGATTGCTTCAACCGTAGCCAGTGCAGCACTAGCCGCCGCACTTGCCGCAACCGCTGCAGCATTTGCTGCATTCACCGCAGAATTTGCTGCACTTGCAGCAGATGACAATGTTGAGGTTGGGCTTTGTTTAACATCTTGTTTCACTTCGGAATCAGCGGCAATAGAAGCAATACTGAACGTATAAAGAACAGAGAAAATTATATTAAGATTATATTTAATCATAGGGCTTGTTAAACTACTTTCTTTTTCCAACTAACTCTAGCATTGCAAGCCAACTAAGTTTTTCTATTAATTTGATCATTTGGTAAATTTATTATTCAATAATATTACGAATACTAATAGTTTCTAATAACAATCAAACGCTCGAAAAAACATCTAAATACAGCTTATTTATCATTTTTGAGCTATGTTTGGTATCAGCTTTAACCAAGGGCAGCAAATAGGTTGAATTAGATGAGGGCGGCTCGAAAACCACGTGGCGCGAAAGAAAAGAAGCCTATCTTGATGATCTGCAACACGAACCAGCAGCACTCTTGCACATTTCATGTTGTGAAAAGCCGCACAACGCAAGAGCTTTACTGACAGAATTGACCACGCACGGCGACATCTTTTTCGATCGCTTTACGGGAAAGAAAGAAGGTAGCTTTGGTACTACCGCACTTAAGTTAATATATTTGAGCAACGATTGCTAGGGCTGGTATCCACTAGAAAACTTGCCGCTATCTTAGTCGCTATTGAGGCGATTAGAAATAAATTGCATAATCAATCATGCACAGAAAATATATGAGCATTTATATTATGTGACGGTATATTAGAGGATATTATGTATAAATTTAAACTTTTAAAAGGCTTTAAACTTGGCTTACAAGCAATTGTTTGGTGGATTTAATTGTATCGACCCATGTGACGCGGGGTGAGCAGGGATTTCGAGTCGTATGTGACGAGCCTGAGAACTACAGCGCGCATTCAGGCGCACTGGCTAGCTAGGATAGCAGATTCCCACCATCTCTACCATTTAGTAATAAAACGCTGTATCAAGATGTATCAAAACCCTAGTAAATTCAAATAACTAGAGTTTTTTAACGTATATGACAACATAACATGATGCAAAAAAAGACCGAAACTACTTATTTAAGGGGGATAAATAGTTTCGGTTAAGCGGGGGGAAACATGTCATGTGTGCATGGCATGAACGTTTAATATAGTATGTAAATGTGATAAAGATACTTAAGTTTTGTTAAAGATTTAATACTGAAAGACTAACGCGATGTTCGCCACTAAGACTAAATATTTTTACTCCAATGCATATAAAACTCTGATACCACCGTTAAAAAAAGCTGTTTAATTTCGTTGATAGTAAATACTGGCAATATGATGTCGATTGCCATACGATACGTTTTATTGTTTTTGACAGGCGCATCTCTTAATTTAATTAAAATAAGCTTTGCGAGTTTTGACCTCGTATCAATCACAGTTTCTTCAGCGCCATTTTCCAACATGGTTTGCATATAACTATCTAACGATTTCTCTTCACTTTTGTTGAGCTTTGATTTTTCAATTATATTTGACAATTCATCTAGCGAACTTGGAATAGGTTTCCATTGAATGCTTGCAAAATCAAAATGATAGCTCGAATTAAAGACTGCGATGGTTTTAATATCTTGCATCCAAAAAGGATAAAATTCGCGCGCAATACTGACTTTTTCTGCTCTGTCTTCATTAGAAATAGATTCAATAATCAAATCTACTGCCATGCTAAATTCAGTCGCTAAAAGCGGCTTTTCGTTGAGATGTGGCGCAAATAAATCTAAAAATGCAGAGCGTTTATAAAGTTCACTCGCGGGCATGCCTTTGCTTTGTAACAACTTTAAATATGCATTAACTGCGATTTGTTCGCGTGTTAATTTCATCATCTATTTTTAAGCTTTTCACCGATGTGTGCTTGACCCCGTTTTTTTGCCAAAATAACTTGTTTTTGGCGCTCGGTGAGGCTTTTTTTCTTTTCTTCGGTGAGTACGCTGTAGCAATGTGGGCAACTAATACCCGCGGTGTAATGTGGTGATTGCATTTCTTCTGGCGAGAGCGGCATGCGGCAAGCGTAGCATTGGTCGTATTCGCCCACTTCAAGTCCGTGTTTCACCGCAACACGTTGGTCAAATACAAAACACTCGCCTTGCCACAAGCTTTGTTCTTCTGGCACTGATTCAAGGTATTTTAAAATGCCGCCCTGTAAGTGGTACACCTCGTCAAAGCCTTGTTCAAGCATATAGCTCGATGCTTTTTCACAGCGAATACCACCCGTGCAAAACATGGCGACTTTTTTGTGTTTGGTTTTGTCTAGGTTTTGCGCCACGTATTCTGGAAACTCTCTAAACGTGGTGGTTTTGGGGTCAATCGCGCCTTTAAAAGTGCCAATATGCACTTCGTAATCGTTACGCGTATCCAGCAAAATCACATCTGGGTCGCTAATCAGCGCGTTCCAGTCTTCTGGTTTCACATAAGTGCCAACGGTGTTATTTGGGTTAACACTCGGCACGCCCATGGTGACGATTTCTTTTTTAAGTTTCACCTTCATGCGGTAAAACGGATGCTCATCTGCGTACGATTCTTTGTGCTCTAAATTAGCAAATTTGCCTTCAAAAGCAGGGTCTGTACGCAAAAACTGTAACACAGCGTGAATGTCATCGGGCTTGCCCGCGATGGTGCCATTAATGCCTTCGCGCGCAAGTAGAATCGTGCCTTTAATATGATGCGCCTCGCAAGCCCTATGGATATTAGGTTGTAGGGCAGTGAAATTGGGCAGTTCTACAAACTTGTATAAAGCAGCGGTGAGGTATTGGTGTGAGTGTAAAGACATGGCTAACTAATTAAATGCAAAAGCCGTATTTTAGCAGAGAGCAATTTTTGACGGTTGACTTAAGTCAATATCAACAAAATCTCACCTACGCCGCCGCAGGCTAAATCGCCGCCAAAGCGCTGTACACGTTGGCTCTCAACTTGGTTAAAAACTGATGTAAGCTGTTTAAACGAGGCGAATAATAAAGCCAAAAAGGGCAGGTTGTGCGTGCCACAATCTTGAATGGTGGCGTGTAGGGTGGGCTTTTGTGTGAGGAGTAAAGTACCGCGCTTCATGTTAAAGCCAATGTAACTGCCTACTTTGCCGTAAACGCCAATGGTGCCCGCAATCATGCGGCTTGCTACGTAATCGCCTGCGTTTCCATCCACCAAAATCAAGCCGCGACGCATTTGGTCGCCAACGCGGTCCCCTGCATTGCCTTGGCAAATAATGGTGCCTTTTTGCAAGTGAGCCCCTAAAAAGTTACCCGCGTCATCAGTAATGATGATGCTGCCGCGGGACATTTTAAAGCCAATATAGTCTAGTTTTGCAGTGCTATTTTTAAACACAATTTGTTCGGTGTCGCTACCAGAAACTTCAAATAAATCAGTTACTTTTTGTGTGCCCAGCTTAATTGCATTGATTTGTGCAATGGATAAACCCGCCAATAAATTTGGCGTTAAGGCGCGACAATCGACAGGTTGCGATAAATTGGCTTTGAGGGTGAAAGTAAGCGCGCTCATTTTAAAATCTCATGCAATTTAAACAAATGCGGGCCCAATTTCCCGCCATAGTTACCCGCTGATATACGTTTTACGCCGCTGTTATCGCCTAGTGTGCAAATCGCTTCAATGCCCAATTTAATGGATAAGGCAATATCCTCAAAGGTTAAGCCATCAATCACAATTTCCATAACGCTTTCAATCTCGGGTGAAAGCTCGGTTTTAGTCAGGCCTTTTAAGGTTGGGCAGAAGGCATCGTTGGTCGAAGCAAACATGGTTTTGTATTTGCTGCCAACTTTAGAGCCGCTACGCACTACACCACCTGGAAAAGGCATAATCACATTTGGCACTTTTTTCATGGCTTCTATAGCCGTTTCCGCCGCTTGCAAGGCTTGTGCTTGGCTAGTGGCTAAAATTAAAAAGTTACCACCACCAATCGCGCGCACCATGCCTGTGGTTTCTTGCGTTAAAAATTCGCCATCCATCACGGGGATGCGCCAATATCGTTTACCAGATATCTGCTTGGAAGTTTGAAAGCCATCGCCAAAGTAGCGCAAATGCTTGCCCAAGCTAATCATGTCTTCAGAATCAATGCCCGAGAACGCCGCAGCAGTTGGGCAGGTGAGAATGCATTGTCCCATGCGCGTTTCGAGCTGTTGCATCAGCACTTTGCTACCCATGGCAAACATTAAAATCGCAACACCTGGTCGGCCATCTGGCGTTTCGGTTTCGGAAAGTTCGCGTTCTATTCCTGCTTCAACTCCGCAACCAATCACACTGGTGGCAAATCCAGTCATGGCGTTGGCGGCGTGGTAAGCCCATTTCAAGTTTTGAGCGGTAATAATGACCCGCGTGCCGCGCATATTAAATGCCTCGGCAAAGGTGTCATCAATCTGTATGCTATTTACTATCATGCGTATTTTAAAATAAGTTTAAGCATCATCGGCGCCCGATTGGATTTTGCCTATCCATTCCACAATATCAATGGTACCTTTGGCTTGCGCTTTGGCTAGGTCGTCTGGCGGCAATACGTCTTGCAATAAATCAACGCGTTTCCATTCGGCCAGTGGTGTTTCGCAATCGGCTCTCGGTACATAACGCGAATCGCGCACTTTTTCATATTTGGGGATGTATCTGGGGCAGTTTTGCCATAACTCAGATAGTTTTACTGTCACTACAAAATCGGCCTCTTTGTAATGCGCTAATAATTTAGGATCTTGCGAAACGCTTGCGGTGCCTTGTACACGAATACGGTGCGGTGTTTCAAATGAGATAAAAAGCATCCCAATTTTTGGGTTACCGTTAATATTACCCATGCTTAAAAACATGCCATTGCCATCGTAGCTGGGGAATATTAAGGTGGTCGAATCCAGCACTTTTACAAAGCCAACATCACCACCTTTATACGAAACAGTCGGCTCACCTTTATCGTTAATCGTGGTTAAAAAGAACATTTCGGAATGCTCGATAAAGCCTTTGGCATCATCATTAAATTCAACATGACTGGCGAGTTCTGCAATGCGGTCTGCCATTTTAGTGGTGCCAAATTGGGTTTGTAATGCGCGGTGTTCATTGCCGTAGTGAATCGTCACGATTGCTCCTTTTGATGGGTATTGTTGTGGACGATAATCCTACCACGCCCATCTTCGGTTAACTCATCATTGGCAATTTTAAAGTTGTCCATTTGTATCGTATGGTATTGTTCAAAGTAGCTTTTCAAGCCTTTTTCTACGCCTATATCAAACGCTGGTTTGGCGGTGTGGGTTGCGCCCCATACCACTTTGACCACTTTGCCATCTTTCACCACCAACTCGCCATCTTTAAACACGTAATCGGGCTTGGCAAACATGGCCTCGTGGTCGGCTTGCTCGGTGTAAACGGTAATATCTGCCCCTGCGCCCACGCCCAAATGGCCTCGATCATTCAAGCCAATGAGTTTGGCGGCGCCTGCGCGCGTCATAATGGCGATTTCGTATAAGCTATATTCGCGGTTGAGTGACGTTAAGTTGCTCATCGCTTGTGCGTCTAAATTCAATTTGCTAAAGGCATCGTTTCTAAAGCTTTTATCCATCAACAAGCGAATCAAATGTGGGTAGCTGGTAAATGGTGCGCCATTAGGGTGATCGGTGGTTAAAAAGATGCGCCATGGGTCTTCTACACTTAAAAATAGCTCTAACCCAATGGCCCATTGCAAAGCATTTACGTAATTTTTGTCTTTGTATTTAAAAGGCACGACCCCACAGCCTGCATCGCACTCAATATCCATAATCACGGACTTTTTGGGGTTGGCGTGTTTTGCGTTTAAAAATTGCACCATGTTGTCGCCAGAAGCGGTCACGGTTTGGCCGAATAAAATTTGCCCTACATCGGTGGTGATGTGTTTGTTTTTATTAATTGATTCCGCGATTTGCGCGGCGGCGGATGAGAATTTTTTATCGCCTTCTGTGCCATAGCTATGAAACTGAATATGCGTGAGGTGCATGGGCACGCCTTCACTCGCGCCCATGGTGTCTAGCGTGGTTTGAAAGTTGCCCGGTGTGCCTAAATTATTGCAATGCACATGTAGCGGTTTGGCAATACCCAACTGCTGCACAGCGGTGCTCAGTGATTTTAAAATATCACGCGGGGTGACTTGGTAATGCACATTGTTTTCATCTAAATCGAGCTTGCGCTGATTAAATTTAAACGCACTTATGCCGCCTGGGTTCACCACTTTAATGCCGATGGCTTGTGTGGCGTGCAATGTCCAAGCTACATAATCATTAATGGCCTTTTGGTCTGCCTTGTTTGATAGTAGTCGCAAAAAGTAATCGTCATTGCCCAGCATGGCGTAGCCGCCTTTGTCTATCATGGGTGTGTCGCCCATTTCTAGGTGCGCTTGGCGGGCATTAATCGGTAAAATCGCAGGCTCAAACGCGGCTGTGTAGCCCATTTCAATGTATCTAAAACCCGCGTCAGTGGAGCTTGGCGTGGCATTGTGGCTGCAATTTGGCGTGCAAATATGCGCTTCTGGCTCGGTGTAGTTTTTGGTTTCTTGTTGCTCTTTTAACTGAAATTCGGGCAACATCATACGTGCAATATTCACTTTGCCACCACCAATGTGGCTGTGCATATCGATTGCGCCAGCCATCACAATTTTGCCTGTTAAATCATAAGTTTGGCTAATTTTTTCGCTGTCTAAAGGTTTAGGGATGATGCGACCTTGAAAAATATAAATATCTTCCACTACGCCATCTTTGTTGTGGGCGGGGTCATACAGTTTTCCGTTTTTAAGGTGTGTAATCATAGCAATGCCTCAATCTGTTTTGCTACATCCGCCAACAATGGCAGTTCATTCTCATGTAATTTCTTAAGTGGCAAGACTACTGATGAATCCACCCTAAATAGCGTGCCGCTACAATCTAAACCAGGTGTTGCAATGGGAATAAATACATCGGGTATTTGATCTGCAAATTGTAGATTGCAGTTGCCTAACACAATCAAGGGTAAATTCGTTTTCGGCGCTGCTTTGCTTGGACTAAAGCTATTGATATACACCACCGCATCATGCGTGGCTTCGCTATCGTTTAAGGCATAACCACTTAACCAAGTATTAGCGTAATTGGCACTGGTATCGCCATCTGAGCCACCTAGCGCTAAACCACCAGCACGTGTGGTTTCATTGAGCGCCGCCACCGTCTGCGTGATGTTTTGAATAGTCAAGTCGGCAAATTTAAAGTCTAAATCTTTGGCAATCCACACCATTACCGCATATTTGGCTTGTTTGAGTTTATCTGCCAACGTGGTTAAATCTGCCAAACTAATGCCGCCAATATTGGGCGTGTTGAGTGGCTTATTTTGTACCAAAGCGCGTAAGGCACCCGTTGCCGAGGGAAAATCATCTGCCCTGCAAGGCAGTACCCAAGAGGCTTTCAGAGCATTGCTTTTAATATGGTCGTTATTTGGGGCATTTCCAACAAAAATAAGTTGTCTATTTTTGGCGGATATAAACATGCCGTCACAATCCACATTGCGCTCAAAAAAGCGCGGATTATGCGACACCACATCGGTGCCGATGCACACAATCACATCGGCGCGGTTTTTCACTTCTGTGAGCGTGGTGGTTTGCCAGCCAGTGCTTTGCAACACGTTTAAATTGCGTTGAGCGCTAGCTGCATTCATGTGTTTTAGGGAACCATGCGTTTTTTGTGCCAAATCAAACACGGCTCTAAACCCAGTGACATCGGTGCTTAAGCCGCTTAATAAAGGTTGTTTGGATTTTTTTAAAATTTCGGCGGCTTTTGCAATGGCTTGTGCCAAAGTGACTGGTTTTCCCGCAATTTGCGGTGAAGCATTTACGCTTTTTTGGCCAAAAAACGCAATGCTTTTTGCACATGTGTTGTTGTTAAGTTGACTCAAATTAATGTCGTCACACAGTAAGCCACAAGCGGGGCAAGTAGCAGTGCTGGCTGGCGATATCATTGGCTTAGTCATTTAAATATTATACTGCTACAAAGTTGTATAGGTGATGCAAATTGGTTTTAGAATTTAACTTAACAGAATCATAAGTAACTTTTGCAAAGTTCTTTTGCCAAATAAGCGCAGTAAATTGGGTTTAATTCAGATATTCAGTTTTGTGTGTGAGAGGGAGAAATCGTGGTATGTCAACTATGATTGCTAGCTTTTAACATAATGAATATATCCTTCTCCGTCAAAAGACCCAATTATGATTTCACTTAAATTTTTACATATACAATTCGATGGTAACTCTTTTAAATTATTGTGAATAAACTTCGAGCTATTATCTTTAAAGTACAACTGCTAAAAAGTGCCAAGATATTCCAGTTGCATATATTAAATCTAATATTTTCTTTTCACTTCCATTATTAATATTTATGTAATGGTAAACCTCTTGGCTTACAAAAAACTTTGTACTTTCTTCTTTGTTTAAATAATCATCTGACGGTTTCGCCATAACATCGTCAAACAAAATAACTAAATCATCCTCATTTTTTAGTTTGTTCCATAAGTACTCGGATAGCTCAGTCGAAGTGGCATTCGGGAAAATTCCTCCTCGACTAAAATCCTTTATCTCCTTAGCAATAATTTCAGGCGGCAAGAATGAAAAATAAGAATTATTATTAAATTCGAAATCAACACAGTTAGCCAAACATCGGCATAACTCATTGTTTAAATTAAGCTCTTCCTTTATTTAAAATTGAGAAAATGGGACAAATGTTTAATTTAATGTTGTATATTAAATACCTAAATTAATAATAATTAGGTTACAGACCACTATTAAATTCCCTAATTTTATTTTTCAAACTGCAATTTAAAAAAGTATTCATTATTTTCTGTTGTGATTAATTTGTCTGATTACGCAATCCTATGTCAATGTCACAGAATATTCAAGCAAGCACATTAAAATCAGCATTTATCAAACCCATTAAAAATGTTAGAATTGGGTTTTTTGTAAGTGGTTATTTTTTATTCATTTTTTTGGAGTTAACATGGCAGTAGAACGCACCCTTAGCATTATCAAACCAGACGCAGTGGCAAAAAACGTGATTGGTCAAATTTATACCCGTTTTGAAAAAGCTGGTTTAAAAATCGTGGCAGCAAAAATGGCGCATTTAACACAAGCTGAGGCCGAAGGCTTTTACGCTGTGCACAAAGAGCGTCCTTTTTTTAAAGACTTAGTCAAATTTATGATTTCTGGTCCAGTGATGATTCAAGCGCTAGAAGGCGAAAGCGCTGTATTGAAAAACCGTGAGTTAATGGGTGCAACGAACCCAAAAGAAGCTGCTGCTGGTACCATTCGTGCAGATTTTGCTGAAAGCATTGATGCAAACGCAGTGCATGGTAGTGATTCTGCTGATAATGCGGCCATCGAAATTAAGTATTTTTTCGGTTAATTGATTAATTTACTCGATTACAACCAAAAACAACTCGCCGATTACTTTGAAGGTATCGGCGAGAAGCCTTTTCGCGCCAAGCAAATGATGCGCTGGATGCATCATTTTGGCGTGCATGATTTTAGCCAAATGACTGACATTGCGAAAAGTTTGCGCGACAAACTCGCTAAAGAAGCAGAAATTCGCTTGCCAAGTGTGCAACTAGAGAAAGTGTCAAACGATGGTACGCGCAAGTGGCTAATTGGTACCGATGGTAAAGATGGTGCGGCAAACAGCGTAGAAACGGTGTTTATCCCCGAAGATGACCGCGGCACGTTATGTATCTCTAGCCAAGTGGGTTGTGCTTTAGCGTGTACGTTTTGTAGCACGGGTGCGCAAGGCTTTAATCGCAACTTGAGCGTGGCAGAAATTATTGGTCAATTGGCGATTGCGAACAAATCGCTTAGAAGTGAATCGGGTTACGATTTGCTCTCGGCAAACGATAGAATTATTTCAAACGTGGTAATGATGGGCATGGGTGAGCCGCTCACAAATTACGATAATGTGGTGACCGCCATGCAGATTATGCTGGATGACAGCGCTTATGGCTTAAGTCGCCGCCGCGTGACACTCTCAACGAGCGGCATTGTGCCCGCGATGGATAGACTCAAAGAAGATTGCCCTGTAGCATTGGCAGTGTCACTCCACGCACCAAACGATGCCTTGCGCGATGTGCTGGTGCCAATTAACAAGAAATACCCGATAAAAGATTTGATGGCGGCATGTAATCGCTACCTAGAAAATGCACCGCGCGATTTTGTGACGTTTGAATATGTAATGCTCGATGGCATTAATGACACCGTAGAACATGCGCATGAGTTGTTGGATATCATCAAACATGTGCCATGCAAGATTAATTTGATTCCGTTTAACCCTTTCCCGAATAGTGGCTATGAAACATCGAAACCTAGCCATATTCGCGTGTTTCGTGATATTTTAATGCAAGCAGGTTATGTGGTGACTGTGCGCAAAACGCGCGGTGATGATATTGATGCGGCCTGCGGCCAGTTAGCTGGTAAAGTGTTAGATAAAACCAAGCGGAAGACTGGCGAAAATAATAAAGGTAAGATTATTTCAATAGAGGCGGTTGCATGATTTTAATGAGTATCAGATTGAATGTTGTTTTCATGCTTTCAATGTTTCTTTTTGGTTGTGCGACACCAACTAAGCCAGATGTGTATGGCGAAACCAAAGTAACTGCGCGTGCGCGCTCACATGTTGAACTAGGCTCAGCTTATTATCAACAAGGTAAGTATGGTATTGCTTTGGATGAGTTTAATTATGCTGTACAGATTGACCCAAGCTACGGGCAAGCCTACAACGGTTTAGGGCTTGTGCATGCGGCGCTGGGTGAAGATGCAAAAGCAGATGCCAACTTTGTTAAAGCCATACAAGTAGAGCCAAAAAGCTCTGAATCACATAATAATTACGGTATTTTTTTATGCGATCGTAAGCGTTATGATGAATCAATCACGCACTTTTTAGAAGCGGTAAAAAATCCTTTATACACCACGCCAAATCTAGCTTACGCCAATGCGGGCGTATGTTCTGCACGTAAAAAAGATATTAAAAATGCAGAATATTATTTAAGTAAAGCGTTGACTTTGCAGCCGCTTACGCATTCTGCGGCGACCAAATTAGCCGAGATTCAATTTAATCGTGGTGACTTGATAGACGCAAAGCAAACCTTGCAAAATGCATTAGTAGCATCTCCAAATGCTGAAACCTTATGGTTGGGCTACAGAATTTCGCGCGCGATTGGTGATAAAGATAGTGCAGCAAGTTACGCGCTGCAGTTGCGCCAGCAATTTCCCAAATCTGATGAAACACGTTTAATGCTAAGCGGTCAGAAGTAGTGAGGGTGACGTGCTAACATTGATTTATAACACTGGCAAGTTGGGTACATTAAAATAGGGTGATTACATGGCGCGCAAAATCACAGAATCGATAAAAAACACCATTCAAGAAGCTGTTCAGGCCATAGACCTTTCACCATTGGATGCTGATGTTAACGCATCTAATACGATAAGTCTTTCGGCAAAGTGTGGCGCAGTGCTACGTGCCACGCGCGAAGAGCAAAATTTAACTATTCAAGAAATTGCGACAAGATTAAGGTTAAGTATTAAGCAGATTGAGGCCTTAGAGACTGACCGTTTTGACTCTTTACCAGAGCCAACAATCGTGCGTGGTTTCATTCGAAATTATGCAAAACAACTTAAAATTGCTGCAGAGCCTTTGCTAGAAGCCTATAGCATTATGGTACCAAGCAGTGTGCCGCATGAGATGATTGTTAAACCAAGTGCCAATATGAAAATGACAAGCTATAAAAAACCCAAAACAGGTTTATATGGCTTAGCCGCACTTGCTGTTTTGTTGGGCTTAGGCATTTGGCTTTTTTATCAAAACTATGTTCAAAAACCAAGCCCGACAAAAGAAATTACCAATATAGACAATATTGAGCCATTAGCACTTCCCGAACCAGCGTTACCTATGGCTGAAAGAAAAGCTACCTTGCAAGCATCTACTGAGCTAACGCTTCCTCCACCGCTTGAACCTGCAATACCAAATACAACGCTGTCTGAAGAAGCTTCACCACAAGTAACACCACCATTAGCAAGTGCAACTGCGCCAGCAGAATTAGCTGTTCCTACTTCCCCAGTAGCTGTAATGCCAGTGCCACCAGTAGCTACTGGCGTTGCAGAGCCCGTTGTTCCAAACGTGGTTGCTAACGTGGCGGGTGTAGGTAGGCTAGATTTTTCTGCAACACAAGAAACTTGGGTAAGCGTGATAGACGGAAATGGCAGAGAGGTTTATAGCAAGACAATTTTTGCTGGCAGCCGTGAGACGATTAATGCTAAGTTGCCAGTTGATATAACGGTGGGTAATGCAGGTGCAACCAGCTTAAGTATGAACGGTAAATCATATGATTTAGCGCCATATTCTCGCAATAATGTTGCGCATATTAAGCTTGAAAAATAAAAGTTATGCGTCGTAATTGTTTACAAGTCATGGTAGGTCATGTGCCCGTTGGTGGCGGTCTTAACGGCACAATATCTGCACATGTTGTTGTGCAAAGTATGACCAATACCGATACCGCTGATGCCAAAGCCACCATTCAACAAGTGTATGAACTTTGGCAAGCAGGTTCTGAAGTGGTGCGTATCACTGTAAACTCACCTGAAGCAGCCGCGCAAGTGGGGGTGATTCGCGCTGGGCTAGATGCCATGGGTTGCGATGTGCCATTGGTGGGCGACTTTCACTATAACGGCCACAAGTTACTCGCCGCTTACCCAGATTGCGCAAAGGCGCTTGCTAAGTATCGCATTAACCCTGGCAATGTGGGTAAAGGTAGCAAGCGCGATGAACAATTTGCCGCAATGATTGAAGCTGCCATTCATTACCAAAAAGCTGTGCGCATTGGGGTTAATTGGGGTAGTTTAGACCAAACAAAAATGGCGCAGATGATGGATGATAACGGCAAATCGGCCAACCCAATGTCTGCCGATGAATTGATGCGCGAGGCGCTGATTCAATCTGCACTCGAGAGCGCTCAACAAGCCGTGGATATTGGTTTGTCGCCCAATCAAATTATTATTTCTTGCAAAGTGAGCAATGTGCAAGATTTAGTCAAAGTCTATCGCGAGCTTGCTAAACGTTGCGAATATCCACTGCATTTGGGCTTAACCGAAGCGGGTATGGGCAGTAAAGGCATTGTTGCATCAACAGCGGCGTTATCCTTGCTATTGCAAGAAGGCTTAGGAGATACTATTCGTGTGAGCCTCACGCCAGAACCCAATGAAAGTCGCACTAAAGAAGTGGTTGTCGCGCAAGAAATCTTGCAAACCATGGGTATACGCTCATTCACCCCACTGGTAACGGCTTGCCCTGGCTGTGGTCGTACCACCTCGACTTATTTCCAAGAACTTGCCATGCAAATTCAAACTTATTTGCGTACACAAATGCCCGTTTGGCGTAAAAGCTACCCGGGGGTTGAAGACATGAGCGTGGCAGTGATGGGTTGTGTGGTGAATGGACCGGGTGAATCTAAACTTGCGAATATCGGCATAAGCTTACCCGGCACAGGTGAGACGCCTGTTGCACCTGTGTTTGTGGATGGCGAAAAAACCGTGACGCTCAAAGGCGACCATATTGCACAAGAGTTTCAGGCAATTGTGGAAGACTACGTGCAAAAGAATTATGTAGAAGGCGGAAAACTGCGTGTATTGCAGGTTCAAAAAACCATTCCAATTCGTCCAGTTAGTTAGGAAATGAGAAATAGCAAAAGAGTAAAGGGCTGTAGGATTTGTCTGGCAATCAGCATAATTGGAGTTGTTTCATTTTTTTCAGTTGCTGGGCATTTTTGGTATGTCATTAATAAAGTGCTATCTGGGCATGGTTTAGACTATTTCACAACCATGTGGGGATATGAATTTAGCTATATAGGCTCATTAATATTTTATGTAATTTTTGCAATAGTTATGGTCCTATCTCCTATAATTTATTGGCTTACCACAGCAGATGAACGCAGCTTCAAAATTAAATATCATATCGATGAATAATAAAATCCAATCTATCAAAGGCTTTTACGACATTCTGCCAGAAGCCACCCCGCTTTGGTTTAAGCTAGAAGACACTGCTAGGCGCGTGCTAAGCCAATATGGTTACAATAATATTCGCATGCCGATTGTGGAAACCACCGATTTATTTGTGCGTAGCGTGGGCGAACACACCGATATCGTTGAAAAAGAAATGTACGCATGGACAGATATGCTCAATGGCGACAAGCTCACTTTGCGCCCAGAAGGCACCGCAGGTTGTGTGCGTGCAGTGATTGAGAGCAACCTCACCTATAACGGTCCACAACGCTTGTGGTACATGGGGCCGATGTTTCGTCACGAGAATGTGCAAAAAGGCCGCCAGCGCCAGTTTCATCAAATTGGTTGTGAGGCGTTTGGCTTTGATGCTGCAGAAGTCGATGCAGAACAAATTATTTTGCTGGCGAGATTATGGCGCGCGCTGGGTCTTGCCGATGTTGAACTGCAAATAAATAGCATTGGTGACGCTGATGAGCGCTTGGCGTATCGTCAGAACTTGATTGCTCATTTTGAGCAACATACGGATTTGTTGGATGAAGAAGCAAAACGCCGTTTGCAAACCAATCCGCTACGCATTTTAGATACCAAAAACCCGCGCATGCAAGCCATGTGCGAGGCCGCACCCAAACTGATGGATTGTTTGGGCGAAGCGAGTCGAACCCATTTTGAAAAACTGTGTCAATTACTAACAGATGCGAGCATTCCATACACCATTAACCATCGTTTGGTGCGCGGCTTAGATTACTACAACCGCACCGTATTTGAGTGGGTGACGACTAAGCTTGGCGCGCAAGGCACCATTGCGGGTGGTGGGCGTTACGATACTTTGGTGGAGCGTTTGGGCGGCAGTGCCACGCCTGCGTGTGGCTTTGGGATTGGGCTAGAACGTGTTTTTTTACTGATGCAAGAATACGGCGTGACCGCAAATAATGCGCCTGATATTTATTTAGTGAACGTGGGCGAAGTGGCCGAGCAAAAAGCGTTTGGCATGGCAGAAACTTTACGTAGCGCGGGTTTAAGTGTTTTGTTACACGCAGGTGGCGGCAGTTTTAAATCGCAAATGAAAAAAGCCGATAGAAGCGGCGCGCGCTTTGCGGCTATTTTGGGCGATGACGAAGCAGCTGTAAATGAGATAAGTCTTAAACCTTTATTGCAAGCAGGTGAACAAAAACGTTGTAAACTGGAAGAAGTTGTAAAACTTATTGGGGAATAATCCGTGACTGAGAATAAAAGTTTTTCCAACGCCATTATTTTACTGGGCTTGTTATTGGCGATTGGCATGGCGAGCGCTGCTTTTATCTTGGGCGTGCAAGCCAAGCGCGCGGTGGCAGGGCAACAAAGTATTACGGTGAAAGGCTTGGCAGAAAAGCCGATTAAAGCTGATTCGGCTGAATGGTCGATTGGAATTGGTGTAGTGGCTGATTCGCAATCAGAGGCTTTGCAAACAGTGGCAGATGAGCGCAAGGTAGTTGAAGCTTTTTTAACCAAACAAGGCTTGGGTAGCGAAACTTGGTCAGTGGATGTGGAAACTATAAACCCGCATTACGAAGAAGTTTTTATTAAAGATACGCCTCGCCAAATTCAAAAAGGGTTTGACGCTTACCAAACTATTCGAGTAAGCACCAAAGAGTTAGCCAAAATCACGGCAGCCAACAAAGCGTTTTTACAACTTAAAGCGGATAACCATCCAGTTTCAGCACAGCCACCTAATTATTTAGTCAGCGATTTAGAGTCAGTCAAAATGTCCTTAATCGCCGATGCCACAAAAAATGCACGCACACGCGCCACTGAATTTGTAAAGCAAGATGGCGTAAAAGTGGGTGTGATGAAATCAGCCAGCCAAGGCGCTTTTTATATTTTGGCGGTAGGTGGTGAGGCCAGTGATGATAGCTATGGTGGCGTGTACGATAAAAGCACCATCGATAAAATGGCGAGAGTCGTAGTCACCATTGTGTATAACATCGAATAATGACTGAAATTCTTAAAATTGCGGATTTAAGCGTCACCCCTAAAAGCGACCCAACTCGTTTTTTGGTGAAAAATGTGGCTTTGACGCTTTCTAAAGGTAAAACCACCTGCATCGTGGGTGAATCGGGCAGTGGTAAAAGCCTCACTGCGTTGACCATTATGGGGCTATTGTCTAAGCAATTATGTGCTAATGGTAGCGTGGTTTTTCAGGGGCAAGAAATCAGCCAGCTAGATAATCAGGCTATGCAGAAAATCCGCGGCGCAAAAATTGGCATGATTTTTCAAGAGCCCATGACTTCGCTCAACCCCGTGTTAACAGTGGGCTATCAAATTGGTGAGCCACTCACAGCACATTTAGGCTTCAAAGGCGCGGCACTTAAAGATAAAATCGCCGCATTATTAACGCAAGTGGGCATTCCGCCAGAGCGCGCCAATAGCTACCCCGATGAGCTTTCTGGCGGTCAGCGTCAGCGCGTTATGATTGCTATGAGCATTGCTTGCGAGCCCTCATTATTGATTGCCGATGAGCCAACCACCGCGTTGGATGTCACCGTGCAAGCGCAAGTGCTGAAATTGTTGGATGAACTAAAAACGCGCATGAATATGGCTATGCTATTTATTACCCATGATTTTGGTGTGGTAAACGATATTGCCGATGATGTGATTGTGATGTTTAGGGGCGAAATTGTTGAGACTGGCACACGCGACCAAGTTCTCAATCATCCGCAACACCCGTACACCAAGGCTTTGCTTGCTTGCGTGCCAGATGCTGAAGGCTTAAAAGAATTAAAACCAATTGATTACAGCTGGCTGGAGCATGCGGCATGAGCCAAGAACAATCAGCAAATATCATTTTAACCGCAAACAATTTAGTTAAAACTTATTCACAACGTAGTGGCCGTTTTGGCTTTGGCACTACCCAAATCAAGGCCTTAGATCATGTGAGCGTGCAATTGCGCGCAGGAACTACTTTAGCCGTTGTGGGCGAATCTGGTAGCGGAAAATCCACTTTGGCGCGTTGTCTGTTACAATTGCACCCTTTTGATAGCGGTGAAGTCATCTTTGACGGCATTGACCTTGCTAAAATCGATAAAGACGCGTTGCGCATTCAGCGTAAAAACTTGCAAATGGTGTTTCAAGATCCGTTCGCATCGCTTAACCCGCGCATGAAAGTGGGCGAAATTGTGGGCGAGGGCTTATTGATTCACAAATTGGGCTCTGCCGCCGAACAAAAAGAAAAAACCATGCAAATGTTGACGCGCGTTGGTTTGCAAGCATCGGATGCAGAAAAATATCCTCACCAGTTCTCGGGTGGGCAGCGCCAGCGCATTGGCATTGCGCGCGCTTTGGTATTGCAACCCAAAGTGGTGGTGTGCGATGAGCCAGTTTCTGCACTAGACGTATCGGTGCAAGCGCAGATTTTATTGCTGTTAAAAGAATTGCAGCATGAAATGGCGTTAAGTTATATTTTCATTAGCCATGATTTACGAGTGGTTAGACATATCGCAGACGATATTGTGGTGATGAATAATGGCAAAATTGTAGAGCATGGCAAAGTAGATGATGTGTATCGCGCGCCGCAACAGGCATACACACAGCATTTACTCAGTGCAATACCTGGTCGCAAAGTTGCTTAATTTTTTTAGTAATAGGCCTGAAACGGCCGTAAATTAAAGTTTTAGAGAGAAAAGTATGGCATACGATTTAGAAGAACAAGAGCAGTTAGATGAATTTAAAGCATGGTGGAAAAAGCATGGCAACATGACAACCAATATCGTGTTGGCAGCATTAACTGCTTATGCAGCTTGGCAGGGTTATCACTATTTCCAAAGTAAAAAAGCAGTAGAAGCATCTGCTTTGTATCAAGAATTAACCGTGACAGATATTGCAAAAATAGCTGATATAAAAACAAAATCTTCAACATTAATGGAAGACTTTCCTGGCACACCATACGCTGGCCGCGCAGCTGTATTTGCGGCAAAAGCAAATTTTGCAGCAAATGATAGCAAAAGTGCAAAATCGCAATTGGAGTGGGCGATTAAAAATGCTAAAGAAACTGCCGTACAAGCAGTTGCTGGCTTGCAATTAGCAGAGATTTTGTATGATGAAAAAAATTACGATGAAGCTACAAAAGTGCTCACAGCTATTTCAGACAAAGGCTTTGAAGGCCTAAAGTCTAATTTACAAGGTGATGTACTTTTGGCGCAAGGTAAAAATGCAGAAGCTAAAAAAGCCTTTGAAAACGCATTAATTCATCTTGATGAAAAAGGTAGAATGCATCAATACACTCAGCAAAAATTAGAGTCACTCGGTGTTTAATATAGCCGTTAAATGTTGAAACTATTACTCTATGTCTGTTGTTACTATGTCTTATCTTAAACTGTCCCGATTTATTCCTTTACTCGCTATTATTGCGGCCATTTCTAATTTGGCTGCATGTAGCGCTGTGGGCGATATTAAACAATTGGTCACTGACCAAGTTTTTGGTGAGGAAATAGCAAATCCACCTGCTGAGCTAGATGATATTGAGACCACTTATGTCACTAAAATTGATTGGTCAAGCGATATTGGTGAAACGCAAAAATATGACTATACGCCAGCATTAGAAGCTGATGCTATTTATGATGCCAATGCTGAAGGCGATTTAGTCAAACTAGATGCAAATAACGGGCGCGAGATATGGCGTAAAAATATTGGCGAGCCTATTAGCGGCGGTGTGGGTATTGGATCTGGCACAGTGCTTGTGGGGAGCAATAAAGGCTATGTACATGCTTATGATGTGACAGGGAAGTTTTTGTGGAAATCAAAAGTCTCGAGTGAAGTTTTGAGTGTTCCGCGGTATTTTGATGGCATGGTCATTGTACGTACGGGCGATAATCATATTTTCGGGATAGATGCCGCAGATGGCAGCCGAAAGTGGGTATATGAGCGTATTAACCCAGCATTAACCTTAAGAAGTAGCGTGGGCGTGGTGGTGGATAGCGGTGCAGTATATTCAGGATTTGCAGGCGGCAAACTAGTAGCTATTCGTGCAGATAACGGCAAATTACTTTGGGAGAGCACGATTGCGCAAGCCAAGGGTGTCACAGAGATTGAGCGTATCGCGGATATCACCAGTTTACCTGTAGTAGATGGGCCTTTGGTTTATGCGGTTGCGTATCAAGGCAAAATTGCCGCGGTTGATCGCAGAAATGGCAAAGTGATGTGGAATCGTGATATTTCAAGTTACTCTGGTTTAAGTGCAGACTTAGGTAAGATTTTTGTCGCGCACTCGCTGGGGGCTGTTTACTCACTCGATTATGAAACAAGTAAAACGTTTTGGCGTCAGGGTGCGTTATCAAACCGACGTGTCACTGTCCCGTTGCCAATGGATGGCGTGGTGGTTGTGGGCGATTTAGAAGGCTATGTGCATTTGTTAAGTCGCGATGAAGGTAAATTTGTTGGGCGCATTCAATTGGGCAGCGATCCTGTCATGTCGATTATCGCGGGTACAAAACCATCACAATTTATTGCAGAAACAAAAGATGGCACTTTGTATGCGGTGAGCTTTGCTGAAAAAGTTGAAAAACAAACCAAATCAAAAGAAGTTGAAAAACAAGCTGAGCCTGAGGCACAAACGCCAGCAAAAATTGAATTGACCCCTGAAACGCCTAAACCCGTTATCGCTGAACCTAAAATACCTGAACCTATATCACGTGAGCCTTCAGTGCCACAGCCAGAATCTGGTAGTAGCGAGCGCAGTATATTATTTAAAAATGATTCAATTTTGTTGCCAGATGCAGGTTCAGAACCGACGCCTGACAGCGGACCTGGTATCAGGCTACCCTCAGGGCAGTAGGGGGCATATATGTTACCTACCATCGTACTCGTTGGCCGACCCAACGTTGGAAAATCCACCCTTTTTAATCGCTTAACAAAAAGCCGCGATGCGCTGGTGGCCGATTTGCCTGGCCTCACACGCGACAGACATTATGGTCGTGGCATCGGAGCGAGCAAACCGTATTTGGTAATTGATACCGGCGGGTTTGAACCCACAGCAGAAAGTGGCATTTTAAAAGAAATGGCACGCCAGACATTGCTTGCGATTGACGAAGCGGACGTGGTGATATTTATTGTGGATGGCCGAGCAGGTATGACGCCACAAGAGTTTATTATTGCAGATAAATTGCGCCGCGCACAACGCCCCGTGTTATTGGCCGTGAATAAAACCGAAGGCATGAACCGCGCTGTCGTCGCGGCAGATTTCCACGAACTTGGTTTGGGTGAGCCTTTGTCGATTTCATCTGCGCATGGCGAGGGCGTGAAAGATTTAATCGAACTTGCGTTGGAAGACTTTGCAGAACCAGAGTCAGATGAATTAAAAACGAACAATAAAATCCCCAAAATCGCAATTGTTGGCCGCCCTAATGTTGGTAAATCAACATTAGTTAATGCTTTGCTAGGTGAGGAACGCGTGATTGCGTTTGATGTACCGGGCACCACGCGCGACTCGATTGAGATTGAGCTTGAAAAAGAGGGCAAGCAATATGTGATTATTGACACAGCTGGTGTGCGCAAAAAAGGCCGCGTGTTCGAGTCGATAGAGAAATTCTCGGTCGTTAAAACCATGCAGGCGATTGAAGACGCTAACGTGGCGATTTTGGTTGTGGATGCGCAAGAAGGCATTACCGAGCAAGATGCTCACGTGGCTGCTTATATATTGGATGCAGGGCGTGCATTGGTGGTGGCGATTAATAAATGGGATGGCTTGAAAGAAGACGAGCGCGATTGGATTAAAAACGAGATTGATAGAAAACTAAAATTTTTAGATTTTGCTAAATTTCACTATATATCTGCTTTGCGCAAAAAAGGCCTGCCAGAATTATTTACCTCGGTTGATGGCGCATTTAAAGCGGCGATGGCAAAGCTCGCCACGCCGCAACTTACCCGCGTCTTAGAAGAGGCCACCCAGCAACATCAACCGCCTGTCAGCAAAGGCGTACGCCCAAAGTTGCGGTATGCGCACCAAGGTGGAATGAATCCGCCAATTGTGGTGGTGCATGGCAAACATGTGGATGGCATTAAAGATAGCTATAAACGCTTTTTAGAAGGCGTGTTCCGCAAAGCATTTCAGCTCACTGGCACGCCACTGCGCGTGCAATTTAAACAAGGTGAAAACCCATTTGCCGAGCCTGAAAACAAACGCAAAGCAGGCGAGGGTATTGTGAGTATGCGCCGCCGTAAAACGGCACAACGCGCAGAGCTCAAAGCAAAAAAAGACGAAGAGAATAAAAAGCGTTAGTCTTTTGTTTTGTACACTTAACTCACCCCAACAAAACATCTAAAATTTGTATTCAAAACGCTCCAGCGAAAATCAATGCTCTGGAAGCCGCATTAGGACTTTCTTGCAGGGCAGGTGGTTTGATATTTTGCTTAGATTGAATGAGTGTTGAATGGTGGATTACGTAAACTTATCCGCCCGAATTCTGAATTAAAAGCTAAAAAAGACAAAGAAGATAAATACTGTTAAGACCGACGCTCTAAACGCTCAGCTAGCCAAACCTTAGTAATTGATTGTCTTGTTACGCCCACCTTGCCAGCTTTGCAGTCAAGCGAATTAACCACACATTTAGGAAAATCGACATTCACACGTTTTTTGTTCTTGCAAAGCGCGTTTTGCTTTAGTTAAATCCAATGAAGACGTTATATCAATATATTCGTCAAATTGTTGTTCAAAATCTTTAGCTTTCATGGCCTTAACTTTCATAAAATGCAACTTCCTCGGTGCGTGAGCGACGAACAGAAATAAGCCGAACATTTAAACCTCGGTAAGTAATGATTGCTGACCAGTGTTTACCCTGAATCAGACCTAATATCAAGTACCTCGGTTCGTCTTCAGTTTTTGCTGGGATTTACAATAATCTTGCGACATCCCACAGCGCTTAGTCGTTAATAAAATTAATTCAGCATTATCAGACTGATAGGAATTAACTAAAACCTTAAGGTTTAGTACAAGCTCTCCCAGAACTTCCACCATAGTTTTTCGTCTTCAACCACTTTGCCGCTCACCATGGGGTTTTGTGGGTAATTGGTTTTAAGAATGCGTAAAGTGTCTTCTCTTAAATCTTGCAAATCCATATAGTCGTAAGCGCTAATGCTAATCACTAAGGCTTCTTCTACCGAAATAGAGTTTGGATAAAATTCCAACACATATTTGGCGCGGTTAAGTGCGGCCAAATAGGCTTGGCGTTTCATGTAGTAACGCGCTACATGCATCTCGTGCTGAGAAAGCGTATTCACCAAGTACACCATGCGTTGTGTGGCATCTTTAAAATAGCGGCTTTTTGGGTAGCGGTCAGTCAGTTCTTTAAATGCAGCAAACGATAATTTAATCGTTTTAGGGTCGCGGTCACTGATTTCTTGGGCAGTATATTTTTCCATAAAACCGCGCTCGTTAAAGGTTGCCAAGCCTTTTAGGTAATACGCATAATCGACATTAGGGTGATTAGGGTGTAATTTAATAAAACGATCTACCGCCGCCACGCATGAGATAGGATCGCTCTTTTTATAATACGCATACGCGATTTCTAATTGCGCTTGTGTGGCATACACGCCATGCGGAAAGCGCGACTCAAGCTTTTGAAAATAGCCAATCGCTTTATCGTAATCTTTATCCTGCATTTTAAGCACACCTTCTTGGTAAATGCGGTCTGCTTGCCAGCCTTTGGTGTCATCTAACTCGGTTGGAGCACCAAAAATAGCACAGCCAGATAAGAATAAACTTAAAAGCAGGGCGGATAAAAGCTGTAAAATAGCGTATTGATTACGGTTCATAAAAAACTGTTCACTTAATAACGACTTAAAATTGAAAAATATCTAGAAAAACCATTTCATTATAACCGAAGCTAAACCAAAACCCATGCAAACAACAATAGAAATCGTACTTAATATCCCTATGCACTTGGGCGGCGAGCGCTTAGATATTGCCTTGCAGCAACTCATGCCGCAACACTCACGTAGCCGCATTCAAGCTTGGATTAAGGCGGATTTAGTGCGTATGGATAATAAAGCAGTCAGCGCCAAAAGCAAAGTGTGGGGCGGTGAGACGGTCAATATTAACCCGCCAGCCAACGCGCAAGAAAATGCCTTTAAGCCAGAAGATATTCCGCTAGATGTGGTGTATGAAGATGACACGATTTTAGTGATTAATAAGCCAGCAGGTTTGGTGGTGCACCCCGCAGCAGGTAATTGGAGCGGCACTTTATTGAATGCCTTGTTACACCACGCGCCACAGTTAAATGATGTGCCGCGCGCAGGCATAGTTCATCGGCTAGATAAAGATACGAGTGGTTTGCTTGTGGTGGCAAAAACGCTAGAAGCGCAAACGAGCTTGGTGCGGCAATTGCAAGCGCGCACGGTTAAACGCGAGTATCGCGCCATTGTGTGGGGGATTATGTGGCGCCATGGCACTGTGAACCAGCCGATTGGCCGCCACAGTCACGCACGCACTAAAATGGCAATATCGCGCACTGGTAAACCAGCCATTACCCATTATGAGGTGCTAGAGCGTTTTGGCACGAATACGTACGTGCGTTGCCAACTAGAAACTGGCCGCACACATCAAATCCGCGTGCATATGCAGTTTTTAAAAGCACCAATTGTGGGTGACGGCGTATATGGTATTGGCAATATTATCCCCCACAAACAGATGACACAAACCTTGCGCGATGTGATTACGAGTTTCGACCGCCAAGCACTGCATGCTATTAAACTGGGCTTGATTCACCCTAAAACCAGCGATTTCATGGAGTGGCAAATTGATTTAGCCGACGACATGCGCTTGTTGCTAGAAGCGATGCGTCATGAAGATGTGCCCGAAGAAATCGAGCCGTTTGACTTTGGTGTGGATGAAAATGGTTTGTATATCGGTGAGGACGAAGAAGATTGGGAAGATGAAGAGGATTTTGAGGATGATGGCGATTTAGAAGATGAATGATAAAGCTTCTAAATATTTATTCCCTCGCCCATTGTTGGAGAGGCTTAGGGATAGGGGATTGTTGGTGATTTTGTGTCAGATAAATTAAACTTCATAATACCCAACTGGCCTGCACCACAACATGTGCGGGGCTTACAGACCACGCGCTTAGGCGGTGTGAGTCATGCGCCTTATGATAGCCTAAACTTCGGCTTACACGTCAACGATAAGCCCATGCATGTTGCGCAAAATCGCCAAGTATTAAGCCCATATTTGCCAAGTGAGCCAGTGTGGTTGAATCAGGTACATGGTATTCATGTAATTGACTCAGCCATAACAACATGTGTACCAGAAGCTGATGCGAGTTTTACCACACAAAAAAATGTGGTCTGTGTGACCATGACCGCAGATTGCCTACCCGTGTTGCTATGCGATAGCGCAGGCACTTGCGTTGCGGCAGTGCATGCAGGCTGGCGTAGTTTGTGCGATGGTGTGATAGAAGCCACGCTCAATCAAATTCCTGCAAAGCCAAAAGATATCATGGCTTGGCTTGGTCCTGCCATTGGCCCCAACGCGTTTGAAGTGGGCGCAGAAGTGCGCGCGCAATTTATTGCAAAAGATGCACAAGCTGAAACTGCATTTAGGCCGCATGGTGATCATGAATCAAATCAAAAGTACTTAGGTAACCTATACCAAATTGCTAAGCAACGTCTTCACAACATGGGTGTGACGAGTATCTACGGTGGCGGCCAAGAAAAAAAATGGTGTACTTATACGGATAAAGACAATTTCTTTTCATTCCGTAGAGATGGTGAAACTGGGCGCATGGCTACGTTAATCTGGTTGGCTTAAGTTATAATGTTAAATTGCATCTTCTTTCAATATTATGTCAATTCCTGATTTTCCCATTCTTATTTGGATTATTCTATTTAGCCTAATTGGCGGCACACTCAGCGTCGTGGGTGCGGCTATTGTTGCGCTTAATGCAAATAAAACGGCGCTCCCCATGTTAATTAGCTATGCTATGGGTGCCATGCTTGGTGCAGTGTTTTTAGAGATTCTGCCAGAAGCCATTTCAGCAGGCATGGCGATGGGTATTAGCATTCAGCAAATGACCGCAACGGTTTTGTTTGGTATTTTATTATTTTTTAGCTTAGAAAAATTAGTCATTTGGCGGCATTGCCACGGCAATCATTGCGAAGTGCACGCGGTACATACCGAGGCAGAATGCCCAGATAATGTCTCTAGTAAACCAGCAATTATCGAAACACCCGCCCTGCAAACCAAGTACAGAGCGGCTTCTAGTGGTACAAAATCTGCTCGGGCGGTTAAAGCCACGCATGACCATGCACACGATCATGGCAGAAGCGGCATGATGATTATGATAGGTGACACCTTTCATAATTTTGTCGATGGTATTTTAATTGCCTCGGCCTTTATGGTGGATGTAAAAGTGGGGATTGTGACGTCCGTTGCCATTATCGCGCATGAAATTCCGCAAGAAGTGGGCGACTTTTTAATTTTGTTGCATTCTGGCTACAGCAAAAAACAGGCATTTGCATTTAATTTGGTGTCGAGTTTTGCCACCGTCATCGGCGGTACCATCGCTTACTTTGCACTCAGCCATGTTCAAAATTGGGTGCCAACGATATTAGGCTTGGCTGCTGCCAGCATCTTGTATGTCGCGGTGGCCGATTTAATCCCTACGCTACATAAACGCACCGAATTACGCGCAACCATCTCGCAACTAGCGCTGATCACATGTGGTGTTGGCTCTATTTGGCTAGCGACGTACTTTTTAGATTAATTATTTTTGTTAAATTGTGAATAAATGAAAAACTTAATATCTACACAAGCGCCAAAAGTTGGCTTTGTCTCACTCGGTTGCCCCAAGGCGGGCACTGATGCCGAGCGCATTCTCACTCAATTGCGTGCCGAAGGGTATGAAATCTCCAGCACGTATGAAGATTCTGATTTGGTGGTGGTGAACACCTGCGGCTTTATTGACAGTGCCGTGCAAGAAAGCCTAGACGCAATTGGCGAGGCGCTACACAAAAATGGCAAAGTGATTGTGACAGGTTGCTTGGGCGCTAAAAAAGATGTGGTTCAAAACGCGCACCCCTCAGTTTTGGCAGTCACAGGTCCGCACGCGCTAGAAGAAGTCATGACGCACGTACACGCCAACTTGCCTAAATTGCATGATCCTTATACTGATTTAGTTCCACCTCAAGGCATCCGCTTAACCCCTAACCATTACGCCTATTTAAAAATTTCAGAAGGTTGCAATCACCGCTGTAGCTTTTGTATTATCCCCAGCATGCGTGGCGATTTAGTGAGTCGCCCGATTGGTGAAGTGATGAACGAGGCGGAAAACCTTGTCAATGCTGGCGTTTCAGAGATATTAGTCATTTCGCAAGACACCTCTGCTTATGGCGTGGATGTGAAATATCGCCCAGGCTTTTGGAACGGCCGCCCAGTCAAAACGCGCATGACCGAGCTTTGCCAAAGTTTGTCAGAATTGGGCGTGTGGACGCGCTTGCATTATGTGTACCCATACCCACATGTAGATGAAGTGATTCCGCTGATGGCAGATGGTTTGATTTTGCCTTATTTAGACGTACCATTTCAACACGCCAGCCCACGCATTTTAAAAGCCATGAAGCGCCCAGCCCATGCCGAAAACAACTTAGCGCGCATTAAAGCGTGGCGCGAAATCTGCCCCAATATCACCGTGCGCTCAACCTTTATCGCAGGCTTTCCGGGTGAGACAGAAGACGACTTTCAAATGCTACTCAACTTTTTAGAAGAGGCACAATTAGACCGCGTGGGTTGTTTTGCCTATAGCGCGGTCGATGGTGCAAAAGCCAATGACTTGCCAGACCAAGTGCCAGAGGAAATCAAACAAGAACGCTTAAGCCGTTTTATGGCGGTGCAAGAGCGTATCAGTGCCGCCAAAGTGCACGCCAAAATTGGCAGTATTCAAACCGTATTGGTGGATGAAATTGTGCACGACAGCGAGGGCAATATCGAAGCGATTGGTCGCACTAAAGCGGATGCGCCAGAGATTGATGGTGTGGTGTACATGGAAGATGCAGAAGGGTTAACACCTGGGGATTTTGTAGAAGTTGAGATTTATAGCGCGGATGGGCATGATTTGAGGGGTGGACCACCGCGGGGGTGAATCTAAAATTTCAAAGTATATTTCAACCTGATAATCTCCATAAAGAAAGATAAAAATGTTAACAAAATTGAATAAAAATAATGAGTTGTTATCAGTAAATCAAAGGAGAATCGCAGGAATTCTTTATGATTGGGAGGCTGTGCTTCAAAATCATTTCCACGAAAACTAGAGGCTCAGACAGTTATGTTCTTTTTACACGTAGCTTTTAAAGATGAACCCGTTGACCTCAAAGTATTGGAAAAGCTTTAGGGTTGCCTAGAGCGGCCATTTCGAGAAACTACTACAGGTTGTCTGAAGGCAGAACAGTAGTGGGTGGTTTGGATTTAATAAAGTCATTAGTAGATTATAAGGATAGGCGCCGTATGCTAATCACATTGACACTTAAAGGTATTTCAATTGCTAAAGAATTAACTGAATTTATTCAGTGAGAGCAAGTAGTGTGTGCAAGTTGATTTATTTTGCACATCGTAAATCTAATTTAAGTTAATTTTTCGCCTATACGCTAGATACTTTCTTTTGCACAAACAAAAGAAAGTGATTTGCTGTCGGGCTACCCCCGACCTCTGCCCTAAATTCACGTAGTTAAGTTAATTAAAAGACACCTGCATTTAAATGCGAGCGAAAAACAGTGCTCTGCAAGGCAATTCCAAAGAGGCTTCCAGAGCATCTGTTTTGATATGTTTATTATTTAAAGCCTAAATTTTTTAAAAATAAGCTTAATTAAATAAATCTGGCATTACTGCGGCTGGGCGCTCAGAATCTGCGCGTGCTTCTAAAAAATCGAGTGTAAAAGGGCAGCGAGATGGTTTTTTTGCCACTTTTTTCTTTTTTGCGCTATTAAGTTGCGTGTTGATATATGGCGTTTGGCTAATACGCACATAACCAGACGATACCAGTTTTTGCGCAGTGGTCTCAAAAAGGCTGAGTGGGTTATCTATATTTTGCAATGTGATACCTTCTATCCCATTTTTGGCTTTAGTCACCTTAAGTACGTTATACATCACAAATTTGTTTGAGGTTTGCTTGCCATAAATCTCGCCAGTTAACACATGGTTTAAATGCATTGCGTTTAACATCATATCTTTACCTCCACTTTTACCCAATCGTCCCGTGCTTCAATAGGATTAGCTAGAAATATATATTTTTCTGCACCATAAACGGTTAGCAAATAATTATTGTTTGCGATGAAATTCATTTTAGGCAGAATCAGCGTCTCCTTTTCTGATAAGCCTTCTTCTATTGGTAAATAAATACCAGAAAAACTGCCAATATCTATAGTTGCGCTAATATTAATATTGTGCGATTCTTTTAATGCTTCTATTTTTACTGCGCTATTGGTAAAAAGCTGGCTGTTTTTTAGTGCATGTAATTGCACCCAAACTGGCTTGTTAGAAAGTACCTCAATACCGACTCTTAATTGACCGCCTTGCGTTGGCTTTACAGAGCGAATCATGCCAATAGCGATTTTGCTGGTGTCTTGATCAATAACCAAGCCAATTAGTTTGTCAGGCCTCGCGAGTATATTGGCATACTTATTCACACGCGCTCCATAGCCGCGTGGGCTCTCATCGGTAATAATCCAAGTATCTAAAGAACCACTATTGGGCGCAAGCGCGCTTGCTTGTCTTAATACGGTATGCGCCCTTACGCGCGCATCAAAATCCGCTTCATCGCGCGACAAGGCTAGCCTGCTATTAATTCGGTTTGATTGATACACTTGATTACAAATTTCTGCTATCCCTGCGTTCACTTTAGCGGTTCTGGAGCTAGCCGTTCTAACAGACTGACGGCGCTGCCTGACATAGCCATTTCTTCTCCATTCATCCACAAGAATACGAACAGTTTCATTGAGTCTTTGTATATGATGGATTTTAGCTTGCGCTAAACTTTCAGGAATTTCACCCCGATCTGAAACGGTAACGGCCACGGTTAATACCTTTTCCAGCTCGTCTAATTCCCAATATCTGCATGTGTCATAAGGCGTAAGGTCGCGCATGCGTTTTGCTGGCGCGTCTTGTTCTAAATCAACATAAAATAAATACTGTTCAGGCGTGTATTTGTTACTAATATGCACGCGCGTTAGCAAGGTGCTTAATATTTTTGCAGTAATTTCAATATGGCTATTTTGCATGCTTGTTTGCGCTAATTGGCCCATCATGCAAGTTTGTACATAAAGTGCGGCTAAAGAGGTGCTAGGCGATAAATCAAATAATTCAACTACATTGTTTAAAAGCGCTTTTTGTGAAGCAATTTTGTACAACACGTTAATTTGCATCCACATTTTTGCGGGCTGGTTGGCTTGACTAAAGAGTCGCCATTTCAACATATTTAGCGCGGCATTAAGTGCGCGTGCAATGAGCATCACAAGATAGTTGTCTGCCGGTTTTACATTGAGCTCATGGCTTGGATGCGTGTTGTCAAAGACTTTTTCAATTACTTTAAGGTGGAAGATATAGCTTTGCCGACAATAGTTATAGCAGGTTTCATAAATGCTATCTTCTAGCTCGCGCTTCATATTGCTGGCAGAAGCCATCTGCGTTGCGAGTTTTTCTAACCGCTTTTGGTTAAGCACCTCAAGCGATAAGATAAAATCTGTTTTTTCCTCAATAGTTAAGGTTTCAGCTTGGCCTTCTTGCATCAATAATATGGATAATTGTTTGGTTGCAAACTGCAGGGCACTAATTTCTTCCATATCGCTTAGGGTTTCGACCCAAGCAAGCAGTTCATTTGATTTTTTAGTTTTTTTTGCGCCAAAAATTTGTTGAATCAGTGTTTTCATTAGCTAAAAATGTATTCAAATTGTGATGTTATATGTAAGTTATGCAAACATATTAATATAATTTATTAGAATATAATCATAAATCATTGAATAATCAAGAGTTGCTTAAATAATTATTATCTTAATGTTGTTAAAATCGTACATTTAATTGCATGGTAGAATATCGTTTTTAGCAAAAATATTGATTTCATGACTGTTCGTACTCGTTTTGCTCCTAGCCCAACCGGTTTTTTACACATCGGAGGCGCGCGCACCGCGCTATTTTCTTGGGCATATGCCAAAAAACACGCTGGTAAGTTTATTTTGCGTATTGAAGATACCGATGTTGAGCGTAGTACGCCAGCAGCAGTACGAGCCATTATGGATGGTATGCATTGGCTAGGGCTTGATTACGATGAAGGCCCATTTTACCAAATGCAGCGCATGGACACTTATAAAAAAGTGCTGCAAACCATGCTAGACGCGGGTACTGCCTATTATTGCTACAGTTCCAAAGAAGAATTAGATGCTTTACGTGAGCAGCAAACCTTGCAAGGTTTAAAGCCGCGTTACGACGGTAAATGGCGTCCTGAAGCAGGTAAAACCTTGCCGCAGATTCCCCCCGATATACCACCTGTAATTCGTTTTAAAAATCCGCAAACGGGCGTGGTAGCTTGGGATGACTTGGTCAAAGGCCGCATTGAGATTTCGAATAGCGAGATGGATGATTTGATTATCGCCCGCGCAGACGGCACGCCGACCTATAACTTTTGCGTGGTGGTGGACGACTTTGAAATGGGTATCACGCAAGTGATTCGCGGCGATGACCATGTCAATAATACGCCGCGCCAAATCAACATGCTTATTGCGCTTGGCGCAACGATTCCGCAATACGCGCATCTGTCGATGATTTTGGGTGATGATGGGCAAAAGCTCTCTAAACGCCACGGTGCGGTGAGTGTGATGCAATATCATGAGGACGGCTATTTGAAAGATGCAGTGTTGAATTATTTGGCGCGCTTGGGTTGGAGTCACGGAGACGCCGAAATTTTTAGCATGCAGCAGTTTTGCGAGTGGTTCGATTTAGACCATATTACGCCATCCGCCGCGCAATTTAATACCGAGAAACTCAACTGGCTGAATGCGCACTATATTAAAGAAATGGATATTGATAAGCTCGCCGAGGATATTTTCGCTCGCCTGCAAGCTAATATTCATGAGGCTTCTGGCACGCCCGATTTGAAGAGTGTGCTTAATTTGTATCGAGAACGCGCAAATAATTTGAATCAACTTGCGAATGATATTGCCTATTTTTATGCAAAACCGCAAATTGATTTAGCAGAAAAAGAAAAACACTTAACGGCAGAAATTATGCCAATTTTGACTGAATTTGCACAAGAAATTAAAGAAATAGCATGGTCTGCCGAAAACATTCACAGCGTGATGAATGCTCTGGTTGCAAAACACCAATTGAAGTTTCCAAAATTGGCAATGCCATTGCGCGTTATGCTAACAGGAATTGCACAATCGCCTAGTATTGACCAAGTAATGGCGTTATTAGGTCAAAAAGAGACGCTTGAAAGAATGGAACTGCATTTAAGCTAAAAAAAATGTTTATTTGCCTCTTGAAAATCGAACAAAAAGGCGCAATCATAGTCACATGTAAAACTAATTTGTTTACATGATTTGTGTTGTAAGGTTTCAGGTTGAATTTCTAGGTTAAATTTCTAGGCGAAGCAACTCCACAATTATTAAAACTACAGGAGAATATAAGATGAACAATAAAGGACAAATGCTACAAGACCCGTTTTTAAACGCCTTACGAAAAGAACACGTTCAGGTGTCTATTTATCTGGTAAATGGCATTAAACTGCAAGGCCAAGTTGATTCGTTTGATCAGTATGTGATTTTACTAAAAAATACCGTGACACAAATGGTCTATAAGCATGCAATTTCTACCATTGTGCCTGCGCGTGCAGTGAGTATGGTAATGCCAGAACATTCGGAAGATTAAAGTTTGTCAATTAGACCCTCTGGTTACGGCGAAAATACTTTAGCGAATCCAACTGTCATTACAGCCGTATCTAATAGTGCGGTAGTATTGGTGAGTGTGGACTTTGGTGAATCAGATTATGCTGAAAGCTTACAAGAGCTTAGGCAACTAGTCACATCTGCTGGCATGCAAGTGCGTGCAACGGTCGAAGGAAAAAGACATACGCCAGATGCTAAACTTTTTATCGGTAGTGGCAAAGCAGATGAAATCAAACTGATGCTGGAGTCCTCCGAAACCAGCCTTGTCGCTTTTAATCATGATTTAAGCCCATCTCAACAACGAAATCTAGAGCGCCATTTAAAAGCAAAAGTGTTAGATAGGACTGGTCTGATTCTAGATATTTTTGCGCAACGCGCAAAAAGTCATGAAGGTAAATTGCAAGTTGAACTTGCGCAACTTGAGCATTTATCTACACGCTTAGTCCGCGGCTGGACCCACTTAGAGCGCCAAAAAGGTGGTATTGGTGTGCGTGGTGGTCCGGGTGAAAAGCAATTGGAGCTCGATAGACGTATGCTTGGGGTGCGTGTAAAACAATTGCGCGAAAAGCTGACCAAACTGAAATCTCAGCGAAATATGCAAAGAAAATCACGTAAACGTTCGAATATCATGACGGTTTCTTTGGTGGGCTATACCAATGCAGGTAAATCCACTTTATTTAACCGCTTAACACAATCTGGTGTGTATGCAGCAGATCAGTTGTTTGCGACGCTCGACACCACTTCACGGAAAATGTTTTTAGGTGAAAGTTATCATGCTGGTGGAGGCACAGTGGTGATGTCTGACACGGTTGGGTTTATTAAGCATTTACCCACAACCTTGATTGAAGCCTTTGGCGCCACATTAGAAGAAGCTGCACAAGCTGATTTGTTATTGCATGTGGTTGATGTGGCGAGCACGAATCGTGAAGCGCAAATTGCACAAGTTAATATGGTATTGCAAGAAATTGGTGCCTCAAATGTGCCGCAAGTGTTAGTGTTAAACCAAATCGACCGTTTGGAGCACGCAAGCCAAGACGATGGCGCAGGGTATGCGCGAGACGAATATGGTAGAATTTATCAAGTACGTGTTTCTGCCAAAACAGGCGCTGGTATGGAGTTTATCAAACTCGCGTTGACAGAGCATCAGCAGTTTTTAAAAAAATTAAGCACAGAAGAAAGTGCTTATGCATAATATAAAAAGTAATTTGGAGTCATGAATGATTAAGTTACGTCAGTTTAAATTTCTTGGGCTTAAGTTTCCTGCATTTGGGCAAAAAAACAATGAAGGGCCACCAGATTTAGACGAAGTCTTACGCGACATTAGCCAAAAGATTAACAATCTATTTGGTAAAAAAGCTGCGGGTAATAATGGTAACAATCCACCATCTGGCGCAAAAGAATTTGATGTGCCTGTACTCCCTGTTTTGGCGCTCATTGCGGCGATTTGGATGGCGACAGGATTCTATATTGTCGATCAGGGCTCATTAGGTGTCGTGCAACGATTTGGTAAGTTTACTGTGACAACAGAGCCTGGTCCGCGTTGGCATTGGCCATTTCCAATTGAGACTAAAACCATAGTAAATATGGAGCAAGTACGCCGCTTAGAAGTCGGCTATAGAAGTAGTGCAGAAGGCTCTGGAACAAAAACCAAAGTGCCTAATGAAGCTCTGATGCTGACAGAAGATGAAAATATCATCGATATGCAAGTGGCTGTTCAATACAAACTTAAAAATGCAGTGCAATACGTTTTTAGTAACCGAGATACTGATAAATCAGTGATGTCAGCTGCAGAAACCGCAATTCGTGAAGTGGTTGGCAAAAGTAAGCTTGATGATCTATTGCAAAAGGGATTACCAGATACATCTGCACGCATGCAGGCTATTTTAGATAGTTATCAAACAGGCATTCAAATTACCAGCGTGTCTCGCCAAAAAGGTGCTGCGCCAGAGCAGGTGAAAGAAGCGTTTGATGACGTAAACCGCGCAAATCAAGACTATCAACGCCAAATTAACTTAGGTCAAGCCTATGCGAATGATGTGATTCCTAAAGCACGTGGTAATGCCTCGCGTTTGAGCGCAGAAGCAGCTGGCTACAAGTTAAAAGTAGAAAGTGAAGCAACGGGTAACGCGAGCCGCTTTGAACAAATTTTAGCGCAATATAACAAAGCACCTGAAGTCACGCGCCAACGTTTGTTTTTAGATGCACAAGAACAAATCATGTCTAGTACAAGCAAAGTGTTGGTTGATCAAAAAGGTGGCAATAGTTTACTTTATTTACCATTGGATAAGCTGATGGCTATAAGTGGCGCTGGCACACCCAATGGTGCAGTGGCAGCGGGCGCTAACAGCACTAGAGACAATGAAGTTTTACAAGAAGATACACGTGAGTTATCACGCGACAGAGATGGTCGCTAATAGTATTAATAGTTAATAAGAGATAGTAAAGCTTAAAAGTTAAAAAAGAGAATATCATGAAAAATATCGCAACTGTATTAATTGGCTTGTTTGTTGTGTTGGTATTAGCGTCTATGTCGTTATATACCGTAGATCAACGTGAATATGCGCTTGTATTTAGGTTGGGTGAGATTGTTGCAGTAAAAAAAGAACCGGGCTTGTATTTAAAAGTCCCGCTTGTGGATGATTTAAAGTATTTTGAAAAGCGCATCGTTACACTAGACTGGGAGCAACCAGCGGAAATTGTGACCAGCGAAAATAAAACTATGACCGTGGACTCTTTTGTGAAATGGCGCATTATTGATCCAGTCAAATATTATGTTTCAGTAAAAGAAGGTGGTGAGGCTGCAGCTGAAGACAGGCTCTCACAAGTTGTCAATGCAGGTTTAAGGGATGAGTTTGGTAAACGTACTGTTCGTGATGTAATTGCGGGTGAGCGCGGCGCTATTATGGAAACAATGCGCGTTAGAGCTGACAAGGAAGCACGCCAAATTGGGATTCAGGTGGTGGATGTGCGTTTAAAACGTGTGGACTACTCTGAAGATATTAGCAAATCTGTTTTCGACCGCATGATTGCCGAGCGCAAACGTATCGCTAATCAGCTACGTTCTGAGGGTTCGGCAGCTTCTGAAAAAATACGTGCAGATGCAGATAAGCAGCGTGAAGTAATTATTGCAGAAGCCTTTAGAGATGCGCAAAAAGTTAAAGGTGAGGGCGATGCTAAGGCGGCAGAAATTTATTCAAACGCTTATGGTAAAAACCCAGAGTTTTATGCGTTTTATCGTAGCCAAGAAGCCTACAAAAATAGCTTTAAAAATAAATCAGATGTATTGGTGTTAGATCCAAGCTCAGATTTCTTTAAATATATGCGTGGCGCTGGCGGCAAATAACAGTAAGGGCTTTGCGTGAATCAGACCATTTTAACTGCATTGGGTTTAATGCTTGTTTTTGAAGGTTTGCTACCGTTTATTGCACCTGAAACTTGGCGCGAAACCTTTAAACGCATGATAGCGCTTAAAGATGGCCAGCTGAGATTCATTGGCTTGCTTTCAATTTTAGGCGGCTTAGTGTGTATGTTTTTTGGTCGTTAGCGTAATACATATCTATAGTTACTTAAGTTGACAGTTGCTTAAGCTTCTAGGTGTTGTCGTAGTTTTTAGCTTTTGCCGTACTTTTTTGCTTTTGTCTTAGTTTTTCTAATATTGCTAGTATAATAATACCATGCGAAATTGGATGCTCCCAGAATATATTGAAGATGTGTTGCCTGCAGAAGCAGCGCGAGTAGAAACGCTACGCCGTAGGCTTTTAGATTTATTTAAAGTGCATGGCTATCATTATGTAATTCCCCCAACTTTAGAGTATTTAGAGTCGCTTATAACAGGTACTGGTCACGATTTAGACTTGGCTACATTTAAAGTGGTAGATCAATTGACTGGCCGCCTCATGGGCGTTAGGGCAGATATGACACCGCAAGCAGCGCGTATTGATGCGCACATGCTTAATCAGCAAGGGGTTAGTCGCTTATGTTACGCTGGTACGGTATTACGTACTAAGCCAGATGGCCTTGCGCGCACACGTGAGCCCTTGCAGTTAGGGGCAGAGCTGTTCGGTCATGCTGGCATTGAAAGCGATATTGAGATTCAACGTCTCATGATTAAATCTTTGCAATTACTAGGCTTAAAAGATTTGCATATTGATTTTAGTCATGTGGCTATTTTTGAGTGCTTGGTTAGAGAAGGAGGCATCAATGCAGACCTTGAAGAATCTATATATGCTGCCTTGCAGAGTAAAGATAAAGTTGCCGTCGCACAATTGGCTATTGATTTACCTGAGTCTGTCCGTCAGGCTCTGGTGAGTTTGACGGATTTAAACGGCGATGTGACGGTGTTAGAAAAAGCGCACAACTTACTGCCAAAACTACCAGAGATTACGCAAGCATTGGCTAACTTAAGTGCAGTTGCTAATAAATTAAATGATTTAAAAGTAAGTATCACCTTTGATTTGGGCGAGTTACGTGGATATCATTATCACAGTGGTGTGGTATTTGCTGCCTATGCCATCGGCTATACTGGCCCCGTTGCGCTTGGCGGTCGCTATGATGAAGTAGGTGTTTCTTTTGGTCGCGCAAGACCTGCGACTGGCTTTAGTTTGGATTTGCGCGGTATTGTGAGTACGTTTGCGCCAGCAAGTTTACCTAAAGGAATTTTGGCGCCAGAAGGTAACGATAAAGACTTACTCAATAAAATTGAGGCTTTGCGCTCGGATGGTTTGATTGTGATTCAAATATTGCCAAACTCCGATATCAATTTAAATGAGCTTAATTGTGATAGTGCATTAATATTGCGTGATGGCGAATGGCTGATTGAAGCGCTTAAATAACCATTCTTAAAAATTAATATAATCTAAAGCAGTAATTTATGGCAAAAAATTTAGCAGTAAACACTATGGTCGGACGTAATGTTGTGGTGATAGGCACCCAATGGGGCGATGAAGGTAAAGGCAAAATAGTCGATTGGCTCACAGACCATGCTCAAGGTGTGGTGCGCTTTCAGGGTGGTCACAATGCGGGGCATACGCTGGTGGTTGGTCAGGGTAATGCGCAACGTGTGTACAAGCTTAACTTAGTACCTTCAGGCATTGTTCGTGCAGGCATTAATTGTTATATCGGTAATGGTGTGGTATTGGATGCTGGTCATTTGTTAAGTGAAATTACGGCGCTTGAGAAAGATGGCCTAGAAGTGAAAAGCCGCTTGAAAGTTAGCTCGGGCTGTCCGTTAATTTTAAGCCACCATGTGGCTTTAGACACCGCGCGCGAGGCAAAACGCGCGATTAAAATCGGTACTACAGGCAAAGGCATCGGCCCCGCTTACGAAGATAAAGTATCGCGTCGCGCACTACGGGTTTACGACTTGTTTTACCCCGAGCGATTTGCCGAAAAATTAAAAGAAGTAATGGAATATCATAACTTTGTATTAACCAATTATTTGGGTCAGCAAGCGGTTGATTTTAATCAACAATATGATGCTAGCATGCAACATGCGATTACCTTAAAGCCAATGATTTCGGATATTTCAGCCGATTTATATGCCGCAAATGCAAAAGGCGACAATCTGCTATTTGAAGGTGCACAAGGTACCTTACTAGATATTGATCACGGCACCTATCCGTATGTGACATCCAGCAACTGTATTGCTGGCCAAGCCTCTGCGGGTACTGGCGTAGGTGCCAATATGTTGCACTACGTATTGGGCATCACCAAAGCGTATACAACACGCGTGGGTGGTGGGCCTTTCCCTAGCGAGTTAGACATTGATACAGCAGGTGCACCAGGCACCCAAATGTCGGTAAAAGGCCAAGAAATTGGTACAGTGACCAAACGTAAACGTCGTTGTGGTTGGTTTGATGCAGCGGCCTTGCGCCGTTCTGCCATGATTAACGGTTTGACGGGTTTATGCATCACCAAGTTAGATGTGTTAGATGGCATAACCGAGCTGAATATTTGCGTGGGTTACGAGTTAGATGGCAAAAAAATCGACGTATTGCCAATTGGTGCAGATGATGTGGCGGGTTGTAAACCGATTTATGAAAAGGTAGCTGGTTGGACAGAAAATACCTTTGGCGTGAAAACTTGGGATGGCTTACCTAAAAATGCCCAAAACTACCTCAAACGCCTAGAATCCTTATGCGGCGTGCCCGTTGCGATTGTGTCCACCGGCCCAGAGCGGGATGAAACGATTGTGATTGAGCACCCATTTAGCATGTAGTATTAAATTGGCCTTTCATGTATGAATAAAATTTTACCTGAAATGCCACACTTGACAGGCGATGTCTATGCGCCCGTAATGCCAATGTGGTTTGCAAATGGGTTAAGGTTGTTTGCGTTTTTGTTTTCTCTAGGCGTGGCTTGGGTAGGGTACCAAAACTGGTCAGACATGCCCACTTTTGCCAAAATAATTGTTGGAGTGTTAGCGCCAGCTTTTTTCTTTTCAGCGTTAAGTGCAAAAAATTGTTGGGCTACTTTTTCTGTAAACCCATTTTTCTTGGCTAATCATTTAGGCATGTACTTTAGACGAAATGATTCTTTACTTTACTATATTGGCAACAAAAATGAACATCAAAAAAACGTCATAAAACAATGGTTATTCGTACCATGGCAGAATATTCATCATGTTAGAGTAGCCAAAGTCAGCACCTCAGACGGGTATACAGATGGCGCAGTATTTGATGTCAATGCAAGCGATGAAGAAGTGTCGGCGTTTTTCGATGCCGATGTTAAAGATAAAAAACCAATGCAAGCCGGCATGAAAGCGGTTAGTTTTTATCTTAATTTTCCGCCTGCCGCTAAAAAAGTGGTGGAGCGCGTGCAAGCCATGCAGCTTCAGTATAATCGTTCTCCAAATCAAAACTCCGAAGAGCAAACAAACTAAATGCAAAATAATCAACGGTTAGCGTGGGCAATTACAGGTTCTGGGCATTATCTGCGCGAGTCTTTGGCTATTCTGCAAACCTTAAAAAATACGGATATTTTTCTAAGTCGTGCTGCGGCTGAAATCATTCAACAGTATGGCTTTCAAGCCCAGTTAGAAGCCACAGGGCACAAAATTTACCAAGATAAAACCGCCAGCAGTGTGCCTGTCGAAATGTTTTACGAAGGTAAATATCACACACTGGTGATTTCGCCCGCCACTTCTAACACTATCGCCAAAATGGCGTATGGCTTTTCAGATAGTTTAGTGACCAACTTGTTTGCGCAAGCTGGCAAAACGCGAGTGCCTTGTATTGTGTTTGCGTGCGACACAGAACCCAATGATGGCTATGAATCTATTAATTCAGAAGCGCCACGCGACAATATCGTGCAAGTGTTTCCGCGCAAAATTGATTTAGATAATGTTGCCAAACTCGCCCAATTTGAATTGACCACCATCGCTAGCGATATGGATATGCTCCAGAAGGCAGTATCCATGCGGCTTGCAGGCATGCTTTAAAAAAGCACTATCATGGCTGAAAAGTTACTTTTTTTGACCGGAAAGCTAGCAGAAAAAAGCCTGAATAAAGTATTGCAGGAAGTAACGGCTAATGCTGAATCGGCGCCATTTAAATTCCCAAGGTTTGAATATCAAGTCGAGCAAATTGGTGTTTCTGTTGCTGCTTTAATGACGCCAGAACTGATTGCGCGGCGACTAAAAAACACGGGTGGCGCAAACAAGATGATTTTGCCGGGGCTATGCCAAGGTGATTTAAGTCAGTTACATCGTCAATATGGCATCCCCGTAGAGCGCGGGCCAGAAGACCTGAAAGACTTGCCGCAGTATTTTGGGCAGGGTGGAAAAGTGCCAGATTTAAGCCAACATAGTGTAAAAATATTTGCTGAGATTGTCGATGCTCCAGATTTAAGCGTGGATGACATTGTGACTAAAGCCAACAAATTCAAGGCGCAAGGTGCGGATGTGATTGACTTGGGGTGCTTGCCCAATAGGCCATTTCCCCATTTAAAAGATACCATTCAAACTTTAAAATCTGTTGGTTTCCAAGTAAGTGTTGACTCGCTCAATACAGATGATTTATTGCTTGCGGGCAAAGCAGGTGTGGACTATTTATTAAGCTTAACCGAAAAAACGCTGTGGATTGCCGATGCCGTGGAAGCCACGCCAGTATTGATTCCCAGCCGTGCGGGTAATATGGCATCTCTCTACAGGGCGATTGAAATTTGCCTTAAAAATAGTAAGCCGTTTTTAGCCGATGCAATTTTAGACCCGATTCATTTTGGTTTGGCTGACTCTATTGTGCGCTACCACAAGGTGCGCAAAAAATACCCCAATATCCAAATCATAATGGGCGTTGGTAATGTGACTGAGCTGACCGATGCCGATACCACGGGCATTAACGCGGTGCTGTTTGGGCTAATCAGTGAACTCAATATCAATGCGGTATTGGCGACATCTGTGAGTCCACATGCCAAAAATGCAATAGCTGAGGCAGATATTGCGCGGCGCGTGATGTTTGCAGCACACGCTGATTCGCGCTTACCGCGTGGCTATTCAATGAGTTTAAATGGCTTGCATGATAGAAAACCGTTTTCATACACTGCGCCAGAAATCAATGAAATGGCCACGCAAATTAAAGACCCTAGCTTTCGTATTATGGTGAGTGAAGATGGCGTTCATGTGTTTAATCGCGATGGATTGCAGGTTGGCGTCGACCCTTTTAATTTTTATAAGGGATTGGGTGTCGAAAACGATGCCTCGCATGCGTTTTATTTGGGTGTGGAATTGGCACGAGCACAAATTGCGCATCAACTTGGTAAGCGCTATGTACAAGACGAAGAGCTTAACTGGGGTATGCAATTAACACAGAATAAAGTTGCAAAAGTCGCGCATCGTGAGGCATCCATAAAAGAAAAACAAGCTAAAATAACAGAGAATCAGATAAAAAATAATAAGGACTAGCACGCATTATTGCAGTATGTACACATGCCTGAAATGATTTACGAAACCATCGTCACCAGTATTGATGAAGCGGGTAAGCCGCACGTTACGCCATTTGGCGTTAGGCATGAAGGAGAAGGCGATGATATGCGCATTGTCATTTCGCCATACAAACCCTCTACCACTTTAAACAATATTTTAGCGTCAAAGTGCGCGGTATTAAACTTAACGGATGATGTGCGCATATTTGCAGGCGCCCTCACCAAAAGGCAAGTTTGGCAATTGTTAGAAACAAAGCAAGTTAAGGGTTTTAGGCTCGTCGATTGCCTAGCGCACAGCGAGTTAAGCTTATTAGAGGTGCGCGATGATGAAGTGCGCCCAACGTTGATCATGAAAAAAATCGCAGATTTTAATCATAAACCTTTTACAGGGTTTAATCGCGCACAGGCTGCTGTGATAGAATTAGCGGTGCTCGCAAGCCGCTTGCATATGCTTCCTCGAGAAAAAATTGAGACAGAACTACAATATTTAAAAATTGCGATTGATAAAACCGCAGGCCCCAGAGAAATAGAGGCTTGGGCTTGGTTGGTTGAGAAAATTGAACAATATTACATAGGCAATATAACCTAAAACAGACTGGTGATAAGCAAGGCTAAGAAATAACAAAAATGACCCAATTATTGATTAGTGTTAAAAATTTAGATGAAACCAAACTAGCCTTAGATGCAGGGATTGATATTATCGATCTGAAAGATCCGAATCACGGTGCCTTAGGCGCGTTGGATTTACATGAAACCTTGCAAATTGTTGCGCTTGTAGATGGCCTCTCTATCTTAAGTGCAACGGTTGGTGAGCAGCACACAAACTTGTATGATTTAGTCCAAGCCGTTGAGGTGCGCGCTGATATGGGCATAGATATTGTTAAAATAGCCGTTTCACCATTGTTTTATGACGACAATTTTATTGTGGAAATGGCAAAGTTAAGTATTGTCGGAATCAAAATAGTTGCGGTTTTTTTTGCAGATGCAAGCTTAGACCTGAGCTTACTTAGTATGCTTAAAAAAATCGGTTTTTACGGTGCAATGCTAGACACGCAAAGTAAGCAGCATGATTTATTGCATGTGCAATCAAAAAAATCATTACGCAGTTTTGTGTTGCAATGTGAAAAAATTGGTTTGAAATCAGGCTTGGCAGGCTCTTTAAAATCACAATATATTGAACTTTTATGTGAAGTAAATCCATCATATATTGGTTTTCGAGGTGGCGTGTGTGAAAATTCTCAAAGAAATACTGCATTATCAACAAATAAAGTGATTGAAGTGAAAAATATGTTGTGTACGCACAACAAAAAGCATGCAAAGGCAATTGAAATCTCTCGTTTTGCATTGCATAGTTAATCCGTATTAAGTATAGTTATTAAGTGGATGTTTTATATCAAGTAAGTCTTTCTAGTAGGATCGAAGAGGAGTTTCAACAATGAAAAAGAATATTTTAGGTTTAGCTGTTGCAGCAGCACTTAGCTTAACAGCATTATCTGTAAATGCGGATGACATGTATCGTGGCTCATGGTATGCAGTACCAGGGGCTAGTTATATGAATACTGACAGCGAATTAGAAGCTGACAATGGTGCGGGTGCTTTTCTGGCTATTGGTAAAGAACTTTCAGAAAGCTGGGATTTACAAGGCCGTTTAGGTTATAACCGTGCTGATGAAGACTTAGATATTGCTGGCGCAAGCGGTAAGTACAAACAAACAACATTAGGTTTAGATGCACTATACATGTTTAGCCGTAGTAATTTCCGTCCATTCTTGCTAGCTGGTTTAGGTGCAGCTCGCAATAATGTGGATTATAGAGTTCCAGGTGTTAATGTTGATGGTAAGAAAACCTCATGGCTAGCTGGATTAGGTTTAGGTGCACAATACCTATTTAATGATACTTTTGGTTTACAAGCTGACTTACGTCATCAATGGAGCCGTGCAAAATTAGATGATATTCCTGCATTAGGTTTAAATGGTGGAACCGAAACAATTGGTAACACGCTATTCAACCTAGGTGGTGTTTTCCGTTTTGGTGCTCCTGCACCAGTAGTGGCTGAAGCAGCACCAGAACCAGCACCAGTTGCTGCTGCTCCAGAACCAATGCCAGAACCAGAACCAGCACCTGCTCCAGCACCAGAACCAGTAAAATGTACTCCACAGATGGATACAATCACTGTTGATGCTGCAGAATTATTTGGTTACGATAAAGCCAACTTGGTTGCTGCAGGTAAAGCTGCATTAGATGATGCAGCTGCAAAAATCAAAGCGAATCCAGAAATTAAAACTGTGACTGTAACAGGCCACACAGATCGTATTGGTTCAGATGCTTACAACCAAAAACTATCAGAGCGCCGTGCTAAACAAGTGGCTGATTACTTGGCTGGTCAAGGTGTTGATGCAGGTATTATCTCCGCAGTTGGTAAAGGTGAGTCAGAACCTGTAGTTGAGTGTGTTGGCAATAAAGCAACGAAAAAATTAATTCAATGCTTACAACCTAACCGTCGTGTAGAAATTAAAGCCGAAGGTCAAAAAGAAACAGGCTGTAACTAGTTTTAAGATTGTTAAAAAGCCTCGCTTCACATTGATCTGACCCCTAAAAGTTGGACATTAAGCCTGGGTTAAAAATAAGGACTGATTTCTGTATTGCACAGGACTCAGTCCTTTTAGTTTTGTCTTAATCCTTTCGTGATTGTAATACCAAATATAT